>ENA-UOWK01000008-UOWK01000008.1-bioreactor-metagenome-genome-assembly--contig:-NODE-8-length-298403-cov-24.734689_pt1 | contig 298403 bp, 186 predicted proteins | sample MGYA00238157_ERZ761612 | MGnify/ENA primary metagenome ERZ761612 (study PRJEB28901, sample SAMN06268035) | bioreactor metagenome | isolation source: Joint BioEnergy Institute, California, USA...
AAAAAAAAAAAAAAAAAAAAAAAAAAAAAAAAAAAAAAAAAAAAAAAAAAGAGACCACCCACAAAAGACAACAATAACCAAGCCAACCAACCGTAGCGATAAATATCTAGGCAAGGCGAGCAAGGCAAGACAAGGTAAGTGGTAAGCAAAAAAGGTAACAGCAACAGCAACAGCGAGTACTATCGCCATTACCTCTTCTCTCCTCTCTGCACTTCTCTTTCCAAGGTCCAGTCCTCAGTCCCCAGTCTAGTCCAGCTCAATGAATGGGACCTAACTTTGTAAGGTTACGAACGGACCGACAATCCAACCTGGAAAGAAGAAGGAGGAGAGGAAAGGCAAAAGGTCCAGATTCCAAATAGAGAGAGAGCAAAGCGACTGCCATGCTGTTGTGCTATGCGATGCCACGCTAGGTAATGTACTTACTCCGGATGAGAGCGCCCCAAGAAGTGAAACAAAAGTATAGGCAGGTAGTTAGGTAGGTAGGTAGGTAGGTAGTATGCGCGGTGAGGGTGAAGGTGAGGTTGAGGGTGAGGGTAGGGGCTGGTCTAGGATATCGATCAATCAAGGGTGATATTGTCGGAAAAGGCAACAAAAAGGGCAGCGAGATATCTCAACTCAACTAGGTAGGTAGACAACCCTCATAGTCTATCTATCAATCATGAAATTGCAACAACGCACGCACAACCCACAAACCCGGCTGGATTAATTTAATCAATCAATCAATCACCCTTGATCCTGTCAGGATCAGAACCAATACCATACCCGGCATTATGATTATTATTATGATTGCTACGAGCCCTGCTCGTAGAAGAAGAAGCTGAAGCCGCTCGCGCAGAAGAAAAGGAAGAGGAGGAAGACTCAACTGGCAGATTTGTCTGCGACCTCGACGACAAACCGCGGCCGTCCCGCACGTTGTTGTCCTCGCTCTCGCCGGCGGAAGTGGGCTGTCCTTCATCCAGCTCGATTAGGTCCCCCATGCCGCCGATCCCGATCACCTGCCCGAGGCCGTATACATTTGGCCCTTGGGTGGCGCTCCGCTGCAACTCAGCCATGCCCGCCTTGGCGCGGGTGGCTATCTTCCTCACCCAGCCCTCGATCGCGCCGCCTACGTTCTCGAGGCCCGTCGAGGACGAATTCGACACCGTTGAGGTGGACCCGAACGAGGTCCTGCGATTGCTTGGTGGAGGAGGAGCTGCTGGCGCGAGATTCGGCAGATGCTGGGAAAAGAACTTGTTTAGACTGTCGGGCGCAGGGCCAGGCGCGGTAACGTCTCGATCGAGGGTGCCGACGCCCGGTCCTGACAAGGTTATACTACTACGTTGTCGACGGTGATTGGGGCCAGACGGGCGCGACGAGTTCGGTCCCGACGACGAGCCGGTCTGCGGTCGATTGCGCGAAGGGGAGAAGGTGGAGGATGACGGATTTGAAGGGGTTCGAGACCGCAAAGGTGAGGAGGTAGTAGGTGGTGCGGGTTGGGGCTGATCTCGCGATATATCCAAAGATGCCGAGGGCGTTTCGGAATCTCTATATGGCTGCGGCTGGGATTTTCGGCGGGTTCGTGGAAAGAATCCCAGGGTCCTGCGAGGGACGCGCCCAATTTCAACCGCCGCAGGGAAGCCTTCAATTTCGACCCATGCCTCGTGCTTCCAAAACTTGTCACTGTGATTTTCTGTCTTTCTATCCGTCGAGGGGCTGTCCTTGTCCTTTGAGCTGTCATCAACGCTGGGAACAGGGACCGGCACTATCGAACTATTAGTCCCATCCTCCGAGCTCCTTCCATTTGGGTGATTGTCTCCAAATAGATCCGGGCTCTCCATAGGACGTATCCTGCGCCCTTTTACTGAGCATGCTTCCACCGGCAGGAGGACCGTCTTTCTGCTCTGGATGCTGTCGCTAGGCCAAAACCCATTGGCCTTCCTCAGGACAGCGAGCTGACAGCCGTATCTGATCGTAACCCCAGTGAGAGTGTCCGTCGGTTGGACATGGTGAATGTAGACCAAGGCATCCTCATCCTGCTCTGGGTCGGCAGCGGATGTATCCCCCGTTGAATCCCGCCGCTTATGTCGACCTTTAAGATCGCATACTGGATCCCCGTTTAACAGAGCCTCTCTCTTCTTTGCCTGGAGCAACGCCTGTCTTTCCTCCTTGGTTCCCGCCCCGATCTGCGAGGTCGTAGTCCCTGACGGCCCCCACGACGTTGGCGCCGTGGACTTGGGGGCACTGCTTATGTAGATGCTCGAGCGGGACGGTTTCCGCCGGGTATGAGTACTGGCCCCCGTCCCTCCAGGATCACTCCCCAGAACCGATGAGGCCAGACTCTGTAATGACGACCAGGATGATTCTAGCAGGTCCGCGGCGAACCCTGACGACTTGCCGGCTCGTATACCACTGCCACCGAAGCCGAATGCCGAGAATAAGTCGTTCCCTTGCCTGCCGCGAGTGTGTGACTCCGTCGTGCGAGAAGGATGCTTCGCCGGAAGGGGCGACACCCCTCGGGAGGGGTATGGTGATGGTGTGGCACCCCGGGATTGAGGAGGGGTCAGATCAAAATGGGAGGAGCTCGTCGAGGGCTGCTGCGTTCCAGGACCGCCAGCCCTGAGGGTTCTGTCATCGTCGTCGTCGTCATTCGAAGACACCAAGCGGCGATTCCGTGACCGGACCGTTGAGGCCGACCTCGTACTCGTGCCCGAGGTGGAAGGGCTGAAAGCGTCGAGGAAGCCGTTATTGGAGCTCATCCCTATCGACGGAGGCTAGGTGAATCCCTTGTGGAACGGTACGTCTCGTCAGCTTTCGCACGAGAGCTTCGTCCTTTATGGACATGGGGAACATGAAACCGCCGTCGGAGGGTTACCTCGAGAGCATTCGTCATCTAGCCCCAGGCCCGCATCCGTGTTCACAGCACTCGAAGGCGACGGCGACTCAGGAGCTCGTATCGATAATCATGTCCTGCTGCTGTGCGCGATCCGGGCTCCGTCGAGCTCAATTGCAGTGCAGCTGGTGGTCGTGGCCTGTCTGGCGACCACGGCGAGCGGGATGCGGCAGGGACGCCGAATCTGGAACTCCGTGATGACGGCAGAGGCGCGGCTCGACGAGAGCAGAAGCGTGGAAGAGGGGTATCTCGAGCAGAGGCGACGTGCCGTGCCTGGGAGCTTCGTCTGGCCGAGCTCAGACAGCTGGAGGAGACATGCGAGCCGCAACGGACAGCGAGATGAAGTTGCACAGCTTGAGCCAAGGCTTTCCCTTGGCCTGGCCAGATGCCGGCCGCGTGGTGCCCTGCGGCAGAGGTACTGGTACTTCGCCACGGCCCGCGATGCGCGCGGGCGCCAGGTACCGGTACCTCCTCCATGCTCTGGCGCCAAGCATGATCCGCGCGTGCTTCCGTCCTACGATGATGAGCAGATCCAACAGGAAGACAAGAGAGAGTACAGCTGGCGGCTGTCTAATCCCTACAGAGCTTTTCTACGCGAGCACAGTCTACTGGTGGGGTGAATGAGTAGGGCAACTGCGTGCCCCTCTACTGGCTGGCATGACTCTCAAACGGCCATGGAGCATCTCATTATTATCATGACACGTCGCTGCCCCTCGTCTTGTCTCTAAGGGTATCAGACTAATGTGATTGTCCGTCCCGGAAGCATAAGCCCCCGTGACGAGACTATAAACATCAACTGGTACAATACATGTTCCAAACATCAGTATTCGCCAGTGCGCCCGTAGTTCTTATGACAACAATGCTGAAAGGAAGGATCATAAAAGAACATCAACAATCGTGAAATGGCAGCAAGAAACTGCCTGCTGTCTGTCGTCAAAGAAAACGCAGAGAGCTCAGCGAATTGAAAACGCAAGTCCACATCATATGCAAACCCTGTATGTAGCTGACCTGTCCAAAAAAAAATACTGTCCCTTCGCCGTTGCATATATGGTCCAGCGAAGTCCTGCGTAGTTGCATTTGAATACGAGCACCTTTTGGCAACGTCTACTCCGGTGGCTCCGCCATTGCGGAAGCGGGTCGAGTATCCCCATCAAAGCCTGCTCCCTCCGAATCTGTAGTCCATTCCTTCTCCGAGACGGTCCTGCTGACCGCGTCCGGAGGTGGTATGGACCGGGGAATAAGCTTCGGACCTCCTGTGCGGGTAAAGAAGTCTGACGTCCGGAGACCCCGTACCTCCCGGGGATCAACAGAGGTCATGTGTATGCCAGATGCCCTCTTCTGCCTGATCAGCTCTCGGACAGGAACCATCGCCGCATCACGGCAGGCTTCCTTGATATCGCTTCCAGACATGCCGGCCATCGCGTTGACAAGGTACTCCATATCAAAGTTTTCCCGATCTATCTTCGTGTCCTTCAATATCAGGTTCAAGATTCGGAGCCGCTGGGGCGCCGGCGGTAGATTGACGGGGAACTTCTTAGGCATCCGTCTCAGGATCGCCTCGTCGATATCCTGAATCCGATTCGTAGCTCCGAGGACGAGGACGCGCTGGGGCTCGCCCAGCGCGTTCGCCGATGTGAGGCCATCCCAGTGCGTCATGAACTCGGCCTTGACCATTCCGCTCGCCTCGTGCTCTCCGCTTCTTCGAGTCCCCAGCACCGCGTCAATCTCGTCGATGAAGACGATGGAGGGCTGCAGTTTTCTCGCAAGAGAGAACACGGCGTTAACCAGCTTATTGGAATCCCCATACCACTTCTCCGTCAAGGTAGAGATGTGCAGATTGATGAAGCATGCCCCGCTCTCGTGCGCCAGGGCTTTGGCGAGCATAGTCTTTCCGCATCCCGGCGGACCGTAAAGCAGAACGCCAGAAGGCGCCGAAAGAAGTGAAGATGTCTTTGAATAGAGGTGAGGCATCGTCAACGGGTATATGACCGACTCCTTCAGCTCTTCGATGATATCATCCAGACCCCCGATATCCTCGAACGAAACAGGAATGTCTTCCGGTGCGACCACATCCATGGCAATAGCTTGCTCATACGGAGTGAGCTCCAGGTCCTCCTTCCTTTGCCTGCGGCGCCGCCGTCCTTTCTTCCCCGACGAATCATCGTCATCCGAGTCGTCCGGGCCATCGAGCCTCCGTAGGATGGCCGCAGACTTGCGCCGTTGCTCCTCTCTCTTTTCCCTCTCGGGGTCGAGATCAATGCGCGACAGGAGATACCGGATCAGGAAATATGCGGAAGCAGACTGTTCCCGGCACGTCAGATCGCTCTCTCCAGGAGACACCCTCGTGGACTTACTGTGCCCGCGATCATCACCAGCTCCTGCAGGAACTGCTGCCACCGTCGGCCGGCTGACGCCATGGCTGTGGTCTAGGTGAGAAGAGGGAACGTAGCGACTGCAGCGGACAGACCGGTGGGTCTATCTCAGTAAGAGATATGGGAGGTAACGGGGGGGGCTGCAGGAGGATTGACAGCGGCAGGTCGGGATGCTCCATCGAAGCTGGACATGACCATGTGGCGGTGGTTGGGAGCCGCTGTGGCTGCCCGGAGCCCCGGCCGGCCCCGTTCCCAACCGGGTTACGGCGGTCACATGCTTGGCCACCTCAGCGCGCCGTGTTACAGGCCGATGATCGATCGATCTGGAGGCGGGACATCCCACGCGCCAGGGGGTTTGCTCGACCATACCGGCGCGCGCTCGACGGATCACTGACTGCGGCAAACGGTTTCCTTCGCGTGGGCCTGCGCTTTTGATATCTGTTGAGACAATGCCAAAGCGCAAGGCGGCGTCGAAAATCTCCGGTCTAGCCGACGAGGACGGCCAAGATGTGATGCAAACAAATGGAAATAAGGATGCGCCAGTCCACGAAGAACGCGTAGAGGAGCCACCCGTCAAGAGACCGAGGGGAAGACCGAAATCCGCTCCGCCAAAGGCCGCGGAGACCGACAACAGCGTTGCGAAAGCACGCGCGACGGTCGCGACATCGCCCAAGCAAGACACGCTCCCTAAGAAGCCCGCAGGAAGGGGGAGACCAAAAGCAGTCCGGGCGCAGCCAGAACCAGAACCGGAGCCAGAGCCAGATCGTCAAGTACCTGCAGATGTCGACAAGGGAGCCGCGCATGGTGTGTCCGTCGAGGAGGAAGCGCAACAGGGACAGTCAGATGCTTCAAATGATGAGCTCGACTCGCCCAAGAACGTCGCAAAGCCCAAACGCCCCGGCAGACCCCCAGGCAAGCGCGGTAGGAGAGCCGGCAGTACGAGGGAAGTCCGCACTGACGGCGAGTTCGAGTACACACCGACGGCCTCCAAACATATCGAAGCCTCAGACGAGCCTGAGAACGCGACGAAGAAACCTGCCGTTGGGCGACGAAGGGCTGAAACAGAAGAGAACCATGTTGTACCGGAAAGCGAAAAGTCCATGCCGGGGGTTGAGGAGACTATTCTTCCGGAGGAGCAGTCAGCATCCACCCAACCAAAGCCGGTCTCGCCTCTGAAATCTCGTGCCAATGGACACGCCACACCGCGAAACGTTCCAGATACCAACCGTAGTCGGGGTCCCGGGAGCGCTTCGGATACTGAGAAGATGGGAGAAGCGGAGCTGAGACGCAGACTAAATGACATGACGAAGAAATATGAGAGCCTGGAGGCAAAGTTTCGCGATCTTAGAGAGATAGGCATTGTGGAGGCAAATGCCAATTTAGAAAAGATGCGGAAACAGTGCGAAGCCACAGCAGCAGGTATGATGTACTGTCTCACTCGTGCACCGACATCTCTATTAACATCTGTTCAGCTTCAAATAAACTTATCCAATCCCTGAAGGAGGAGCTATCCGCACACAAAGCTCTAGGACAGCAGAGCAGAACTCTGCAGAAGAAGCTGAAAGAACGTGACACGGAAGTGGCCAATCTTGAGTCGAGGATCGAAGATCTCTCTGTGCAGCTCTCATCAGCCCAGTCCGAAATCAAGACGCTACAAAACAAGTTGGCGGCCGCTCGAAATGCGTCAGCAAATGTTGAGAGCATCAGCGCGAAGGTCCCTGGCAGTGCAGTTAAGAATAATGGAGCAAACCGCGCCGCTCTCGCCGCCGCCAGTGCAGAAGCAGCGCAGGCAGTTCAGATTGGGCAGCTGAAGGAGGATCTCTACAGTGATCTTACTGGGCTGATCATCCGAGACGTCAAGAAGAGGGAGTCGGATTATCTGTATGACTGCATTCAAACAGGTGTCAACGGAAGTAAGTCGATCGTACCCTGCTGGCTATGGATTCCTGGCTTACATGTCCACAGCACTCCACTTCAAATTGGCCGTTGGCAATAATTCGGACAGCAAAAAGACGAGTTACGAGCAAACGGAGTTCCACTATGTACCACTTCTGGATGAAAATCGTGACAGGGATTTGATGGATCTCTTGCCAGATTACCTCACCGAGGACATTACATTCTCACGACAGCAGGCTTCGAAGTTCTACAACAGGGTCGTTGACACCATCACAAAACGCCGGGCGGACCCTGGCAATTGAAGCAGGTCTTGATTTACGTAGATCTGGTGTGATTTTCGTTTCCGTATCCGCGTTAGCATGGTGTCAGGCGGGATGATATCCACGGCCCTTTTTCTGGCTTTGGTTTTACTTTCGTTGTAAGGAAGGCATGGAGTTGGTGTTGCATGCTATACCCGAGCTTGGAATACCCGGTGAAAATGAGGAGTATATATATAAGTAATATTTTGGCTTAAAGACTGTTCCTGGCGTTCTCAAGATCTACAAGATTGCAAGTAGGGTCCAAGTATTTCAGGGGTTCTGCGCGAGTGGCCGGGCGGGCCGCCGTAAAATGTGTGCAACATCCGGCCGTCGTCATTGGCCGTGAGCACTTGCGGACATTCAGATCACCTCCGCTGCCAGTCTCGACACGGGACAATGCGAGATCGATAGCCGAGACTGCCTTTTCCTTTCTTTCCTCCTCTTTTTTTATTATTTGCGTATTGTTTCCTGTGTCCCGGTCTTTGGGACCAATTCCACTCCTTTCCCGTGCTTCCGGAACCTGACTTCTCTCCAACGTGAGGCAGTCATGGCGCGTCTCGGCCGCGTAGGGTTCCTGACCCTGGCGGTGGTTTTCCACCTCATATACGTGTATTCGATCTTCGACATATATTTTGTCAGTCCGATCGTTAGCGGCATGAGATCCTTTGGGGTGGAGCGAGAGCCTGGAGCCGAAGCGCCTGCGAAACGTCTCGTCCTCTTCGTCGGCGACGGCCTACGCGCCGACAAGGCCTTCCAGCCCTTCCCCGACCCGTCGCCGCCGGAGGGTACCGAACCTGATCCCGACAGCCTCATTTATCTTGCACCGTTTGTACGATCGCGCGCTCTTTACCACGGGACATTTGGTGTTTCACATACGCGGGTACCGACCGAGTCAAGACCCGGCCATGTTGCGCTCATCGCGGGGCTGTACGAGGACGTCTCAGCGGTGACAACGGGATGGAAGCTAAACCCGGTGAATTTCGACAGCGTTTTCAATCGCAGCCGGCACACGTGGAGCTGGGGTAGTCCTGACATCCTGCCGATGTTCAAGGAGGGGGCGGTTCCCGGAAGGGTCGATGCGGAGACATACGGCGAGGAGGCGGAGGACTTCACATCGGACGCGACGCAGCTGGACACCTGGGTGTTCGACAAGGTCAAAGAGTTCTTTGCGTCTGCCAGGAACGACCCTGAACTGGATGCGAAGCTGAGGGAGGATAAGGTGGTGTTCTTCCTGCATCTACTCGGCCTCGACACGACCGGTCACGCCTACCGCCCATACTCCAAGGAGTATCTGCATAATATCAAGGTGGTAGATCAGGGAGTAAGGGAGATCACCGAGCTAATTGAGAATTTCTACGGCGACGGCAAGACGGCTTTTATCTTCACGGCGGATCATGGAATGAGCGACTTGGGTAGCCACGGTGACGGCCATCCAGATAATACCCGCACACCTCTGGTGGCTTGGGGATCCGGCGTTGCGAAGCCAAAGCCCGCAAAAGCAGGTGAACCTTCTGGTCACGAGGATGGATTCTCGTCTGACTGGGGTCTCGACCATATCCAGAGGCATGACGTTGCACAAGGTGACGTCGCCCCCCTCATGGCGTACTTGGTGGGGCTCGATTTTCCCGTCAACTCTGTTGGACAGCTACCCCTGGATTATATAGATGCGAGCCTCAAGGAGAAGGCATTGGCGGCCCTGGCTAATGCGCAGGAGGTTCTGGAGATGTATCGCGTCAAAGAAGAGAAGAAGCGAGAAGCACTCCTCCGATTCAAGCCGTATGGACCGTTGGCAGGCGATCAGAATTCGATTGAGCATCACATTTCTGAGATCAAGGCTCTGATCGCCAAGGGTGAGTTTGAGGAGTCGATTTCCAAGTCGTCTCAGTTGCTGTTGACGGCACTGGACGGCCTGCGCTATCTGCAGACGTACGACTGGCTGTTCCTGCGGACCATCGTAACCGTGGGGTACTTGGGATGGATCGCCTACGCCCTAACGACCGTAATTGACCTCCATGTTCTGCACGGCTCGTCGGAATCTAATCGCACGACGTTCAGCACGATGGTATTTTCGTCAATCCTCGTTGTCCTGTTCTCCATTTTCCTGTACCAGCGGTCATCATGGCGATACTACGCCTACGGCATATTCCCTGTCTTTTTCTGGGAGGAAGTGTTTGCGAGAAGGAAGGCTCTGGTAGCCGGTCGTGAGATTCTCCTGAGTCATGTCCACTCATTAGGAGGATATGTGACGTTTGGGTTGCAAGCATTGGCTTTTGTTGGTTTATTGGAGGCACTGGTGAGTCGAACAACATCCACAAGCCGACTATGATGCATTGACGGGTAAACACATGGGAAGTCTTCTAGCTGACACCACCTATAGGTCCAGTCGTATTTCCATCGTGAAATCTTCACCATCTGTTTTATAATTGCGGCCTTCTGGCCCCTGCTGTACGGGACGGATTTCATATTAAAGAATAAGCTCCTTTCAGCCACATGGGCGGTTGGCTGTGGGCTAATGAGCATCTTTACGCTGCTTCCCGTTGTGAAAACGGAGAGTATTGGCACGATGTATGATCAGCTTTTACCCCAAATTGCATTGCCCGCAACACTCGTGTGGTGACTTTTTTTCTGACTGGTGGCTTTCACAGAACTCTGGGCGGTTTGCTCATGTTTCTGACGGGGGTATTGTACCTGGTCTTCGAGGAGACTTTTGCACGCAATTCTAGATCACGTCACGGTGCTTCGAGCACTGTCAGCAGCAGCCGTGGTTCGCGGATAATTATGGGCATGCAGGTATGATAACACTCGATGTGTTTGCTTTCCGCCCTGGAAGTCTTTCCGGGCCCTTCGATTCTCGACTGTGCTGACCAGACAAATTGATTTATGCAGGTCGGCATGGTCCTTCTAGCTCTAATTGTCACGCGATCCAGTGCTGCATCTCTGCAGGCTAAAAAGGGTCTTCCACTTGGCAACCAAGTGGTTGGCTGGCTCGTTATGGGTAGGTTGTCTCGAGTGGTCTGCGACCTTTTGTCATCGCAATTTACTCACGAGTGCACCGTCATGTAGTCGTTTCACTCTTGCTTCCATTCGCCCACCGCTTGTATCCGAATAGCAACTACTTGCACCGCCTTATGGTGATCTTCCTTGCATTCTCGCCGACCTTCATCATCCTCACCATCTCTTATGAAGGGCTTTTCTACTTTGTGTTCTGCATGACTCTGCTTACCTGGGTCCGGCTTGAACATGCCATATATGTGTACCAGAAAGTATCGATGTCGGAGGAACGTCGCCAGAACCACACTGATCCGGCGGCTGTTGCCTCTTCAGCGTCGCAGGAGACAGGCGAAGATGCGTCTAGCACCAAATCTAAGGCCGGTTCTACAGCAACAGCGACCGTAGACTCCCAGGCGTACCAATACCGCACCCTCACCACCTCCGATGCACGTGTGGCGCTCTTCTTCTTCTTCCTCCTCCAATCCGCCTTTTTCAGCACGGGAAATATCGCTTCCATCTCGTCTTTCTCACTTGACAGCGTGTACCGGCTTATCCCAGTCTTCAACCCTTTCAGCCAAGGTGCGCTGCTCATTCTCAAGCTTCTCATCCCCTTCGCCATCATCAGTGCAAACCTGGGAATCCTGAACCGTAGGCTTGAGGTCGCTCCCAGCGCCCTGTTTATGGTGGTCATGTCCATCTCGGACATCATGACACTCAACTTCTTCTACATGGTCCGAGACGAAGGTTCCTGGCTCGAGATCGGCACGACAATCAGCCATTTCTGCATTGCGAGCTTCCTGTGCACGTTTGTCGCTGGACTCGAGTTCCTGAGCGAGGTGTTCATCAGCGGTGTCGATGTCGGGATCAGCTCACCTTCTACGAGTCTTTCCAAGGCCAGAACAGCAATCACAGACGCTGTCAAGAGCAGTGGGCTCGTCAATGGTTCTGTCGACAGCGTATCCCCCTCGGAGAGCGATGGGGTGTCGCAGCCCGTCACGAATGGGGCAGGTACAGCGGATAACAGTACTGCAATGACTAACGGTACAGCACATTCTGACAGCAATGTCTCTAATTCCATACCACAATGATATATCTACTAGTTTAATTTAACGATTAGAATTTAGAACTTCCATATCAGACTTTATCATCTCCTGCTCAATAAACTGCCATCTCCCGCAGTATGATTCGATAGATCCTCGCGTCCGTGAAGTCGGTTCCTCATGACTACATTTGTTCCCCCGAAGAAAAAACATGATCTGACCCAGACAACTGGGCGACAGCATGGCCCAAAAGACACAAGATATGGCATTCTTCTGGTATGAAATTGCCCGCCGTGCACCTACAGGACGGGTTTCACCTGTTGTGCGCCATAATACCACGGTTCAGGTGCCCAATGATCAATCGTAGAATCCAGACAACCTGAACACCAGCACGGGGGATTTCGGGCTTACCCCGGACAGACTGCCGTAGCTCTCCCTTCATTTAGAAGCCAGTAAATGGCACACACGGGTATTTGATGCCGCAGTCCAGTCCAGTCCACAGTGTGATTCTGTTCAGATGTACTGTATCTTCCCGATAGTTAGATTAGACTTGCTTCCTTGGATCCATCCACTAAGCCTCTATGAAGTACAGTACAAAGTCAGGTCCAATGTGCATGTGTCTGTCGGAGAAAGCGGGCTGCAGCTCGATCGAACAATGGACGTTTATGGCATATACGTAGGATGAAAAATATACTTAAGTGAAGAAATAATGGTCATTCTCCACAACCTCTCCCTCCCGTCCAATTAATAATCGACGTCAGCGCGAGCTTTCGCTAAAGGCTTGCCGATGGCCAGGGCTCCAAACTACCTCCTACCTACCTACGTAATCATGAACTCACTATACTCGGTTAACAGTAGTAGTAGTAGTAGCAGCAGTAGTAACAGTATTCCATTCATCAATTGGGACAAGGCCCCAGGCTGAACTAAAGATATTTAATCTCCGCCATCTGTCCAACCAACCAAACCAAACCAAACCACACACGCTCCGCAACCCCGCGTTTTTTTCCCCTTCACCCACATCATTTTCACATGCCCCGGATTACTCACTCCGAATGGAGTACTGTTGTGTCGGACATGCACGCAGCGCAGCCTAGAACCCTACCTGATCCACCCTGCAGGCGCCCAGTAGTAGTAGTTAGGTAGCCGACAAGCCAGGCATCTTACCTTACTCCCTCCCCTTGTCTTCCTCGCACTACTGGATGGATGGATGGATGGATGGATTGGAGCCAATCGTCTTGAAGAAGAGAAGAGCAGAGCAGCGACGCAACGCAGGCAGTTCCCTACTTAGCTTTACTGAAAACTCTGCTGGCTACTGCCAGCAGGCTTGTGAATGTGAGTGCCTCGGCTATTTATTTGTGAAAACGAGATGAGGATGAGGATTGGGATGGGAATGAGAGGAAGACGAGGTCAGGGTACAGTGCCTGGGCTATTCGGGTACCTAAGTAGAGTCAGTGGGAAAAGAAGGTAAGGATAAAGCGCATCATCTGAACAGGGTAAAAAGAATGTTCATTTCTTCTTCTCTTGAAGAAGGCTTGCTTGTTTCAGGTTCGTCTCTCTCTTAAGTGTGGAGTAAGTAGCTCAGAAGGTTAGGTTAGGTTAGGTAGGTAGGTACCCGCTGCCTCTTCCCTGGAGGGCAGTTAGTTGCACCTGGGGATTATTATCACCATCCATCTCCTTCGCGCCCGCGTCCGGAAAGCGACATGCGCCTGGAGAAGGTATTGTAACCCTGAACATGTGGTCAGGACCTGGTATGTACTTAGAAGCTCAGTTAACGAGCATCGCGCTTCGCGTGCGGGTAGTAATTAGGTAGATACTGGCCCGTTGGTATGAGGCATTGGTATAGTTAAAACCTAGAGATTTCAATAGAGTCTCTCGGTTTATACTGCGTACCGTCATCGTAGTAGGGGAAGAGCATGTGAAAATCATTGTACTGTACATCCATCCATATTGCTTACTGTGCAGAGCTCGCTGCATGATGAACCCAGGGCTTCCAAGCAACTGTCACGAGAGTCCGGAGAAAGTTTCAGACCTCCATTGACTGACAGTATGTAAACCTTTTCTTCTCTATACCAGTCGCAAGGTAATATACATATAACTGCGCTTTCTGGCACACTGTATGTAGAAGTATACCGGGCGTACGGAAAACAGAAATAGATCGCTGTTCAACTGAGGTGGAAGAAAATGCAGGCAGCCAGCTGTTCGCGGATCAAGCGTCCAGTCCAGACTGCTACTTGTCCATGGAGAATGCTGGTGTCCGGGACTTCTGCAGGAACGAGTGTCGAAGACGAGAGGAGAGAGGGATACTAATAATACATAGTGCATGTACTGTACCTACTGGATAGAAGAACAGACAATGTAGGACAGGACCTGATCCACGGGAGGGGACGGCAGAGCGCTCTGTAGGGGCGACAGAGGGCGCCGGGAAGCCCGGGCCGGGGCGCCTCCAAAAGGCCCAGCGGGGAGCAGCCGTTCTGCAGCGGCGCGTCCGGCGCCCTCGCTAGCTAGGCGGCCCCCCGCGTGTCGGCGACTCCTCCCGCAACCACTGCTCGGTTGGGGACCGATGGAGTAGCCTGTCTCGTGTAGGAGATTCGTTGCTGGCATTATCATCGCCATTATTGCCATCAGCATCGTCGTCACAGACCAGTCTGTCCGCAGTCGCTGCGCTCGCGTACCTGGGGTCTCTTTACCCCAGTCCTCCTGACCCCCCCAAAAGTCACCGCCTGCCCCTCTATTGCCGCAAGCTTCGCACGGGGCCGTCGTCCACACCATCGCCGCTCCGGGCTCTTCAGATCCCCTATCGTCTTTGCTCCGCACCCATCTCTTAGCTGTCTCAGCCCTCGTCTCCAGCTGGGCGTCGTTCCTCTCCCTTCCGCACCCTCCACCGTCCAACGCGTCGTATCCGAGTTCCTGTGTGGTGCCAACCCAGCCATTCCCCCCCGGTTCTGGCCGCGTCCGTTCCTTCGACTGGCTGCGCTCCCTCGACTGTGGGCAGGGACGGGCAAGAAGACACGCTGGAAGTCGGAGCACGGGATTCTCAGTCTTCCATCGTCGCTGCTTTCCACCTCCCCTCGTTCCTCGCGCACGATTTCCCTCTGCCGTCCCGGACCGCATAGCTGCCCGTCTGCATGCTTGATGGATAACTTCCCGCCATGAGTTCGACCGAAGAACCTCGTCCTGAACAACCGGCCGTCACCCAGCCCAGTCCTGCTACCAGTAACAGTGGTTCCGCGAGTACCCCCGCGGCTGCGCGGAGCAGCCGTGGCCCAAACTCAGGTCATACGAGTTTCAGAAGGTGGGTGTGAATCTCCGCAGCTGCTGGTGTGGTGCCTTTTTTTGCGGGTGCCTGGTCAGGGATATAAACGGGAGGACAGGAAAAAGGAGGTGGGCGTGGGAGAGTTTCTAAAAAGAAAGATTGGAGTATTACACATTTGCAAGATATATATGCTGATCTCTGTCGGTTCGCGTTCCAGGCAACGTGCGTCGCGCGCTTGTGAGGTATGTTCCGTCGCTTTCTTGGGGTGGACGCGACCTGGTCGTTTTACCTCGGTCTACCTACCGCTTGCTTATCTGCCTGCATACATCCACTTTTTTGGTTTATCAATCAATCCCAGAAACACAGCTCCATAAAAAAAGAACAAATGTGACTGACAAAAGGCTTTCTGATGCTTCTCTTTTATCTAGACTTGCCATGCTAGGAAGGTCAGTCCCCCGCATCCGGCATGTCGTCCGTCTTCGCGACCAAATTGATAGCGCAGGCCGTCGCCTGCAAGAGCAACATACATACTGACAGGAGGTTCCCCTGTGCAGGTCCGATGTGACGCCGCCAGCCTTGGGGTGCCATGCACCAACTGCGTGGCCTTTTCAATCGAATGCAGGATTCCGACACCCAAGCGGAAGAAGAACCAGGCCAAAGCCAAGGATGGCAGCGGGTACGTCTCGTTGCATGCTCATCTCATCTTCCCACTTTCCGCCCGACTACAGTTGCTTACCCCCCCTTCCTCATGTAGCGACGAGCCCAACGACAGCGCTACTGATGGCCTCCCGAGGAGGGACCCAAACGATCGCTTTGGCTTCAGACCAAGACAAATCTCCGTTGACGGGATGCCGGCGGCAGCACTATCGGACTCACAGGCAGCTCAACAGGCCTCATATAATGCATCGCAGACACAATTCATGAAACCAAAGTTTTCAAGAGCTCCCATCAAAGAAGCCGGAAGGGTCGCGTATCTGGGCGAATCGTCCAATCTGTCACTCCTCGTCCAGGATAAGCATGGAACGACAGACGTCGTGCACTACCCTCTACCGGAACACATCAAAGGATCCAGAGCGAGACTGACGGATCTGGATAACTTGGAGATTGATATCCTACACCAAAGGGGGGCGTTCCTGCTTCCACCAAAACACCTATGCGACGAACTCGTTGAGGCCTATTTTAAATGGGTTGCACCCGTTGTGCCGATAATCAACCGGAGTCGTTTCATGCGACGGTATCGCGATCCGAAGAACCCGCCATCTCTCCTACTGCTGCAGGCCATTCTCCTTGCTGGATCAAGGGTATGCAATAACCCGCAGCTGATGGACCAGTCCGGTTCCACGACTTCCGCGGCAATGACCTTTTACAAGCGCGCAAAAGCCCTGTACGACGCCAACTACGAGGATGACCGTGTCACGATCGTGCAGGCGTTGACGCTGATGGGCTGGTATTGGGAAGGTCCCGAAGGTTGGTCCTGCGGAACCAATGCTCTACCTACGTTTCATGTCTCTACTTCTCTCTGACACGGTCCAGATGTCACCAAAAATGTTTTCTACTGGAGCAGAGTTGCCATCATCGTTGCTCAAGGCTCTGGCATGCATCGGAGGTGAGTCACTTTGGCTCAAGAGCTCTGGAATGATCGCTTCGGAGCTTACGGCTGACAGCTGATTAGTGTGGAGAACTCGCAACTGAGCAAAGCCGATAAGCGGTTGTGGAAGCGCATTTGGTGGACTCTCTTCACAAGAGATCGCTCTGTTGCGGTTGCGCTTGGACGGCCAATCACCATCAACACGGACGACTCGGACGTAGAGATGCTGACCGAGGATGACTTTATCGAAGATGAAGATGACATGCCAGCCGAATACCCTCCTGATCCAGTGCATGTTCAGTTCTTCCTTCAGTACGTCAAGCTGTGTGAGATCATGGGCCTTGTTCTTTCGCAGCAGTATTCGGTGGCGTCCAAGTCGAGGCGCAACAATGCGATCGACTTGACTCATTCGGATATGGCGCTGGCGGATTGGCTGCAGAATTGTCCCAAGGAAGTGTGCTGGGCACCGTCCCGACACCACTTCTGGGCAGCGCTGCTACATGCAAATTACTAGTAAGTTCTTTGATCATCGGGGACGAAGAAAGCACATTGTATAAGAGAAAGCTGACGTGGGCAGCACCACTTTGTGCCTCTTACATAGAGCACATATGCCACCTGCTACATCCGCTTCGAACGGCCGAGTGGATGAGATGGCGTATCCGTCACGGACCATCGCCTTCCAAGCCGCTTGCATGATAACGTCCATAATCGAGAACCTGCAGGCACACGACGAGATACGACTCACGCCTGCGTTCATGTAAGTTTCTCTTCTCTTTTCCTCGGCGAAGAACTCGTGAGGCCAACTTGTGCGTAGTGTCTACAGTTTGTTTTCCGCCTTGATCATGCACGTCTACCAAATGCGATCATCTGTGCCGTCCATTGTGGCAGCCTGCCAACAGAGGATCAATATCTGCATGCAGGCGCTCAAGGATGTGTCCAGAGTCTGGCTTGTGGCGAAGATGGTCCACACCCTGTTTGAATCCATTCTGGGCAACAAGGTGCTTGAGGAACGCCTTCAGAAGGCGGCGGGCAAACGGCACCAGAGGGTGCGACCGGAGAATCCTCCGCCGCCGCCGCCGACGAAGAGGCCCGATCCGCCGCCCAATCCGCCGGCCAAACGCAAGTTTGACGATATGGACATCGGGTTGCCGAATGGAGGTCCTACGCCTCCAGTCTCGTACGAACGCTCTCGTCCCCAGACACCAGTTGTCACTCCGTCCAGGGACTCTGGCCAACCTCCGGCTCAACAGTCCATGGGCTCGGTGCATACGTCCCCGAACGCACAGCGCACGCAGCAGGATGCATTCGGGGCGGGGACTTCGCGTGGGAACACCAGGCCAACAACTCCCTTTAATCCCTCCTTCTCCGTGCCTGCAACGCCCCCGGATCTCTTTCTCGTCACTCGTGACTCCCCCAATATCTCACAGTCCCTTTGGGAGAACTTCCAGCCAGACCAGCTGTTCCCCGACGGGACGAACATATTCCCTGACCTGACGTCACCGCCCACAAACTCTGTGGACCCGCAGCTGCAGATGCCATCACAGCTTCAGGCTCAGGACATGCAGCAGCGTTCGATGATGATGGATCAGCAGCAGCAGCAACAACAACTACACTCTCGCAACCCCCACGGGACCCAGGACAGCCCGCAACTTCTATCTGGAATGCCTGCGGGGATGGGCGGCGCACAGTCCCAACAACAGATGTTTGCTAACCAGAACCAGCATTCGTGGCCAATGCAGGGTCTGGATGCTTCCCTGGCTGGGACCGGGCTGGACGCCTCGAGTCAGGATGATAACTGGAGCAGTAGCTCTCGGGGTCAAGGGCCGACCGCGCCGACGACCCTCAACGTCGAGGACTGGTATTATTTCGTGATGTCGAGACATATCTAGCGATGATGTACTAATTCGTCGCCTTTAGGTTTCAATTCTTTGGTATCAACGGGAGCTTTGGCGACATGGCTACGGATCCGCTGTGATGATACCCTTCTTGACAGGTTTCCTTTCTTCTCGGTCCGTTAACACCCGCTTATGACCTGTACAACAGTATCCGTTTTCCCGGTGGTGTTGTTCCTTATGCTGCGACGTGCAGCCATTCTTTCAGGTTCCTCCTTGTGTTCGACAACCAGGTATTTGTTATCATCTCTCTACCGACGGATGGAGGTTCGGGCAACCCCAAAATAATCTTTCCACAGTGTATTTGGATACCATTTACGTCTATATATTCCACAAATTCTCTGCAACCTTGAACTTTGGGGCACTGAATTACGCCACATGCACATCGGACCTGTGGCCTTTCTTCTCATTCATGGTTGCTACCCGTTGTGCCCAAACGAGCTCCGGGCTATTTTTTTTTTTTTTTTTTTTTTTTTTTTTCACCGGACAATTGCATTTGCTGAAGCTGTTATCGTGCTGTTTTGCTGCCTTTGTGCTTTTGGGCTCTAGGGCTGGGTGGTGAGCCAGGCGGACTGATTCGAGGACCAGACGGTTGACCTGTTTGGACTGTGAAACCTTGGAGAATCCGGGGGAGTTTATATATCGGAAAATGTGGAAATGTGTTCTGGTCATTTCCTTGGCTGTGTTTCTATCTTTTGCCGGGTGCTCCTTGGGTAGGATCTGGATCAGTTTCTCGAGTTCTACCATGTATATAAGGTTACAGTACCTAATCTTTGTGTGACGGGGAGAGCGGCCGCTCGTACGGCCCGTCAATCGCACGAAATAATCTAGAGATTTGGAGGTGCAACACTGTACCGCCAGACAGGGCATCTCGGAGACCCGTTCCATGCTTGTTCGGCTTGTGAAGACCGGATTGTCCTCCAGTAGTGGCCCGTTAGCGCAGATGACGGAATCGCCCCTGCGAAAAGCAGGCGAACCAGAGCGCGGCGTTTGCGGGGCGGTCAGCACGTTCCGTTTGATCTCCGCAGTCACCACCGCCCTGCCCTTTGGGACCAACCCGCAAATCTGATAGCTGCGTCTCTCTTTTTTTCTCATCTCCTCCCGTCAGCTCCCTGAATTGTCTTGTCTGCTGGTCGGTGGCTGCGACGCCTTCACTGTCCCGTCGTTTTCCCATCCGCCGCCCCTCGTCTCCTCCTCACCTGACTCATCCCATCGCCCTCTCCTGCCCCGCCCCGCAGCGATGTCGGCGTCAGGATCGGGGGCGCCCAGCGCCGCCGCAGCCGCGACGACGACGACGGGAGAGAAAGCCAATGCTTCGAAGAAGGCCTTTCCTCACGTTGACCTCGACGGGCACAACTTGCCCCCGTCTCCGGCTCCTTCGACACCGCGCTCGGGGCGACGTTACGCGCTTGCCACGGAGCTCGTGTACACCGAAAGCAATGACCAGTACCATGCGAGCAGTGTGCCGATTTATCAGGTAGGGCGCTTCGCAGTTGTTGCAGTTTCTGATATCTACTAGAAGAGGAGATTACTGATACGTCTGGATGTAGACCGCTACGTTCAAGCAGACCTCCGGCGGCGGAGGCGGGGAGTATGACTACACGCGCTCTGGCAATCCGACCAGGACGCACCTCGAGCGGCACCTGGCAAAGATCATGTCCGCGCAGCGCGTCCTCGCCGTCTCTTCCGGTATGGCTGCCCTGGACGTCATCATGCGGCTGCTCCATCCCGGAGACGAAGTCATCACCGGTGACGACCTCTACGGCGGCACGCACCGTCTGCTGAAGTACCTGTCGACGCACGGCGGGATCGTGGTCCACCACGTTGACACGACGCAGCCGGAGAATGTGCGGAAGGTGCTCAACTCCAAGACGGCCATGGTGCTGCTCGAGACGCCCACGAACCCGCTCATCAAGATCGTCGACATCCCGCGGGTCGCGGTGCTGGCGCACGAGGCGAACCCGAGCTGTCTGGTCGTGGTCGACAACACGATGATGTCTCCTCTGCTGCTCAACCCGCTGGAGCTGGGCGCCGACATCGTCTACGAGAGCGGCACCAAGTATCTGTCTGGCCACCATGACCTGATGGCCGGTGTGATCGCGGTGAACGACCTCGCCCTGGGCGAGAAGCTCTACTTCACGATCAACGCGTCGGGCTGCGGGCTGTCGCCGTTCGACTCGTGGCTGCTGATGCGCGGCGTCAAGACCCTCAAGGTCCGCATGGAGCAGCAGCAGGCCAACGCGCAGCGCGTCGCCGAGTTCCTGGAGTCGCATGGCTTCAAGGTCCGATACCCCGGACTGCGCTCGCACCCGCAGTATGAGCTGCACCACTCGATGGCCCGAGGCGCCGGGGCGGTGCTCTCCTTTGAGACGGGCGACGTTGCGATGAGCGAGCGCATCGTCGAGGGCGCGAAGCTGTGGGCCATCAGCGTCAGCTTCGGGTGCGTCAACAGCCTGATCAGCATGCCCTGCCGGATGAGCCACGCCAGCATCGACGCCAAGACGAGGCAGGAGAGAGCCATGCCGGAGGATCTCATCCGGCTCTGCGTGGGCATCGAGGATGCGGACGATCTGATCGATGACTTGAGGAGAGCGGTAAGTGACGGGCTTGGGTCCTTCTGTCTGTTGGCACTGTTGTCTAACTTCTTGCAGCTCGTGCAGGCTGGCGCGGTTAAAGTGACGATGGACGGCTTCCAGGCGGTCAACCACACCCCGGAGGATCAGGAGGCTGCTTCTTCAGCTGCATGATTTTACTTGATCTTTGATCTTCTTATGCTGTCACGTCATCTTTTCTTCATTTGCGGGATATCTCTGTGCGGGCGTTCGTGTGGGGTAAATTTTTTTTCCTTTTTTTTTTTCAATTGATATGATCGTCACCGGAGCGTTGCTCCTTTCGGGTTTTTGGAATAGATGTACAGTTACTCTCACTGTATAGAAGCAATGCAGATCCGTGGTGACAAAGCATCGGCTCCCATTGCTCGCGGAGCCTGGACCGTCCGACCGCGGGGCCCGGCCGCCCACGCTCTCAGCCCGCTATTCCCGAAGCAGACTAGTGCACCCGGCATCGGAGACCGGCCGGCGCTGACTGGCGGGCGCCCGGTCGTCGCGCTGGGATGCGATGAGATGATTCAAGACGCTGCTTTTCTTGCGCCGGGTTTTTTCTGGTCCCTGTCTGCCTGTCGACATGATGTATAGTTAATCTTGGTCGCCGTCTCGAGAGGCTTTTCCCCTTATTCCCGGTTGCATATGGACATACTCAAATTCTTAATGTAACGAGTCGCGTGCTCACTTTCCCTACAAGATAAAGAGGGGGTTGAAAATATCCAACGGTTCTTTTTTGTCGCCTTGCCTTTCGCCTCCTTTTCAGTCACACTCGAGCCGAGATAATGACTCGCGATGCGGCTATGCAGGATGCTGCTGGATCCAGCGCTGCCATCGTTCCTGTCTCGGACCGTCCTGCATCCAAATCGGCCGCTCCCAGGTCCTGGAATACGGACAGCTTGGGGCTGCGGTTCGGCGTGGATGTCGCGAGTGCGACGACGGCCGGGGCGTTGATCTGCCCCATCATCACGATCATTGATCGGTAGGAGTCGTTTCTGCTGGTGATACAATGGTGATGCTCACATCGCGCGCCGGCAGTGCCATCATCGAGAAGGCCGCCAAGGGCATCCCCATCACCCGCACCACGACGTCCTGCCTCCGGACCATGGTCACCCGCCCCGGCAGCTTCTTCCTCACCACGCCGTTCCTGCTCATCTACACCCTCTATACCACGACTTACCTGACCGCCAATGCCATTGACACGGTCACCTCGACCGTGCGGAACCAGCCCTTCTCGACGGTCTTCCCCGGAACGGCCAAGTTCGTGACCACAACGAGCGTGAACATGGCCATCTGCATCTACAAGGACGCCCGGTTCGCGAAGATCTTCGGACCGTCGTCTCCTTCTTCCTCCTCCTCAAACCCTACCGCGGCCGCCGCTGCCGCCGCTGCAACCGCAGCCAAGAAGATCCCCAAGATCTCCTACGGCCTCTTCGGCCTCCGCGACAGCGTGACCATCTTCGCCTCCTTCAACGTCCCCGCCCTGATCGCGCCCTCGATCCCGGACTCCTTCGCCCCCTCCCCGGCCCTGAAGCTCTCCGTGGCCCAGTTCGCCTGCCCCGCCCTCATGCAGTTCGTCAGCACCCCGATGCACCTGCTCGGCCTGGACCTGTACAACCGCCAGCCCCCCGGCGGGCTGGGGTGGCGCGCGCGGCTGGCCCGCGTCCGACGCGACTACGTGCCCAGCTCGTTCGCGCGCATGGGCAAGATCGTGCCGGCGTACGGGGTCGGCGGGGTCGTGAATACGCGGATGCGGGCGGCGCTGATGGGGCGGTTGGAGAGGATGGCGGAGGAGGGGGAGGGTGAGGTTGGGCGGGGGAGGGTTGCCATATAGATGTAATGTAGATCGGCTCTGTAGAGGTTTAGAGGAAGGTTTCCTTTTTTTTTTTTTTCTTAGTAGATTTCTAGAGTTTCTTGCTATTTCCGTACTAATTAAGAACTAAGATGAGTTACGAACGAGCTTGTCATGCTTCCTTGATTCGCCTGTGTTCATCTGCTGTACAACTACGTTCGTGGTTTTTTTATTCATACAGGAAACTCTATGGCACTAAGGTTATATCCCCTTCCACGCCCTTACTATTTAGAGGGAGTCACGAATATATGTCACGATCTGGAATGTGCTGTGTTGTACAGTACATGTACAGTACTTGTCTCTGGGATTTCCATCGTTTCTTTTTCTGGTTCGATTTTTTGTTTGTTCTGTACTGTTTCTCATAAAACACACATGCTCAATGACCACCATTCATCTATGTTCTGTAGTATATAGTCGATCCCCAGACTCATCATCATCATCAATCAGATTCGCACAACCTCCCGCACCCGCCGGTCCTTGTCCACCACCAACCGCAGCTGTCTCCCCCGCCAGTCCCCCTCGGACGCCGCGGCGGACTCCGAACGATCCGTGTCCGGCGCGGGCTTGAAGACGCCCTCGCGGAGGGTGTCGGTGTAGAGCTCGTAGGAGGGGTAGTCTACAGTCATCCCTTTAGTATGGCTATATGGTTTCTTTTTTTTCCTTTCCTCTTTCGGGAAAAAAGGGAAAGAGGGGGGGGGGGGGGGGGGCATACACCCGTCGACGAAGCGGTTGACCTGCTCCTCGGTCATGCCGGTGCCCTTGACGGCGCGGAGGGCGCGCTCCTGCTCCTGCCGCCAGTCGTAGACGAAGTGGGTGTTTTGGGCATCGCTGGTTTTTCGTCTGTTAGGCTTCCTATGGAGTATATATTATAGGGTCTGTGTATACGTACATGTGGATCAGGGCGTCGAGTTGGCTGGTCGATACCAATTGAATCAGCATATAACCCCGAAATCTGGTAGGATAAGGAAGAAGAAAGGAATCTTACTCCGTCAAAACATCATATCTCTTCAACGCCTCGTTGACCACCCTCACGTCCTCGAACTTGACGTACCCCAGCCTCCCATCATAGTTTCCACTCTCCCTCGCCCGCACCGCAGCCTCCCACCGCTCCTGCAGCGTCTTCTCCTCCAGCGCGCGGAACCCGACGCACCATCCTTCGAAGATCACCACCTTCACTTTCTCCTCTCCTTCCTTGTTGTTCACAACCTCCCACCGCTCCTCCGGCACGCGGTCCCCCTGCCCACAGAACGCGGACTTGTCGTACTGCGGGATCGCGGTGGGTTTGTTGGCGCGGAGCGCGGCGAAGACGCGCTCGCCCAGCGCGAGGTCGTGCGTCGACGGCTGCCCGCGGTGCTGGAGGAGCGGGTTGTCGGGGTGTGCGGCCGTCAGCGCAACTTGGTCGGAGTGCGTGAGGTAGATGTCGTCGAGGGAGAGGGTCACCGTTGGTAAAGAGTAGGGCGGGGAGCGGAGGGTGTGGTGCAGGTGGGAGACCTAGCTCATTACATATTTCTTCTTAGTATGTACACATACGTTGTATATATTTCTCACAGTATACATGGATGGGACGTACGTACAAGCGTCGTTTTGCCCGCGCCCTGCACGCCGTTCAGGCCGAGGAAGAACGGGGGCGGGTTCGGGTTCGAGGCGTGCCGGGCCTGGTGCGCCTGCAGCCGCTCGAGCAGGAAGGGGATGCAGTGCTGGGATTTGTCGTCGATGATGTCGGGCATGTCTCTCTCTCTCTCTCTCGCGGATTTTTTGGACAGGGTCAATTGATGATTTTTTTTAATCTGGAGGTGGTGTGTATGTACGGGTAATCTATATTTGCGAGCCTCTCCCCGATCGGGGAAATCTGGGGAAGTTCCCGGCGGAGAGAGGAGGGGGCGGCAGGCGGGCGGGGAGAAAGTTGTGCCTGGTTCGTTAGGGCTTACGGAGGAGGCTCCGAGGTCGCCAGGGCTGTGTACGTACAGGACACTGTACGGTATAAAGTCACTACTGTGTATTCCGGTAGAGAGATCTCGCGATGCCAGACCACAGCGATCGGGTCAGCACGTTGAAAACATCATGTCCGATCACATGAGTCAGCACGACTCGGAGAAACGACCACCGGACGGACCAGCCCAGCAGCATGTGACAGGCTAACCGCATCGGGTGCCGCAGCAGCTCCGCCGAGCGCTGCAGCGACGAGCCGAGGTTCCCTGCGTGCCGAGCTGCTAGCTGCTCCTCCATCTCGCGTCTCATATGCTACCCCGGGAGCCCTCGTCTCCTTGTCCTCCGTAGCTCCTGTCATCCATATCTTATCTTCCCTGTTCTTCTTCTCCTGTTCCTGTTTTCTTTCTTCCTTTAAACCCCGATCTTCCTCCCCTTGAGTCGTCCTTCGTAGCTACCCCCTCATACCTGCGCGCCATGTCCGAGCTGCGCTTCGACAACCAGACCGTCGTCATCACCGGTGCCGGCGGCGGCCTGGGCAAGGCATACGCGCTCTTCTTCGCCTCGCGCGGCGCCAACGTCGTCGTCAACGACCTGGGCAGCTCCCACGTCGGCGAGGGCAAGTCGTCCAAGGTACGTCGTCCTGAAAACTCCCATCGATGCGAATGACGTCTGACGCCGTGCAGGCCGCAGACCAGGTCGTCGAGGAGATCCGCGCCGCCGGCGGCAAGGCCGTCGCCAACTACGACAGCGTCGAGAACGGCGAGGCCATCATCGACACCGCCATCAAGGCCTTTGGCCGCGTCGACGTCCTCATCAACAATGCCGGCATCCTGCGCGACATCAGCTTCAAGAACATGAAGGACCAGGACTGGGACCTAATCGACCGCGTGCACACCTACGGCGCGTACAAGGTATCTCTCTCTCTCTCTCTCTCTCTGTATATATATATATATATATATATATATATATATATATATATATATATATATATATGTACATGGCGGATGCTGATGCTTGACAGTGCGCCAGAGCCGCCTGGCCCCATTTCCGGAAGCAAAAGTACGGTCGCATCATCAACACCGCCTCCGCAGCCGGTCTGTTCGGCAGTTTCGGGCAGGCGAACTACTCGGGTGGGTGTTCATCGAGTTTTGCTGATCCCTGTTCAGCTTACTGACAAGTATCAGCTGCCAAACTCGGCCAGGTCGGTTTCACGGAGACCCTTGCCAAGGAGGGCGCCAAGTACAACATCCTCGCGAACGTCATCGCTCCGATTGGTACGTGCCGGAACATTGACCCGGAGAAACAGCAGCAAGGCAATTGCTGACTCTGCACAGCTGCGAGCCGCATGACTGCGACGGTGATGCCGCCGGATGTCCTGGAGATGCTGAAGCCCGAGTGGATCGTCCCCCTGGTTGCGGTCCTGGTTCACCCCTCCAACACCACGGAGACTGGCGGCATCTTCGAGGTCGGCGGTGGCCACATTGCCAAGCTGCGGTGGGAGCGCGCAAAGGGCGCCTTGCTCAAGGCCGACTCGTCCTTGACGCCCGGCGCCATCCTGCGACGATGGGACGATGTCAACGACTTCTCCAAGCCCAGCTACCCCACTGGCCCCGCTGACTTCATGACCCTGCTCGAGGAGAGCATGAAGCTGCCCAGTGCGCCTGCAGGAAAGGAGCCTGACTTCAAGGGCAAAGTGGCCCTGGTCACCGGTGGTGGAAATGGGTATGTCGCTTCCTGCCCATTTCAATATTAATACAGCCCTGCTGACGTTTACAGCCTTGGCCGCTCGTACTGTCTGCTGTTCGCCAAGTATGGCGCCTCCGTCGTTGTCAATGATCTCGTTGACCCCGAGCCGGTCGTCCAGGAGATCAGGAAGATGGGTGGAACGGCCGTTGGCAGCAAGGCGTCCGTCGAGGACGGCGAAGCCGTGGTCAAGGCGGCCATCGATGCGTTTGGACGGATCGACATCCTCGTCAACAATGCCGGTATCCTGCGCGACAAGGCCTTCACCAACATGACTGACGACCTGTGGAACCCGGTCCTGAACGTCCATCTGCGGGGCACGTACAAGGTCACCAAGGCCGCCTGGCCCTACTTCCTGAAGCAGAAGTACGGCCGTATCGTCAACACCACCAGCACTAGCGGAATCTACGGCAACTTTGGACAGTCGAACTACGCGGCTGCCGTAAGTTCTTTTCTTCTTGCTTCTTTGCCCACGAATGCAACCTGCTAACGAGTACAGAAACTCGGTATTCTTGGCTTCTCCCGCACTCTTGCTCTCGAAGGCGCGAAGTACAACATCAAGGTTAACACCATCGCTCCGAACGCCGGTACCAACATGACCCGAACTATCATGCCTGAGGAGATGGTCCAGGCGTTCAAGCCTGACTATGTCGCTCCTCTGGTGGTTCTGCTCTGCTCGGACATGGTCCCCGAGCCCGGCACCAAGGGTCTGTATGAATGCGGCAGCGGCTGGTTCGCCAGGACCCGGTGGCAGCGATCGGGAGGCCACGGCTTCCCGGTCGACGAGAAGCTCACCCCGGAGGCGGTGCTCGCGCAGTGGAAGAGGATTACCGACTTCGATGACGGCCGCGCGGACCACCCTGAGGACGGCCAGGAGGGCACGGCCAAGATCATGGCCAACATGACCAACAAGAAGGGCGGAGAGAAGAAGCAAGCTGCGGGCGACAACAAGATCCTGGCGGCCATCGAGAAGGCGAAGAAGATGTCGACCGATGGCACGCCCTTCGACTACGTCGACCGGGACGTCATCCTCTACAACATCAGCGTCGGTGCGAAGCGCACTGACCTTCCGCTGGTGTACGAGAACCACGAGAACTTCCAGGCTCTGCCCACTTTCGGTGTCATCCCGTGGTTCAACACGGCCACCCCCTGGAACATGGAGGACATCGTTGCCAACTACTCGCCCATGATGCTCCTCCACGGCGAGCAGTACCTTGAGATCCGCAAATTCCCCATCCCGACCGCCGCCAAGACGGTCTCGTACCCCAAGCTCATCGATGTCGTCGACAAGGGCAATGCCGCCATCGTCGTTGCGGGATACACCACCAAGGATGCGACGACGGGCGAGGACCTCTTCTACAACGAATCGACCCTGTTCATCAGAGGAAGTGGGGGCTTCGGTGGTTCCCCGAAGCCCACCGCTGCCCGGCCCAAGGCCGCAACCGCCGCGAACAAGCCACCGAAGCGGCAGCCAGATGCGGTCGTCGAGGAGAAGACGTCCGAGGATCAGGCCGCGCTGTACCGTCTCAACGGTGACCGCAACCCGCTCCACATCGACCCCGAATTCAGCAAGGTCGGCGGCTTCAAGATCCCGATCCTGCACGGCCTGTGCTCGCTGGGTATCTCCGGCAAGCACGTCTTCGGCAAGTTCGGTCCGTTCAAGAACCTGAAGGTCCGCTTCGCCGGCGTGGTCATCCCGGGCCAGACGCTGAGGACGGAGATGTGGAAGGAAGGAAACACCGTCATCTTCCAGACGACGGTCGTGGAGACCGGTAAGCTGGCCATCGGGGGTGCGGGTGCAGAGCTGCTGGATGGTGCAAAGGCCAGGCTGTAAAAGTGTAAAATAAGACACTCTAGATGAGATGGATGGGATACAGCGGGCTCGCTCTCTGCCGTGAGAGAGTATGGCAGAAAGCCAGGAGAGTGACGTGCATTTTCTTTGTGTTAATATATATAGTTCGGTCCTGGATATCAACTAGCTATATATGTACTGTATCGTTCTTCGGATATTCCAATCTGTTTTATACGTATTTACCTAGGGATAGCGTTTCTTTTCAAGCTCAAATGATGCATCTGGAATTGAAATCTTTCGATTACATGCCCCGGCCTAGACTTCAGCCAGATGGTTAGTCTGCACTGATCCAGGCATGATCTGCGATGCTAGGGAGGGCTTGGGCCAGCTAAGACATATACCAAGCTGCGGCTGGACCCTGGGCGACGATCAGAGCAGCCAACAGTCGTTCTGTGGAAATGCAGATGAATCAGCCCGAATATCTCCAAAGATTCCATGTTGCTTGCGAGGCGTCTCTGTGAAGGCGAGGCCGCGCAGCAGGATACGTAACCCGGGCCCCGGATCGGCCCTAGACCTCGGAGGGTCGACGTCGACTCCCCGCACGGCCAGACCACGACGCACCCTGACTGCCTCGACGCGGGCATCCTCCAGCGCAAGCAACGAACAAACGGCATCCTCTCCCGGCTGCTGCGTGCACCCTCTGATCCTCGATCGCACCTCCGATCATGTAGCAGAGCCTGCGAATCCCCCGCAACGATGGTGCTGTCCCTGCCCGTCCCGAGCTTCTCCAGGTCCGCCTCCTCCTCCCCTCTCCGCACCGGCGACAACGATGCCTCCTCCCATCATCACCATCGCGGGACGAAGACGAAGACGACAGCGGGGAAGACCTCGGGCAAATCGTCGTCCGCCTCACACCTTTTGACGAACGCGACCAACGGCTCCACGACGCTGAGTGAGGCCCTCCGCAACAACCCGTTCGGCAGCACGTCCCGGACCCGCGCCGCCCTCGAGGCCCAGGCCCAGGCCGAGCAGCAGCAGCAGCGCGAGCGCGAGCGGCAGGAGCTTAACGACGCCCTGGTCACCCTGGCACAGCTGTTCCCCGACGTCAAGGTCGAGGTCTTCCGCGAGCTGCTGGTCCGGTTCGACGGGCAGAGCCGGCTGCAGGTCTGCGTCGAGCAGCTGCTGCGGTACAAGAAAGAGTGGGTGAAGGGGCGCTGGAACGTGCCGGAGGGGAGAGTCGACGCGAGAAACGGCGGCGGCGGTGCTGGTGATAATAATAACAACAATGGTGAGGATCTGGTGCCGCCCGAGGAGCGCTTCCGCAGCGAGGAGTACAAGGCGGCCGTCAAGACGGCGCTGTCCAAGGAGTTCAGCGGCCTGAGCCGGAGCACGATCGACGCCGTCCTGGCCGAGGTCAACTTCTCCTACACCCGCGCGCGCCCGACGCTGCGCAACCTCTCCCGCAAGACCTGGCGCGCCACCATCGGGAGCCTGCTCCCCTTCAAGCGGAAGAAGGATCGGGACAGGGATGACCACCCGCTGCTGCTGTGGCAGCGTCTGCCGGATGGGGAGCTGACCCCGAAGCTGAAGGAGACCGGGTGCGAGGAACTGGATCGCGAGCTGCACGAGACGCTGCTGGAGCCGCTGCTGCGGCAGAGGAAGGAGGAGCGGGAGAGCCGCGACCTCAAGCTGGCGGAGGAGCTGAATGAGAGCGAGGCCAAGGCCGTGCATGCCATGTACGAGTGCGACTGCTGTCTCGCGGACGTTACGTTCGAGCAGATCTCGACCTGCTCTGCTAGTTCACATGTCATCTGCTACAGCTGCATACAGCGGACGATCCACGAGGCCCTGTTCGGCCAGGGATGGAACACCTCAGTCGACCCTGGACGGTCGACACTTAGATGTCTGGCTCCGGTGACCGAGGGGACCTGTGAAGGGTTCCTGCCCCCGGAGATCGTGAAGAGGGCCGTCCTGTGTGAAAGGGCCGGGGCGGAGACATACCGCAAGTTCGAAGACCGACTGGCCTCCGAGGCGCTCCTGAAATCCCAGCTGAAGCTGATCCGGTGCCCGTTCTGCTCCTACGCTGAGGTCGACCCCGTGTACCATCCCTCCGCGAAGGGCATCACCTGGAGGTTCCGCCGCGGCAACCTCATCTCGACCATTCTGATGACCATACTCCTTCTCGATTTGATACCCCTGCTTATCATTCCCGTTCTTGTTGTTCTCTTGTTTAATCCTTCTGCCGTGACTGCCGTCCTGAATACCTCCCTCCGTAATCTCTGCCTGAAGACCCGCAACCAGCGCTTCACCTGCGCGAACCCTGAATGCAAGCGTGACAGCTGCATCACCTGCCACAAGCCGTGGAACGACCCGCACGTCTGCCACGAGCCCTTGCTCCTGTCTCTCCGGACGACCATCGAGGCGGCGCGCACGGCCGCCGTCAAGCGCACCTGTCCCCGCTGCGGACTGTCGTTTGTCAAGTCGTCCGGCTGCAACAAGCTGACCTGCGTCTGCGGGTACTCCATGTGCTACCTCTGTCGGAAGGCCTTGGGGCCGCCGTTGAAGAGGACAGGGCCGCAGCAGCCTCGTCGACGTCGACGTCGACAGCAACGGGGCCGCCAGAACCCAAACCCGCGTCCTCCTCACCCGAACCAGGAGAACGAACCCCCGACGATGGCCGGCGGCGGTGGTGCCCCTGACTTCGAAAACAACGACATAGAGCAGACCACCGATGGTGAAGAGGAAGACGTCGAAGAAGAAGCGGAAGAGGAAGAGGAGGAAGAAGAAGAGGGCGAAGGCTACAAGCACTTCTGCGAACACTTCCGCATCAACCCGGGCTCCCGCTGCACCGAATGCAACAAATGCGACCTCTACCTCGCCGAGGACGAGGAGGAAGTCGCCCGTCGCGCGGGGGAAGAAGCCGAGCGCGAGTGGCGCATCCGCCAGGGCATGGTCGGCGTGAACATCCCCTCCTCTTCCTCCTTACTGTCTTCCTCGTTTCCCTACGGGGACGAGGGGACGAACAGGAAGAAGAAGAAGGGGTGGGACTGGGACGACCTGTTCCGGTTCAACGACCCGAAGTGGTGGCGCCGGCGATGGCGGTACTGGGTCGAGGACGTATGGCGCGAGGGGAGGTGGAAGCTGGAGGGGCAGGCGCTGGTCGATTGGGTCGTGGAGAAGGTGGTTGTTGTGGAGGATGTTTGATCTGTGTCTACTTATTTTCTAATCCCGTTCAGATTCCGTCTATGGCTTGTTTTATGGAGGTTTATTTTGTTCCTTTTCTTGCTTTTGCTTTGCTTTGATACCTACCTTGTCTCTCTCTCTCTCTCTTTTTCTCCCTTCTTCTTTCGGGTTAGGTTTTTTTCGTTTCTTTTCTTTCCTACTTCCTTATACTATCGGTCTTTTTTAATCTCGAGACTTTGCTACCCTGTTTTCTTTTCTTTTAGCTGGGGTACGGATACGGTCGCCGTCATGGTTCTTTCTTTCTGATTATTGCTTTTTTTAATTCAAGTCTGGGAGTGAGCGGAACTTTTTTCAAGGAGTGACAAAAAGGCAGGTTTGTTCCCTCTGGATTTCTAGGGGGGTCGTGTTGAGCTTTGTTTGTCTGTCTGTTCAAGTAGGTCATAAATAATTAATAAACGATCACAGCTAGCATAGAACAAAAATAAATGAATACAGAAAGGAGAAAAATAAAATGGAAACAAGTCGAGTTGAATCGAGAGAAAGAAAAGTTCAAATAAAGTTTTTTTTAGGGAGGTATTGTACTTAGCGTATTGCTCAAACCGACTTGCTGTATTCTTTCACTCCCTAATTACAGTAATTGGTGAATTGTGTATATATATATACACAACCAGGCAATTAATCGATCAGTATTGATGATCACTTCTGAGCCAGAATCAGATCAAGTCCGGTCCAGCCAGTTGGGTTTTATATATATATATAAATTGTATCTATCGAGATAGAGATATAGATATTATTTATATAATCCGCGGACGTCTTGGGCAAACTTGTTTATTATGTATGCATGTATGCATGTATTCATGCATTCTTGTTCGCCGGAGCATTGATAGGGGATTGCTGGATATATATATATACTGCTGTACGGTATTATATATAGTACCACATGATGCAAATAGACAAAACAGATCATAGATCGGTGAGTGAGTGAGTGGTTTATATCTCCCCTCCCCTTGAACGCTGACTGACCGGTGGATCTGTCTGTCTGTCAGTCTGTCTGTGCAATGATCAATTGATGTATTAATTATACCTGTGTCGACAGTTTCTATTAGCTTAGTTACTATCTTAGGTGGTAGTGTCAAGTCCTCCTGCAGTAAGGAAGGACTTGTGAAAAAAAAATTATATCAATGCCATGAAACCGAGTAACTTCACAGTTCACAATAGACATATTGATTTTGCAGCTATCTAATCACCTAGAATAGAGAGCAATAGCAATAGAGGGACGGTCAAAGATGTTTGAAGATAAAGCTTTCAGCTTCAGGGAAAGGGGGGAAGACTTCTTCATTCATTCAGGCTCTGGGCAATGCAGCAGTATTTAATTTATTATTCTGGAATATTATTCCCCCCCCCCCCCCCCCCCCCAACCCGGGGCCTTTTCTTTTGGGGACCTGCTGCCCCATGATCTTTTTTTGGGGAAAACCTCCATTAATTAATTAATTCTTTGAGCTTCATGAGTTCATTGCAGGTTTTTTTTTTTTTTTAATACAGCTGTGCTAACACCTACCGCCGGAAAACATACCTGTAAATAAAGAAATCTGTATGCCCCTTCAACGGAACAATAGATTTATTTTGAACAGAGTCATATATATATGTTGTCTCAGGCCGCATTCAGACATATGGGATCCTGTGGTGGTGGACACCTCCAATCTAATATGCAGGTACACATAGATGTAGATGGGAGCGATTTCCAAGACCACAGCGATTCTACAGTGAGGCAGTTCCCGATCCATATTTAATGTCATTCGTCCATTCATTGTTAATTGTCTGTAAATCGATTGCTCTTGGATATTAGACTTGAACAGACTAGACAAGACTGGATTCTATGTGTATTTAGGTTTATATAGATGGAGATGTAGGTGTAGATACTCTCCATGGTTTTTCAAATGAATATTTATTGTATACTAGTCCCTTTCTACGAAGTGGGAATGGCCTGTAAAAATAAGTTGAATCTTTCTCACTGGTCGAGTCTTACGCGGCTAAAGTTGCGGAAAGCGGCGGGTATACAATTTGCATACGAGGACCTCAGGGAGAGCGAAGTTTTGTGGGTTGCCTGAAAATTTATTTTTTCCTTTCCCGATCGGAAAAGCTATACTACCATGTACGTCCAATCCCAGGAAACAAACAACCCGTTATTTTGTCCCGTGATATCATGACGAATTTTCTTTTCGGAGGAGGATCTGGTCAGCTAGTTTAGTTCATCTGGCGGACGAGGGCGTTGATGTTCTCCTCGCGGTTGCCGGTGTCACCGCCCTCGATGAAGTGCTTGAACTTGCGCTGGCGGAAGCCACCCGTTGGGTTGGACAGCTTGAAGGGCCACAGGAAGTTGTTTGCCTGCTTGAAGTTGGGGCCGACGGTGTAGATTTCGTGGATCAGGTCCTCGATGCAGACGATGCCGTATTTGCCGAGGTTGTCCTCGATGATCTGGTTGTCGGTCAGGGGGATGCGCTGCTTGTTGACCTTGCCGTAGCCGCGCTTGTAGATGAGCTCGCGCACGGTCTTGAGGTTGGGGTAGCCCCAGGCGACGTAGGGGTTGATGATGGTCAGCATCTCCTGCGTGGCCTTGGTGAGGCGCACGAAGACGCCGTTGTTGATCTGCAGGAGACGCAGGAGCTGCAGGACCTTGCGGGGCTTAGGAGGGATCTTGTTGATACTGCAGAGAGTCTTAGCCGAGTGCTCCTATACTCGTCATCGGGAATAGCAAGCTTACCCCTTGATACGGATGACAAAGGCCAGCTTGGGCTCCTCAGGGACGTAGAAGGTGCCCTGCTGCCTGCTCAGGCGAGCAAGACGGATCTTCTCACGCTCGGCATCGCGGTACTCCTTGACGTACTGCTCGGCACGCTTGAAGATGACGGCGCGCTTCTCCTTGTTGGCCTGCAATCAGAGCAGTCAGCAGTTGGTTCCTCCAATTGAAGACGATGCAACCCATGACGATCATCCTCGACAGTCAGCCCCGAAAGATGGTTAACAGAGAAAAGCGACAGCATCGACCGGGGGTCTAGTCGCGTGGTTGGTAGATATCATCATACAAACTACAAACACCCCCTGCTCAAAAGAAATCCTCCAAAGTGAAACCAATAAAGATACTGACCTGCTTCCTCTTCTCGAGTTCAGCCCTGCGAGCAGCGCGAGCCTGCTCCTGGCTCTTGCGCTTCTTCAGGAGGGTCTCGGGAACGAGGACCTGGTCCTTGGTGGGGACGGTGCTGTTGGTCGAAAGAGAATCGAAGGTCAGCTACAGTCTGTCCGTATTAAACAGTGGCACACTCAAATCGCCGAGCGTAAAGAACTGCAGCATATAGCGCCACATTCTCGGACTGAAGGCGGGCACTCGACGGAATGAATTTAATCGGTGAGGAACAAAAAGGGTTCGACCATGGGCTACTCAATTTGCTACTAACTGCGGACAGTTTTCACAATTTCACACATGGTCTTCCCGGTGAAGTTCCTCATCCGACAACACCCTAAGCATAACGCTCAGGAATTTATGTTGAACGCTCTTCGTCTCCTGGTCACAAAACCACAGAGACGATGGCGGCAACAATGCTTTTCAAGGAGAAAGCTTTTGAAACAAAGCCTTCAACCTCAAGACCCCAGAACCTGTCCTCAACTCCAATGTCTCCGGCATTCCCATTTCTCAGGGCCAATCCAATCCAATTGGAGTGGAGGGAAACAGGCACAGCGGGATTGATCGAGCTGGTGCTTTGCAGGCAAGACGACACTGCAGCCACTCCAGCGAGAAAGGACGACTATATCTGGAACCTCACGAACTCGCGTAGTAAAACGATCAGCTAGAATGGAACAGGAGGGGAAGCATACGTAGAAGTGGACGCCATCTCGAAAAAAGATCCGTCGAGGTCGTTGAGTCGGCGGCTTCGGGCGGGGGAGTTGTCGTGCTGGATAGAAAATCCAGAAGAAGTTCTCGGGAGGTCGAGAAATTTGGGTTTGTGGGCGGCCCTAAGCGGAAAAGGGTGCGCTAGTCCGCTTGTGGTTGACCCGCCGGAGAAGAGGTCACGTTACCTCTATCGGCGGAGGAGGAGCCCTTATCTGGATCTGATTAGGGCTTCGGGACGTCATTAGACCGCCCCTCCAGGCAAGGCATCTCATGTCCAGATCAGATCCTCTCGACTTGCTCCTAAGATCATCCGTCTCTTGACTTCAAAGGCTTAGGCATGGCAACCCGTCGAGGTGTCGGGCTCGGCGCATTCGCCAACCGCAACCAGGCCACTCAGTCGTACGCCACCCATGGCGCGAACCTGCGCTCTTCGCACCTCGCCTCGCTGCAGACCCAGCTCTCTGTCTTCCAGTCCCTGCTGCACAGCTTTGCCCTGGAACATGGCGAGACCATCAAGTCCAATCCGACGTTTCGCGCCGAGTTTGCGCGCATGTGCAACGCCATCGGCGTCGACCCGCTCGCGGCCAGCAACGTCAAGTGCAAGAGCGGCCGGAAGCCGGGCGAGGGGGGCAGTTTTTGGACCCAGATCCTGGGAGGTGATATGAACGATTTCTACTTTGAAGTTGCGGTGCGGGTCGTGGAGCTCTGTCGAGAGACAAGGAGCGAGAACGGGGGCTTGATTGGAGTCGAGGAGTGCCGGAAGAGAGTCGGGAGGGGGAAGGCGATCGGAGGCGGGCTCGAGGTTTCAGAGTATGTACACCCTGGGTACCCCTCCTGATGAACTAGGAAGCAGGCTTTCTGATACATATTTTAGCGACGATATCCTCCGCGCCGTGAAATCGCTCGAGCCCCTCGGCTCCGGGTTCAGCATCATCCGCGTCGGCAGCAAGCAGTACATCCGGTCGATCCCCAAGGAGCTCAACACGGACCAGGCGACCGTGCTCGAAGTGATCCAGGTCCTGGGCTACGTCACCGTGTCGATGTTGGAAGCGAATCTGAACTGGGAGAAGGCTCGAGCCCAGACTGTCATCGACGACCTGCTGGCGGACGGGCTGGTCTGGCTGGATGCCCAGTGCGAGGAGAACGAATACTGGTCCCCTCAGAACCTGCTCGATGATAGCGGGTGAAGATCTATTCACTCAGCAAAAATCCAACGATCATCGGATACAGAGTCTGATCTGATTATCTTGAAGGTCGGAAGTCCCGATTACTATTGAAATCCCTCGCGCGAGAAGGTGCCAGCTGCTAAGAGCGGGAACGGGTCCATGAATCGGCGTTGAGGGCGGCCAAAGAATCAACTGTCCATGGATTCCCGGGAATCCTCCGATCCGAGACGATCTCTCGACCCCTTCGAGTGTTGATGGGGCTGAGACTGAAGCGACTGCAATAAGGATATATGGATTCTCAGCGCGAGAAGCCATCTCCTTTCGATACGGTGTTTGCGTCTAACTCTGAGCCTCCAGTTTCCTCCTGCATTGACAATACCCTATGCTACGCAGTGGGGATGGCGCTGGAGAGGACTATAAACGTGAAGTTCTTGTGTATATTTTCTACAGACCCGAAACCATCAGTATATAGGTGCTTAAAACTACTACTGCCATGCACATAAAAACGAAATATGCCTAGGATGCAATACAATTTCTATTCGCAGAGCTCCGTATTGTAGACAACAGGCGCCGTGAATGTTGATAAACAAGAAATAAACTGGAAGATATCTAGCCCGATTCCAGGACCACGATCTCCCCACCCAGCAATTGCATTGCAGTCAGCCTTTTGCACAGAATTCACTTTTATTTTTTTTCTTTTTCATTCCATTTCTAAACATGAACATTATCTGCGAAAGGTATACAAGGCATGATCAGATTAACAGATGCGCCAAACTCACCACATTCGGACGGGGACGTGGATCTTGTGCATCTGAGACTCCAGAGGGAAAATGAGAACAGCATGAAAGATATAGAATGCCCATTACAACGTTAACTCGATCTAAGCCTTGATTGCACCACCCAATGCACCACCGCTGAACGCCTGTCCACCGGGTCTCCGTTGCTGACCACCCGGCAGCCTCGGTCCACCGCGCGTCTGTCCAGCACGTCCAGGACCACGGCCGCCACGGGCGGCCTGATCGCGCTGGAAGGCGTTGGCCATGCCCTGCGTGCGCTGCTCGAGGGTCTTCTCGTTCTGCTCGAGCAGGGCCATGGCCTTGTCGGCAAGGGTGACGATCTGGGACTGGAGACGAGAGAGTTCGACGCCCTTGCGGAAGACGATCGCGCCGTTGACCTGGTCCAGCGCAGCCGCGAGCTCCTCGTGAGAGATCATGCGGCTAACGATGGCAGCGATCTTCTTCTCGGGAAGCTCGAACATGTTGGACAGCGTTGCGATGGAGAGAGTGTCGTAGAAAGGAGCGTAGGTGAAGAGGTAGGTCCGCAGGCCTTCCTCCTGGATCTGTTGTGTCAGCATCTCCTTGATCTTGTCGGGATGCGGCATCAGATCCCAGATCTTGATCGAGGTCAGTAGCGACGCGGCCTTCTTCCAATCACCCGCAGCGAGGAATTTGGCACTCATGATGACACCATCACGTGTGTTCTCGGGGGGCCCGGTGAAGACCTGTCGCTCGTTGTAGTCGAGCATGCGGCGGAACGTCTTCGAAATGACACGGCGCTTCATTTCGGGAGAAGACGATGTTTGAGCCATCAGCGGGACCTCAAGGAACATGCTCGACGTGAGGTAGATGCATTCCAGCAACTCAAGGTTAATGTGCATGTGGAAGGGGAGCTGGCGTTGCCGCTCGAGTCTTTCCTGCTCAGGCGTAACGGATGAGTACCGCTGGAGGATGATTCCCTGGGCCAGCAGTTCCTTCTGCCTTCCGCTGCCACACACTTCGGAGAGCGTGTTCTGAGCCTCGTAGATAAGTCCGGCGCGGAACGCGCAGAGGCCAATTTGGACCAGGGTCCTGTTGAAGAGGATCTGGGTGCCAACGTCGAAGTTGGAGATGTTCTCCGTGAGGTGAGACATGAGCATCAGGTCACGGGCACGGTAGTAATTGTCGTGGAGGGCGAGGAAGTAGATCTGGCACAGCATGGCACGGGCCCTGATGATGCCGTCGCTGTACTTGAAGAGGTAGTTGCAGAGGGTCTGGACAAGGGCTGGCACGTCGGTGCCGTTGCCACGGGGAGTGATGGTCGAGTTGAGGCCCGAGGGGATCGCCTTCCACGTAGCATCCTCCAGGATGGTAATGACCTGAGAAGGCTTGAAGTAGACGTGCTCCAGCCGCCTCATGACCACTCGGTTGATGCTGTCCTGTCGAAGGTCACTCTTGTCGGTCTTTCCGAGCTCCTCGACATAGAGCTGTGCCCGGACGAGGTTGTTGTACAGCTGCTGCTCGTCGCTCAGCCTCTCAATATATTCGGCAGTGTGAGGGTCGATGTTCTGCAGAGATCGGGTGAGCTCATCGTCCAGCCTCTCAACGAACGAGACGATGCTTCCAGGTATGCGGAGGACCTCGCCCGGTGCGAGCTGAGGCTGCTTCTCATCATCTTCCCATTCCTCCGCCCCCTCGCAGACGACATAGTTGCGGTTTTCCTCGAGAATGGACAGCAACGTCGAGAACTCGCGTTCAGCGAGCTTCCACTGCTCGGTGCTCATGTACGTAGCGGCCGAGGTAGACGTAAGATCGAAGCGGGTAGCGATGAGGGTCAGATAGATGCGGATGCGCTGGTAGGGGGTCTGAGCAACCTCCAACAGCCTTTCCATGGTCCGGATCTGCTCGAGACGGTCGGTGTTCTTCTTTCCTCTCGACTCGATGATGATCCGGAGGTGTTTGAGGATGCTCTCTGGAGTGTACTGCAGCGCCTTGCCGCCGCGGCCAACGGTTGCGAAACCCTCCTCTTCTTCTGCGGGAGCCTCGAGGCGATCCAGACGGCTGGGCTTTGGCCGTATGAACGCCGCGGCTTCGGCGGCAGCAGCAGCGGCATCCTCTTCCTCATCGCTCTCCATGTAATCTTCCTTGTTGTTCCGATATTTCTCGATCTCGGCGGCGTATTCTTTGTTGTTCTTCTTGATGCGCTGCTTCACCGCATTGAAGCCCTTGGCATTGCTGGCGTTCATCTTCTTCGTCGTCGCCTTCTGCTTGGTGATCGTCTCATTCAGGAAGTCCTCCAGATCCGCAATGGTCTTGATGTAGATCTTGGGAGTCGGTCCCGTCTGGTTGATCTTGACGATCTGCCGGTTCAGCTTGTCAAACTCTGCAGGCAAAGTCAGTACATGTTCACCTCCCTCTCTCTCATCTCCAGACAAGGCCAAACTCACCTGTTGAGATGACTGCCCAGTCGTTGATCTTCATGGCATTTTCGATCAACCGGACGGTGTTTTCGAGCTCCTCGAGTCGCTTATCCTTGGCACTCTTGACGACGGTGACTCTATCCTCATCCTCACTCTCCTCGCTCTCCGAGACATCCCTCATGAATCGACTGGCACCTGTCCGCCCAGCGGTCTCCTCCTCAGAGGACTCCTCCTCGGAGGACTCCTCCTCCTCACTGGACTCTTCCTCAGACAGTTCTTCCTCATCGCGATCGCTGTAGAGCTCCTCCTCGTCGGAGGTGGTCGACTCGCTGTCGCTGGCGCCACCGTGGAAGAAGCGAGACATCTTGGCTGTGTTGGTCGGCTTTCGCGAAACGCTGCGGGCTGTAAACTGGTCTGAAACGAAGAGGCTGCTCGTTATTGCAGACGATGGTCTTCGCAGACGCGCTGCGCAAGCGGGAGTTGGAGTAAGAGAGAATTTACCCCTCGGACCGTTGGCTCTGCCTGGGTTCAAATTCAGCACGGCGGTTGTGAGGGTTCTGAGCCGCAGTGGGTTGGTCCGCACGAGCCACACACGAAATTTAAGCGAGGTGGCGCTTAGCCTGATTCGTCGACCCGGCTCCGTCCGTGCAGGGCGGGGAGCGCTGTGTGGCGACTCTCCAGACGTCGCTGGCGAGCTAATCGGTGGTCTACAGATCCAGGCAGAGGGGCTCCAGTGGAAGACGGAGGGGTATAAAGGGAGTCCGTATATTTATTGTGGCGTTTCCTACATCGTTTTTACTCTTGCTCACGCGTCCGACAAATGAAACAAGCGGGCAGCGATCTCACAGGGAAGCAGGTACGCAATACTATGATGCACCACCAGGAGCAACAACGGATGTTGAAAAAAACATCTTTCCAAGTACGCCGGCGCTATGCCAAAAAGACACAGACATACGAGGGAAGAAATCAGATCCGAAGGGAGTTAAAGCAAGAATGAGCATTCGAAGGTAGAGCAAAGTATGGCCAAGGAGAGACAGAATTCTCATGTCCGTAGAACCTTCGCATGGAGAGAAGACGGGTCAACCCACACTCGCACATTCCATACATTCTTTGCCAAAGGCAGGGTCGTCATATAACATATAGCATCCATTCCAGCCGTCCTACACGGTTTCTCCCATCCACGTATCGCCTCTTGCCGAGCCAGATCGCCTCTCTCAAGTAAGCGGCGCGAGAGTTCCGACGGGTCTACCGTCTGGGGAAAGGGTATAGAAGGCCGCTGTTATGTCGTTCGCGGGTCGTAGCCTTCTGGACAAGAGGGGGGGGGGGGGGGGGGGGGGGGGGGGGCGGAACGGATTGCAAAGAAGGGCTGTATCGAGCAAGAACCCAAATACTGATAGATGTGATTTGGTGTAGCTCTGCGTTAACCTCCTCAGAGGAACGCACCTGGAGCATTTCCTTGCTCGAAATGGAGACAGTCTAGCATTTCACGCACATTCCATCATTTTATAACATAGCCGTCCGGACTTTGAGAGCTCAATGCCACTGGTTGTGGTTCATGAACCCCTCACCGAGTGCCCCATCCTCAAGCGTACGAATAAAGTCCCTATTCCGATGTCCTGCACCTGCACGGCTACCGCGTCGCCTTCCGCTGGCAGCGCTAGATTCACCGTAGCTATCAGGCGGCGGCGGATAATACGCCGGGCTGGGTTGCAACCGGATGGGCGCATTGGGATCAAGGTGACTGGCGACTCGTTGGATGCTCGCAGGGACTCCCCCTTGCTGTTGATCCATCGTGGCGGCCCGCTGGCGGCCCGCTCTCGTCGTCGCTTGTTGGTAAAGACTCTGCTGAGAGGGAGCATACTGCGACTGAGGCATCTGGCCATGCATCACACCCATCTGGTGACCATATCCTGGTGGCTGCGATGGGTAGGGTGGTGGTGGTGGTGCACCTTGTTGGTGGCCGGGATACATCCCGTTATACATAGGAGGCGGTTGGTTGTGAGACGGCGAGTGATACTGGTTCACCTGCATCGCATATGCGGACTGCGCAGACTGCGCCTGCTGTGCGGCCTGTGCGGCCTGTGCGGCTTGCTGAGCCTGTTGAGCCCTCTGTCTACACGCAGCCTCCGCCTGCTGTTGCTGCTGGAGCCCAGGTGCAGGAGTCTTGTTCAGATTTGCATATTTCAGATTCATCGGTGGTACGAACGGTTGGGTAAACTTCTGCTGTGTGATGAAGGGGTGAAGTTTGGCCTGCTGTGGCGACCACCGTTCGAGTGGATTTATTTGTAGCAATCCGCGGACAAAGTCAATAAATGCCACCCGGTTGTTCAGCTCTGTAGCTATGTTAGACACCATCAAGTAGAAGGAGAGTAGGGCCAACTTACCTCTCTCAATCTCTGCCGGTTTCATGTTCTTTCTCGGCATCGCATAGCCTCGAATGATCTCGTCCAACGTTGACGCCTGGAAATACTTCTTGCTCGGCTGTTCCTTCACGTTATGTTCACGGGAGTACTGTTCTATACTCTTCAGGCGATATGTCTTCCTACCAAACTCATCTGTTGTTTTCTCGAAGAACTCGCCAGCTTGTTTGCCCATTTCCAGCATCCACTGTGGGGGCATGCCGAGCATCTCCACTATGCGGCACACCTGGTTATATTCAGAAGAACCAGGGAAGAGCGGAAGGCCGAGGAACAGTTCGACTACAATGCAGCCAAGAGACCACATGTCGATGGCCGAAGTGTATCTGAACATGTCAAAGTAAGTCCATGTTTGGGTATAAGGAAGGCGGGTACATACGGCAAGCCTAGGAGAACCTCTGGCGACCGGTAGAACCTCGACTGGATATAGGTGTAGACAGTCTGTCGTTCATCGCACGCGGACCCAAAATCAATGATTTTGATTATGGGACTCTCCAGACTATTCGCGACGCCATTAATAATGTGCTCAAAGGTTTTCAGCAAGAATGGAGGGTGGCTCACTTCTTCAGCAAAATATTCTCCGGCTTCAGGTCGCAATGTATTAAGCGGGCCTTGTTCAGGAGGGCCAGCCCATTCAGCAACTGCTGCGCGAAAACACGGACCAACGTCGTGCTCAATCCTCGGAACTGATTCTGTTTGATGAGTTCGTAGAGGTTCACGCTGAGCAGTTCAAATACTAGACACAGATGTTGTCTGTGTATGAAGGTATCTTTCAGACGAAGGAGGTGGTGATCATCATTCTTGTCGAACTTGCTGTTGAGCTATATGGAGTCGTAAGCAAGTACACAAGCCGAACGGACCGGGCCAGAGCATACCAAATCCAAAACGGAGACTTCCATCATGCTTTGGTTGAAGTACGCAGTTCTGTTCTTGACAACTTTCACGGCCACGACTTCCTGTGTCCTTAGGTTCTGGCATTTCACGACTTGGCCAAAGGTTCCTTGGCCAAGTACGTCGAGGATGAGATATCGGTTTCTTGATGTGTCAGCACGCTTGCGCTCAACTCGTTTGAGGGGGGTTGTCCATACTTGTGACCAGCTTCCTCGCTACCGAGGATATCGTTCACGTAAAGAATGTAGTCGCTGTCTTCATTGTCATAGCCATCGTTCTTGACGCCTTTACTGGGTTTCGTCAATACGCGCCTCGGATTCCTCGACGATTCATATTTGAATGAGGGGTTGCATATCCGATAAGTCGCCGGAAGGTGGGTTGTCAGAGCTTGTACAGGCTGGGGCGGCGTTAATCCAGGCTTCGCCAATGTCCATAACCAGGAGAACTTACGCTGATGAATCCTCCTTCTGGGTTGGCACGTCTATAGGGAGGCTGCGCGTTAATCCTCGGCTTAAGTTCCTGGGTAGACTTGAGTCTCTGAAATTTAGGTACCGGACCGCGTCCTGGGGCTGGCTTTTGCGTCGTATTGTGCTGGGAAGCAGGCCGTGGTGACTTCGCGTCCTGTCCGAACGCAGTGCCAAGCTGAGCGCCCGCAGACTGCGGATAGTATTGGTCCGGGCTCATCTCCGTGGGCTGTAGAGGAGGGAGCCGAGGAGGTCGTGAAGCTGCTGCAATAACCACTGGTCAGCCGTGAAATCGGGAAGCAGCTCGAGAAGGAAGAGGAGGGGGAAAACTTACATGGAGGCGACTGATACGCCTGGGGAGGCGACGCGTAATTATTTGTCCTCGTCGGCGACTGTCGAGAATTGTTCGCAGCGGGGGGAGGTGCACCATATGAGTTCTGAGACTTTCCGGGGCTTGCGTTGTAGGGCCGGGAGGGGGATAGGACGTTCATCGGCGAGTATTTGCGTGCCGCGGAGGACTCTTCGCTCGCGAGGTACTGGGACGACGCTCGACTGTGGTGACTGGGCCTGACGGGATATTTCGACCGGTTGTATGGGTCCGCATCCTCCATGGGCGTGTCCGCATCGGTGACATAATCTCGACCGCGTGGCGTCGCCGCCGGGGACGATGCCATGGAAACCGCTTTGGAATTCGAGCCCATGGCGGGCGCTTTTGCGGCTGCAGTGGGTGTCTGGTAGGTCTCGTATGTGTATCCCGCCGGCGGTTGAGACTGCTGTGGCTGCGCGCCGTACTTGGCGTTCAGCTGTGGGGGATGGGATGCCAGCCCATTGTTAAACTGCGGCGGACGTCCCATCGAGGGGTCCTGGTAGGCCTGCCACTGCGGATCCATGTCTGGCGCTCACTGTCCCTCCACCTTCATCGGGATTCCAGCTCGAAGGAGGAGATGGAAGGTCGCGAAGACGGTCGCCGGCGTCGCCGTTCGCCGTCGACAGCGAACGAGCACCGCGATCGGGGTATGTCGCGGGCCGAGAGAGGTCGACAAGACGACACAGGCACGTAGCGCAGACTCAAGGGTGGGGAAGGGACTCGGACAGAGAAACGACGTCAGACGCAACTGCGGGACGGAGAGGAAGGAGAGGAATTGCTGCTAGTGAGGAGTCGCGCAGGGCCTCATCATCTAGCGACCTACTGCTCGTTGCGCTGGCTCGACGAGTTGGGCTGCGGTGCACCGGGGGTGGGAGTGCAGCTGCGATGAGAAGGTTGGGTGCGGCGCAGCAGCCAATATCAACCCAGGCGGGAGGCAGACAGGCTGGTCTCGTCCCAAGGGAGCCGCTGCACGCTGGAATCCGGGGAGCAGAGGCGCGACAGCAAGGGGAACGACAGGAGACAGTGTCCAGGTGGACGGAGCGTGGAGGAGAGAGAAGGAAGAAGCAGAGGTGGAGTCAGAGATAGGTGGTGGTGGAGGGAGGCCGACGCAGCAGGAGAGCTGGAGAGGGCGGAGCGGCGCCTCTCGAGGGCAGCGTTTGGCATCCAGCTGTCTCTCGTCCACGATCCGCTCTCCCGACCAGGCGTGAGGTTTCTGGCCTTCGGGCTTCTAGAGACCCCCTTAGATTGCTGAGGGGCTGGATGGAGAGCCAATGCACAGAGAGCTCCAAGAGATAGCCTCGCGACCGGGAAGATGATTAATTAATTAGAGGATCTCGCCTTTATGGAGGCGTTCCAGCCGTTTTCAGGTACGGGAGCATCGCACGCCCAGCTGCTCCGGCCCCGGTACCCCAATAATTGCAGGACGGGGCTGATAGAATCCGTCTCTTCGCCGCCGGCAGCGTCCGTCAGCACCAAATCACCCTGGCCCTTTTCGAGCAGGCAACGTCTGCAGCAGATTTACCTGCGTTCACCAGCCCATCCGCCATGATTTCTCGCGCTGTCTGGGCCTCCTAATCCTGATACCACGAATTACGTCGCTGCGGCCGCCAAGGCGCCTGGTCGAGCCGCTCAGCATGACGTTACGTGACATGACTAATACGGGGCAAGGCGGTGAGGCCGGCTGCCTCCCATGGAAGGCTTTCTGCCGCTTTGTCATCCTCCGCCGGCTCGCCATCGCCGGTCCAGGTGGTAATATCAGATCTGGGCTGGTGGCCTGCGTGCAATCCCCTCGTATAGATTATTTTGGGACTGCGCACCCTTTTGATACGGGGATTGCTGCCTGATAGAATGCGCCGATCCCAGCCTGTCCGAACCCTCGTGGTTGCTTAAAGTGATCTCTGCAGAGACCTCATATTCGCCTCACCTCCGACCGAGGATCTACGCGCCACCATCCGCAAAAGAAAGCTGCCATAGACACGGGTAGATGCCAGCCTGAGGCATACTACATCCATATTCATCCAGGGAAAATTGAATTTGATTCCCCCCAGTCCTCTTACGCTACATGTTGGGGTAGTATCAATTGCGCAAGTGGTGTACCCGAAAATCAGAAACCCGCCAGTCCAACTCGTCAACTTCAACATTTACTTCTGAATCTCATATAAGTCATGGACGGAGGCGAGGATGAAGGCTTGGGAAGCCAAATCGCTTCCATCGGACCCAGGGACGATGAGGAACACAGTCAAATTCCAAATTCCACCGAGGGGGCAGCGCTCCCGGACAAAACAGGTATCCAGAGCGCGATAGAAGGCGCAGATGAGTCCAGCCGATTACGAGAACTTGATGCGCATATTCGTGACCAAGATGATCTCGAACGGGATATCGGACGTCAGGTACGAAGCACAGCTTTCAGGTTTCAAGGTGACAGCGGTTCTAACATCCATTCCAGGCCGACAGGCTGCTCATGGAGCAGGCTGACGAACGGGATAACAAGAGGCTAGAACGAACCCGTAACGAGAAACAGTATGTTGCTTTGCTTTGTTTTGCTCTGGAGCAGATAAGGGTGCTGACCCGTGGCTCAGGAAGCTTGAAGCGCAGATCTTAAAGTTGCACCAGCGCCTCTCACAGCCCATTGGCACGTCCGCTCGAGTCCGCGTACGCTCGGAGATCGAGCAGCTGGAATCGCGTATGTCCGCCCTCGAAGCCGATCTGGAAGACATCCAGAAGCGCATCGATGAACGGCACAAAGGACAAGAAGATGGCGCGCAGGCATCTGGAGCGGGACGGATGCCGAATGAGTCTCGAAGGGACTACCTCATCCGGACAGGGAAGATCACGCCGTTCTCAAAGATGAGCGCCGGGCCAAATGAGGGCCCTTTTGCGAACCTGCACGACGCCCTTATTGATGCGGAGGATGAGCGGGATGAGGCTGAGGCGCTTGAGGAGGCCAAAAAGAGATCAGCAGTCTCTCATCGTGATCTTAAGCTACCAGGTTTTGGATTTGATGAGGCTGTTGAGGAGGAACCGACAGAGGCTCTTACGCCTGAACGCCCACGGAAAAAGAGAAAGCTACAACCTAGCGCCGCCGCGACTGCGGAGGTTGTCAAGCCAGAGGAGCCAGATTCTGAGGCGAATGAAGAGTTGGCTTCAATAGACGAGGATGATTCTATGAGCTACGTGGACGTAGAGGAGGCCGAGGCCCTGTCAGAGGACGAGGAAGAATACATCTCGGACGAGAAACAAAAGAGGCCGGCAGGTAAAAAGAAGAAAGCTGCACTGTATGAGGATGTGGAAGACTTTCGTGGAGTCGATGACGGGAATGAGAAGTTGTACCAGTCTCGACTCCAGAAGTGGGTCAGTCGCAGAGCAGCTGCGCGAAAGAGGGCCCTCAGGGCTAAAAAAGAAGCTGTGGGAGACGAAGTCGAAGCTGAAGATCGCATGGATGAAAGTCAAGATCCCGCTCGGCAGGATGAGTGGTTCATGCCGCACCCGACAGTAGAAGATCTCGAGCTCGATGGAGGTTTTCGATTACCCGGTGACATCTATCCCTATCTGTTTGACTATCAAAAGACAGGTGTCCAGTGGCTTTGGGAATTGCACCAACAGCAAGTTGGAGGGATTATTGGGGACGAGATGGGGCTTGGCAAGACCATCCAAGTCATCTCCTTCCTTGCTGGTCTTCACTACAGCAAGAAGATGACCAAGCCTGTCATAGTTGTGTGCCCAGCAACCGTCATGAAGCAATGGGTCAACGAATTCCATCGATGGTGGCCTCCATTTCGTGTCTCCATTCTCCATACCTCTGGCAGTGGCATGGTAAATATCAAAAGTGAAAGCAGCAGGGAAGATGCGCTGGCCTCACAGATGTGGGACCCGTACCGCTCACAGGTCGTTCCAAAGGGACATAAGGCTGCGAAGAAGATTGTGAAGCGTGTGGTAGAAGAAGGGCACGTTCTCGTGACCACCTACTCCGGTCTGCAGACGTATTCCTCTCTTCTGATCCCTATTGACTGGGAATCTGCCATCCTCGATGAGGGACATAAGATTCGCAATCCGAACGCTGCCATTACGATATACTGCAAAGAGCTTCGCACCCCACATCGAATCATTCTTTCCGGGACCCCCATGCAGAACAACCTAACTGAGCTGTGGTCTCTATTTGATTTCGTCTTTCCGATGCGCCTGGGGACGCTGGTGAACTTTCGGAACCAATTCGAGATCCCAATTCGCCAAGGCGGGTATGCAAATGCATCGAACCTGCAGGTGCAGACAGCTGCAAAATGCGCAGAGACACTAAAGGACGCCATCAGTCCCTACCTCCTTCAGCGGTTCAAGATAGACGTGGCGGCAGACCTCCCGAAGAAGAGCGAGCAGGTGCTATTCTGCAAACTAACAAAGCTGCAGAGAAACGCGTACGAGGCGTTCCTCGGCTCGGAGGAGATGAAATCCATACTTAACGGCCGGAGGCAGGTTCTGTACGGGGTCGACATTCTACGCAAGATCTGCAACCATCCCGACCTCCAGAACCATAAGCTCCTATCCCGCAAGGCCAACTACGACTATGGCAGCGCAGCCAAATCGGGCAAGATGCAGGTCGTCAAAGCGTTGCTGGAACTGTGGAGGGATACGGGCCATAAAACGCTGCTGTTCGCGCAGCATCGCATCATGCTGGACATTCTTGAAAAATTCATCAAGTCCCTATCCGGGCTCAAGTATCGCAGGATGGATGGTGGCACACCCATCCATGTCCGCCAGACTATGGTTGACGAGTTCAACAACGACCCTAGCCTACACGTCTTCCTCCTCACCACAAAGGTTGGAGGCTTGGGTGTGAACCTCACTGGGGCTGACCGCGTCATCATATATGATCCGGACTGGAACCCTTCGACTGACGTCCAGGCTCGCGAACGAGCATGGAGATTGGGCCAGAAACGCGACGTCACCATCTATCGGCTGATGATGGCTGGCACCATCGAGGAGAAGATCTACCACCGCCAGATCTTCAAGCAGTTCCTCACCAATAAGATCCTCAAGGACCCGAAGCAGCGGCAGACTTTCCAGATGAGCGACTTGCACGATCTCTTCTCCCTTGGTGACGAGGGGCAAGGGCCGACGGAGACCAGCAAACTCTTCAAGGATGCGGAGGTCACTTACCAGGAGAAACGTGAACGCACGGACTCAAAGCCGGGAACGAACACCGCCGTTGAGAGCAATCCCTCTGACCTTCAAGAGCGGAAGGACATCAGCAAAGTCGTGGGGGTTGCCTCAATGGAGAAATACCAGGGCGATCAAGAAGACGAGAGCGAGAAGACGCCGTCTGGAGCTCCTAATTCAGAAGCTCGTATCATGGAAGGGATATTCTCCCGCTCTGGAGTCCACTCCGCTCTGGAGCACGACCAGATCATCAACGGCAAACGCGTCGTGAAAGCCGACCCCAAGATCATCGAGGCGGAAGCCAAAAGGGTCGCCGCGGAGGCCGCAGAAGAACTGCGCAAGGCCGGCGAAGCCGCAAAGTCAGTTCCAATCGGCACCCCAACCTGGACAGGCCAGTTCGGCATCGCTGGCAAACCCGAGGAGCCCGTCCGCCCTGCCTTTGGCGGAAGCAGCAGCAGTGCGCGCAGGGCCGGGGCGGGCCCATCCTCCGCCAGCATCCTCGCGAACCTCGCCAACCGCAGCGGCAGCAACAGCCCCGCCGGCACGACGCCTCGCTCGGCGACGCCCAGTGGCATCGACTTCATCACCATGATCCGCGACTTCATCATCGCGCACGGCGGGTTCGTGTACACGCAGATGCTGATCGACCACTTCAACCGCTTCTGTACGACGCCCCAGCGCTCCGCCGAGTTCAAGGAGATGCTGAAGATGATTGCGGTGCTGGAGAAGGGAGGCCGGAATGGCAGGGGCAGGTGGTCGTTGAAGCCGGAATACGCGAAGAGGAAGTAGGATATATGTAACATGCCGTTTTCTTTTTCTTTTTCTTACATACCAGGAAGATAATCTATACAGCCGTGCCAATTTCTTTCTGGTCTAGTCTACAGTCTTCGTCTTTGGCGTTTTGGGGAGGGACCATGGCATCATTTGGCATCATGATAGGACAGACAGGGAAAGGAGGGTCGGGATCTCGGTGTGGCATGCGTGGCACGTTATTGATACCAACCTTTATGCAGAATCATTTTAGTAGTATATAATTTCGATCTGTTCATGATTGAAAAATAGTTGTGAATGCGCTCTATATAGTAGCAGGTAGGCAGGTAGCTACCGTGCTATACATTTGGCATGAATGGATATCCAACTTCAGGGAATGCCATGCCTTCTGTGCATCGCAAGCGGCTTGTTGACATATGATACGGCTCTGAATTGATCACTTGGGTAATATCATGGTGTACTACTGTATGTATGTATGTCCGATGCACGTTTAAATTCCCAAACCAATAACATCTAATACATATATTCACAGGTAGACATCTAACAGCACAGTTCCTTCCATTCTCCAAGGCCCTGCTGATCTATATAATATAAATCACGAATATCTCCACAATCACGAACTCTCAACTAACATGATAGCCCTCTTCAAAACCTCACGGTCATCCCGAAACGTCAACTTCTCCAGCGCTTCATCGTACGAGAAAAACTCGGCTCTGAAATCAGCCTCCTCCTCCTCCTCCTCCACATTGAAGACACAGACGCATCAGCAACATCCAGCGCAGCGATATGCCAAAAGATAACCTTCACATTCTTGCCTCCCTCTCCCTCTCCCTTCCCACCACCATTCATGTCCACACCCATCTCCCGAACAGTCATCGTAAAAGGCTCAACCAGATCCGGATAGACCCTTGCCTAATCCGCAACATCATGTTCCGCGTCAGGCTCCTCCTCCTCCTCTTCCGGAGGAGCCCGCGTGGACATGGTGACTGGCACCTGCGGAACCCGGTCTCCTCTCTCAGTTTCCTGAGGGCCGCGTCGGTTCGGGATTCGCCGCGGTTGCGGCGGCCCTTGGGGAGGAGCCATTCGTTGGTTGTGTTTGTGGGGTGGTGGATGAGGCAGACTTTTCTTGTGTTTGTCTTCGTTTCTTTTGGAGTTGTTTGTGTTTTTGATTGAGTTGATTGAGTTTGGGGGTTTGAGTTTGCGGGGAGAGGTCGAAGAGCACGGCGCCGCAGCTCTCGACGAATTGGTCGGAGGTGTATTGCGTGGTGGGGTATTTGGAGGCTGCCATTGTAGTAGATAGTACTCTTTTTGTCTGGTTTGGATGGTTTAATGGAGCAAGGTATGTATCTTCCGGGAAAGTATTTTTTTGGTCTCCTAGATTTGCCGGATATTCCAACAATAGATGTATTGTATGCGACGAGCATTCAGTAGCTCGAAAGAGCCGGCTTGGTTGCTCTCGCGGGAGGGAAATTCACAGCAACGCAAGGAAAAGTGACCAATGCAGGTAAACTGGAAGATGTATCGATGCGGAGACAGAATTGAAAGACGTAACAGAAAGACGAAATTATGTGCAGACCGATGGGAGCGAAAAAAAGGGCACAGCTGCCTATGAAGCTGAGATGATCACCGACTACAGCGTGTGGTTGCCTGTCGCTGCTGCGGCTGAGCACTAGCAAAGAGAAAATGGGAAATATTTACCAAGTACTCGATCAAGAACCTGCGCATACTTAGATAATGCCTTTCCTGTTAGTCATGTTATGTATGGAGTAGAATACTGAGTATCAATCGAACTGAATAGACATACTGTTAGAATCTTTTAGAGGGTTTCAACCTCTGAGCAGGTAGAACAGGACTGTGGAAAGCGGCTTTGTTCCCCATCTAGGTAGCACATCGTGCCGTTCAAGGAGCCTACCGCCAGTGATGGTGATGTCAAGACTTCCCGCGACAGACCTGGCCAAGACTGCCTAAGTCCCTAGGGAGGTGGCTAACTTCGATAATTTCGTGTTTAAAACCCGAGTAATCAAGTAATTGACTGCTTTTCTGTAATAAGAGCTTGTTTGTTTCTCAGAGATTGGATGGATCTGGATGGTCTTTTGGACATTGCGGGCCAAGTCAAATACTATCACCGTCAGTAAGTACCTAGCAAGGATCCAGATGCCGTGGCTTCCAATTTCCAGATTGAATTGGCTGGGATGTTTTAAACACCACAGCAGCGTGTCTAGATAAGGTAGAAGAGCGACAGGCGTAGAGGAATCTAGAGTCGAAAAGGTTCGCGAGGAAATGATTGCGGAATGGTTGTCAGTGGAGACTACCTTTGTATGCATACTGTACAATGAACTGAAGGCCTGATAAATAATTTCAATTGTCAGCCTGAATTCCTGCAAAAAAATATCAGTATTTTTCCATATCATTCGATTCCCGATGTAGACAGATGGGATGGGCTCTTTGAACATGGTTCCCACTGACAAATAACACTTCACATACATATATGGCTTGCTCCAGCTTGGCTCTAGACGGTTTACCCAGTCAGAATTGAGAGGCATGAGCTACAGATAACAGAAAAGAGACTGTCGAGTTTCCCCTCGTTTAGCTATATGAGGCTTATTTCGAGACGGTGGTCAGTACTCGAAGCTATGAAAGGTTGATTGCTACCTAAGTAAGCCTCTTAACATCAAGCTCAAATCAACTAAAGGAACTCTTGCTGCTGTTTGAAAAAAAAAAAAAAGTAATAATAACTGTCGCCTGATGGACGCCTTACCGGTTTTACTGTTTTCAGCGTTGTCTGTCCGTACAGAGTGAAAAGCTTCTGCATAAACTATTAGTTTTTCTGCATGTGTGGACCGTGGTTGAAGAGGCTGCAGCTGCGATGAGATTTGCGGAGAATATACCACTACTGTCCTATTTTAAGAAAACAAAAACATACTTTGCATGCAGGATACAGTTCTACTTATCCATGGTTGGTGGATGCAGCTACTGTTGCTATTATTATAAACGTCTTTCAGGTTCAGGTACGGCCTGAGCTGGCATCTCTGCCTGTCGTGTTCAGGTGCATAATTTAGGACCAAGTATATTTCAGAGTTATGTTCTCTTTGTATGATGCCAAGACTCAACAGTTCCATCCATCGCGGGTTCATCTTTGAACCGTGACGAAATAATAATACAAAAGCTGGCGCCTGGAGGTATCTCGATGGGTCAGGTGATGTCAGACCGGGAGGGGCCGGACGCTCTTGATCTTCCTTCGGACCGGCAAGGTTCCGTGTATCGATAGGGGCTGTGCTGCCATGTACTGTACGGAGTGCTCGGAGTCCGTAGCATATCATAGAACCAGATCGACACCTGACCCGTCCGCTTAAACTCGGTAACTGGGATTCATGAACCATGGGAAACACATGCACTCATTTTTTATGGGAACCAAACTTGAAGAATAGAAAGAGAGCAGTACCTAATAATAATAATGATAATAATAATAATAATCGGAACGTTGTCGCATCGATGACTCTGGAAAAAGCGAGGGGGTTCCCCGAACCTTTTCTTCCTTTTGGTAGTTGGTTCATGTGGGGTAAACTGGCCGGCCTCGGAACTTTGCATTCTACGGGCTCGCTTTTGCGTCTTTTGGCGATGATCATCCGGTCCTTCAAACACGCCGTCAGTCAGCACGCAGCACATACCTCCGTACATCGATGATCGATTGCTCGTTCCCGTCCTTGCCTGTCTTTGCAGGAGTCATTACTTGTGTATGTCTCATTTCGGATGCTCGACGCCGTCGGGTACGGATAAGTAAGCCTCATTTCAGTATGTACAGTACTTTGAACTTTATTGATAGCGACATTCACAAGTTTTTCTTTGTCCCGGAGAACCGTTTGTTGGGAACGAGCACCACTACAGTACACTACGAAGTTAGAAGGAGGTCTAGTGTGTAATCCTCAAAAAAAGATCGACAATCCCCCTCCCTGCGCTTTGATTCGGGGCGTTGCCGCTTATCGCATGTCTCACATTATGGTCTGGGGGACCGGCTCAGCAACCGATACTTCTTCGGGTTGGGATCATCGTGTGCCTGTGGGAACCTGCAGGCATCCATCCTTTTCTCCCTCTGTGAGTGGTGCAATGCTTTTTTGCCTTGTCGTTCACGATGGCAGGATCCATTAATATTACTGTACCTACGCGGTAGTTTCCAGGTACTGCGTGTGTTTTGCCCTGTAAGAATTTGGACCTGGGATTTGGGAGTCTTGAGCTTAAGCAGGCGGGCGATCAGATGATAGTCGGTTCCCTCGGCTCACTGCGTAGCTTAAGCTGCCATGAGGCTTGAGGCTTGAGCAGACGGAGATGCAACATTCTCTAGCCATATGCAGTATGGAGATTGCGATCCCGGTGCCCCAACCGGCGCAGGTGGACCGGTGGGGAAAGCCGGAGACGAGGAACAAAGCAGAGAAAGCAGCAAACAAGCGGCGGTGCAACGTCATAGGATCCAGGGAGAACCGGAGAGAAAAGCCTCATCTCTTCCGCGGAGACGACTACCATAGTACTATTACTACTTTGCTCCACTGTGGAGAGAACAGTAGCTTCGCGAAGCAGTAGGATCGAGGTACTTAAAGTCATCCAAGGTCCCCAAGCTGGTTGCTTGAGTACAAGCCCATAGCTCCTACTAATACTTAAATTTCTCGAGTGCCATCCCACATTCCTCTCGTCTGATCGATCATCAAGATCACCGAGCGAGCAATATTAGAAGTTAGCAAGCAGCAGCACCACCGCCATCCATCCTAACGATCCAATTCCACAGATACAACCATGCGCTTTAACATCCTCGCTGGCCTGGCCTTCCTGGCCTCCGCAGTGGCGGCCAACCCTATCCTGAAACCCCGTCAGGATTTCAACACCTCCCAACCATTCCACCTCAAGACCGCCGGTGCTTCCAACCCCGAGCACAATGACCTCTACGTCTACGGGTACCACACCGGTGCCGGGTTCAACGATGCCGTCCTCTCCTCTGATTCCTCGATTGCGAACAAGGCCATCTTGAACAACACCCGCGTGCAATTCCTCCTGGGCACGGACTTCCCTTGGGGATTCACCATGGGCGGTGCGACCAACTATGCTGGTGAGTCTTCTAGTTTTTACCGCCTCATTTGCCCTCGAGACCAAATACTGAGATTTCCTTTTGTAGCGTGGGAAATGGTGGAAATCGACACGGGATACGGTACTCAGGGTTTCTACATCGATGCGGGCTCCCTGCAGTGGAATGTCAGTGGATTCGGTGGCTGGGCTGGTAAGTCATGCTAACAATTGCCTATTTTTTCTACCCTCGATTGTTCGTTGCTAATATGGAACTCCGTCGATAGTGTGCGACTGGTGGCACAACGCTCCGCAGCTCTTCTGGCTCGTGGACTTCTACCACCCGCAGCTTCCCTCGAGCTGCAGCAAAGTTGACCTCAGAGCGGAGTACGTCGAGTCCTAGAGCAGTATCATAATCGCGGCGAGAAGCGGAGTGTCGACATGTCATTGGGTATTGAAACGACTCGTATGGATGACGAGCTCCGATGATGGATGAAAGGATATTACCGGGAATGGCTTAATGGGATGGATAATACGGGCTAATCATGTTGCTGTACCAGACTCATGTTTCTGTCGATATGATATGTGGTAATGGTAATAATAGTGAAATGGATAATGGCATTCTTTTTGGACTTGTTTAATGATATTATTGATATTTCGGAGCAACGTGACGTGGGGCGACTAGGAAAAAATTGCGTCAGCCGTCAATGATAACTCTGATCCGACGGGTGGTTACATTTCGCGAGGCGGTATCTGATGAAATGATAGTAAATCAATCGGAAGTCAGCCTAGCTAGGGTATTGCACATGCTTAGAACGCCCTTGAGGGGTCAAGAGATCGACCTGCGCATCTCCGCAGTGAACGTCAGCGGTCAAGAGGAACAGCGCCACGGTTCCAAGGGGATGGAGTGGCCGGTATGTTCTCATCGTCGTAGACCCAGCGCTGGAAGATGCGCGTTGCTTCTAAAGAGCAGTGTCCAGTGGCAACATAACGATGTGAGAATGGGAGTATCTCGTGGTCTTGGGCACGAAACATGGCTCGATTGCGGTTGGTCAGCCACGGTTCTTCGCGAACGCGGGCGACCGTGGGACCGCGTTTCATGGTTCTGGGGCTTCAGGAACAATGACGAACATGCCAGAAACCGGGGACATCGTCGTGAAGAGAGCAACTGGCTGCAGCAATTGTGAGAATTCAACTCCTCGATGGCATTATTCAGAGCTGTTGAGCGATCATTATCGGCATGCGCGCAGTCACCGTCTCCGATTCTCCGGCGTCCGAGACATCGCGGCACGCGCCTCCGGCCGGCGTGGGCCAAAAATAGGAGTCTCGCCACGGCCGGGGGATCTGAAGACAATCTGCGACTCGCGAACGCTCGTTTGTGGTTCTGTGGACGACTGCGCCGCCTCACGACTGGCTGGCGGCGCGCATACCGCAGCCAACAGGCTCGCTAAGAGTCATAGCAGGCCATCTCCGCGCATATCTAGTGGCCGATCGTGCGCTGCCGTCGGACGGAGGGAGCCACACAGGTCAACAAGGACCAACCCACAGCCGGAATCCGAGTCCTGAAGAAGACCAGGTGAGCTGCTAGGCTGGGAAAAGAGTACCGCTGCTTGTTCGCTCGCCTCTGGGGTCTTCCAAGCGGAGCAACGTCAACGCCGTCATCTTTCTCTCGATCGATCGTCCTCCACAACCGTCCGGCCTGGCAGGAGATTTTGAATTCCTTCGTTTGGTTCTCTTCGACAGTCACTCGCTTGGGCCCCTCAGTCATTGTCTTGCCTGTTGCTGGGAGCCGCTGTCGGTGGAATCCCATTTTGCTACGTCTGCATTGTTTCGTTTTGCCCAGGCCCCTCCCGATACGACTGCGTCTCGTCCAGTTCAACAGTATATCGCCTCTTTCTCTCGCTTTCTCGATCGACTAGATTCTGCTCGGTGGACGAGAGATATCGACAAGACTGCAGACCGTCTGGGAGGATCGTTGCAGGCTGACCTGACGCCCTGTGCTGAGGGCCGTCCCCTTCAAGCAGGCCTTTTCACGAGGATCCTGCTCCTTTGATTTCTCGTCACTCCTATTGCAATTCCATCCGCATCCGTCATGCGTTCGTTTACGTTCGTCAGCCTGCTGTGTACGCTGCTAGTTCTGGCTACGGTGTCGGCAGCATGGCCGTGGCCTCCATACTTCGGTGCCAGGACACACGGCATGATGCTTGGAAGACGGGCAGGTGGGTTGTGGACGACGTTGACTTATTGGCATCTCCGTCTTCTCAAGCTAACTGGGAAGCTTAGATAAATCTGAGACAACCGCTGCCGCCACCACCGCTACAAAAACAGACTCTGCAAAGGAGACAGGCACGGATACCGCTGCGGCAACGACTGCGACGGGAACAAATGCCGCAAAAGCAACGGGAAAGACAACGGCCACGGGCACGGCTACGGGTACGGCTACTGGGACCGGTACGAAAAAGAGTAGCGCGACTACCACGAGTATTAGTGTGGACCCTCGTCTTCCTCCCGGTGGAATCCAGATGATTACGCCGTCTGCCAACGCTGAGCCTTCCTACTACAAAATCGGCGAATACGTTACCTTCAAGTGGAACTACACATCCTTGATCGTGACGCCGTCCGCCGTTAACGTGGTTGCGTCCTGCAGCCTGAACAGCGAAATCTACACCATCTCGAGCAACATGAGTGTCAAGGAGACTGGGGCTGTCACCTGGGATACTGGGAAATACCAGGCCACAGCCACGGTTCCTCTGCTTACGGCGTCCTACACCTTGATCGTCTACGATGCCCAGAAGGCGATTACGGACGTCGCTTCCGCAGGACACCTCGGCACGACTAATCGGTACATCTTCGGGATGTACTCCCCGCAGCCATACACTCCGATGGGGAGCGGTGAGCATTTCCATATCCTTCCAGAAATACAATGCAGCGTGGGTGCTAATCATCAGGCAGACTGGCAATGTGCTACCTGCAGTGGTGCCATGTCGGACATTGAGCGCAACGCTCTGAAATTCGCGTTCGGGATGGTGACCATCACGGTTCTCTCGTTCACCTGGTTTGCGGGCGGTTTTGGCGCTTTCTCCACCTGATCCTTGAGACCCTGCCCCTTCTAACTCGGTGTACTCGCCTTAATATTAATTCACCGGCATATATTACTGTCTAGCTTTAGCATTGCGCTGGGAGTTAGATTCTGTCGTCGCATTCTGCTACTACCGTTTCTCTGTCACGATGTTTGGGACTTCCTTCTGATTGACAAAGGGTGAGTTTATGGCGTCTTGTAGTGATGTTTACCCTTCGGCATGTGTGTAATTCCTTGATCTCTGTTCATTCCGCTGTGGGAAACGAGACATCTGGTCAGCAGATACTATACTAGGATCTGATCGCATTGAAATCAATCGAGCTGACGGGAAAGAGAGAAAAGAAAAGAGGATAAAGGAATCTGTGTTCTTTTTCTGAACCGGGAGTATCAAGTCACCATACCGAGTCATGTCATCTAGATAAGATAATCCTTTAGCGGAAGTGAACTATATTTGACAAATTGATTTTACAAGATTGCTAAGCACGGTCCTCGTCCTCCTTTGGCAGGAAGCTGAAGCTTCTTTATTTTGCTGATAGCATATTCAGCTGGCACGTACACAAACTCCCAGGCCAGACGTCTTTGTCCTGCTAGCTACCTAATTTCTGCTTCTGCCTATCTATCCTTTCTTTGTCTTTGATTGCAGAGCTAGCGGTTCCAGTCCGGCAATTGCCATGTTTGCCCAGGATGAAATCATAATTCAAGGACGTCATCCAGCCATGAAAGCAAACAATGCATCCAGCTGCAGTTTCTATTCTATTATGCCTTCTCACTTCTTTTCTCCCAGTCTAATGGAGAAGGGATTTATTTGAAGAACATGCAACTTCCGACAGCTAGAGTGCTCATACATAGCTTTTTTGTCTGGACAAAGATTGAAAGGTACCTGAAAGTTCTGACAGCTGAGGCACTCCTATGTATCTTTTTCTGCCCTGAACAAGGATTGAAGAAAATCGGCAATTTCCAACCACTGGGGCATGCATACATACATTATTCCGGCTGAGCTAGAATTGAAGAATGTACAACTTCCGACATCCGGGGCACTTCTATGTACAGTACATTTTCCATCTGAACTTATAATTCACACACAAGAACCTACAACTTCCGATCCGGGGGTGCACCTAACACACCCTTTTCCCATTCAAAACCTATATACTTCAGGGTAGAATCCGCAACAACCCCCTCATCATATCCCACTGTTGTTCACCCGCATCTAGCCAAAATTACCGCGATGACCAGAAATAAAAAGTCACACGCAACCATGGCCAACATTAACTGCAGGTCAGCGCCGAGACTTTTCATGTCCGCAATGAAGGTTTGCCTTGCATTCCCCAGCGACTCATCCATTGCCGCGGGTTTACCCCTCGTCTCATGGTCCCTCCTTCACTTGCACCTACAAACACGCCTGAAGGTTGAACAACCAACAGGATTCTAGAGACAGACAGAACAGACTGATCACAGACCGTTGCAGCGTGACAAACAACTTGCTATACGCTATACTACAAGTCCAAGTTCCAGGCGCTGTCGATCTATCATCTATCTTATCGAGTCTATCTAATCGATCTTACCTGTTGGCTTCGAAGAAAGAAAGCCGTCGCAAAACTACCTGACGCACGGAGACACTCAGCAGTCGCGAAAGGACGCGCTAAGGGGTTTCTTTCGCTCTCCCCTTTTTTCGAGAAATAAGTAAACCCCCCTGACATTACCAATCTGAACAGGTTCGTCCCGTCCATTCCCATTCCCATCCATCCCATATTTCTGTTCATATGCGCAGAAGAACCCGCTTCGAAAAGCAACCTTAACTAACAAACCAAGAATTCCCAAGCAAAAAAAAGGAACAGTTCCACAAAATACGAGTGCCTACAAAGCCAACAGCAATAACCGAAAAAAAGAAAAAGAAAAAAGAAACAATGTCGGTGACCAGACCCCGCAACTGGAACATCGTGCATGACATCTTCCTCATCTCGTTCGCGGACCTCGAGGAGGACCCGCGCGCCATCGCGCTTCTCCTCGAGAGCCACTTCCCCACGTTGCACCGGGTGAGCGCCACGTGGATCGTGGTCAGACTTTCGGAACTTGGGTTTCTCCAGGTGAACACGTTCTGATTCTCGTCTTTATTTTAGCTGGTTTAATTTTTTTCGGGGTTTCGGGGGTTTGGGGAGTCCAGGGCGCGAGAGGACGGAATGGAATGGGATGGGGCTGGGTTTTCTTTTCTTTTTTTTTGCTTTTCTTTTTTTCTTGTTCTTTTTTGATTTTTAATTTCTGTGATTCAGTGAGATACCAACAGGGATATCTAGGCGTCAGGGGGATGTGGAAATTGCTTTCCTGAATATATGTAGTGGATAATTTACAACTCCACTCAATTTGACAGTCCAGAACCTGTCTGGTCTTGTGACTGGTCAGTTCTGGACTGTCCAAATTTGACGCTCTTTCTTCTCTTTTCTTCTGCCGCTCCCATGTTAAAAAAACCCCCAGGAGTCCTCCATCTACAAAAATGTGAGTAGTAACCAGACAGTAAAGGGAAAAAAAGATGTCTGTAGAAACAACTGCAGCGAACCCCTGTATACTCATACTCGCTTGGATGTTCTGTTTCCGGTAGTTGAGAAAGAGATACTGCGGCGGACCCTGCATGCTTATATTGGTATGTTCATTTGGATATCTTACCCTGGTATCTCAGGAAACATGAATGCTCTGGCGGATCCCGCTGTGTACTCAACTTCTGCATCCATGTATCGTACTCCATGCACTGCTCTTGCATAAAGGTACACCAAACAATAATGTCCAGTGATCAGTCATTCAAGAGGACGCTGTTATACCTTATCTAAACCACACCGCTTTAATTTATACAGAAGAAGAAAAGAGAGAACAACGTGTCTAGTCACACTACTGGGTTAGGTTACAGTACTTCTATATCTAAATACATACATATGCCCAGCACAATAAATACACGATTATCAAAAACTGGACTAGATCTGCATACATATGTAGGTATGCGTGTCCACTTACCTTATATAGGTAGACATAAAATCGGTTTGCCTGTCTGGGCTGAGGTTGTTTGTCAAGTCAAACTGGAACCGAACGTTTGGCAACAAAAGCTGACTTTTTGCCCATCGCAGATGAATGACTATGTCAGGCAGGACGCGACCACAAGGAACAGTTAAACCGAATTTTTTTTCTTTTTTTCTTTCTGTTTGATTTTGAATGTTTTATACCATCCTGTGGGGATTGATGGCTTGATGGATGGATGGATTGATGGGTGGATCGCTCGTAACGACAGAGCATGTAGCTGTAACGGGGACAGTACATGTACAGTACATAGATAGGTATCTATCTAATGCAGGGCAAGTCCGCATGGATGTGGCTACCTCAGATGTCTACGTCGGTTCAATCTTTCGGAGGGCTAAAGGGCAGCTGGCTTATGTCTACGTTCCATGTTGGATGTTTTCCTACGACCAGGCTACCTATCGCAACGTGTTGGGTCGGGCTGAACCGGTTTCTCGCTGCCCTGACTGGAATTGAGATGTGCCTGTCGAGTTGAGCATGCTTTGTTCTCTTGCCTTGCTTTGTCCTTCTTGACGCGCTTGCTTGACGTGCTGCTTGCTTGGCAAGGTTTTTTTGCGATGCATTGCTCAGTGCTTGTCTTGCCCTCATCAGTTCTGTTGGTGGCAGGGCGAGTAGGCAGGTGAATGGAGGATTGATTGCTAGAGATGAGGGGTGGATGCAGGAATAACAATGACAGGTGCAGATGCAGGAGATGATTACAAGCGGGCCTTGGAACATTACAGGGAACAAATGACAATAGTATATAAAAGCAATATCCGTCCATTTGCGCCTTGTCCTCACCTTTACTTCTATGATATCAAAAACAAACGCCAGCACTACTATTTGCTCAACGAAAGACGACAAAGACCAGACGAGATCCCTATAACCGAGAAGCGGCCGCCAGACCATGGCTCCCCCATCGCAGCGCATCACAGGTTGGATCTGGCCCAAAGACCCTCGTCCGGGGAATCCACCACGATGGCCACGTCGCTGGCGCCTCTTCGATGTCCTCACCAATAAGGGACCAGACATTTTCGTCGGAACGATCGACAGTCCTAGCGCTACACCCCACACGCCTCGATGGTCTCGCTGGCAGGACGTGTATGGTCAACCGAACGATGGCGATGAGGAGACGTTATCTCCGTTCTTCTGGGCCGATCGCGGCTTAAAGAGGTACGACTTCAGAACAAGAACATATCAGATTCCAGACCGGGGAACGTGGAGCCGCGTCGAGTATTGTGATGGCGGAAGAGACGGAGCGTTGGGAAGAAAAGGAGATATGGTGCACGAGATTCCATTGAGGTATTGGGACTGGACCGGTAACGAATATCCGGCTTGGATGTGGCATGATAGGATCTACGGCGCGCATGATGATCACGGAGTCTGAGATGCAGCAGCATGGAGGTTTGCGGGTCTGATCGAAAGAATTTCTCTAAGGTGTGAGGAGAGAGGTGGTTCAAGCGCAGTCTTGGTGATAAGCTTCCCAGGATAATATTTTCTTGCCATCAGGAGATTCGATGGTCTTTGGCCGGCGAATCGTTGGCAGTTGTGCGGTGTTGTCTGTCATCTTGTCACACTTCACGCAGCGCGTTTGCTTGACTTCCGAATAAGAACATATCATATCCTATAATGTACCACAGTCAGTATCAGGAGGGTTATTATGCGGGTAGTGAGTAGTGGCCTGAGTAGCAACGGCCTACCAGTAGATATTCAAGGTCCCATTTTCGGGGGCGCGAATTTAGACAGATCAAGATCCCAGTCTCGAGCTTCGTCTTCGGCTTTCCGGGATACTGTTTATTCGAGACTCGCCATTCAGAGGCTCCCTTGCCGTCCTGTCCGTCTACTTCCTGGATATCGAACGCCATTCCAGCCTTCAAGAGGACCACGGTGATCACGGTTTCGTTCTTGCTCAGCAGGATCCGTACTCCGGGTAAGCCTTTCTGTCGGAAGGACTCAACGATACCCTTCCAGCCTCCTTCTGCCAACCGAGTCCGTAATCTCTCCTGCTCTTCTGCATCCTTCTGGCGTCGTTCCTCTTTTATTCGTTCTTCTTTGTCCAGTTCTTCCAGAAGAACATTGTAGTCCCGCTCCCACACCCCAGTGGGCTGCGGATAGTCGCCATCACACTCCTTCATCTTCTCCTCCAACCGATCCCAGATGACTTTCATCTCCGGACTTTGCCACATGGCCTTGAATTCCTCAACTTCGGCGACACCATCGCGCACTGCTTGGGATAGCTGTTCACATAGGATCTCCGGGGTTTTCGGCACCGGCCTACCTGGGCCTGCCTTCTGCGGATTCACAATTGGTATCAGAGGCGCCAGGAGACGATCCGGAAGCAAGGTCCGGAGTTGATGAATCTGATTGTGAGTCAGCATATACTGCTGGGTTGGGGTACTATGCGAAGTGTATCAGTGTGCCATATCATATGAAGACTCACTTTTGCTTCTAGCTCCTGCAGCTTCCACAACGACTTCACGATTTGTCTTTCTGAATCCCATATCTTGCTAGTTGAATCGAGGGTTTCTTTGCTTTCTTTACTGCCACTGGGATTTTCACTATTGGCGCTCGTTGCTTGGGCGGTTGCAGATGGGCCGGGAGTTGGGCCGCCAGTAGATGGCTGATTGGCCATCGTCGCAAAGAAAATGGGTAAGATTAAAGGAATACAAAACTGAACAGTCTGAAAGTAGAACCCTGGCTGGACAAGCCTCGAGCCAACGTCAAAATGTTGGAGTCTTCACAGGGCGACAACACGCCAAGATTGGTTCTCGAAAAAAAAGAGAAAATCCGGTTTAAAATGAAAAAGAGATAACTGGCCCCGAGAGAAGTGCCAGTACAGCCTGTGGCTCTCACTCCCAGGTTTAACAGCCTGCGATGGATGAGGCGGCGAGAACTTGCAAACCAGTCCGGAGGGTTGTCGACCACGGACTGGTCCAGCTCATCCAATCATGACTTAAAGAAAAGCTTGCAACGATATTATATGATCCTACCAGAAATGGATTGGGAGACGGAAGTGACGAGCAGTCAAGGAGTGAACTTTGGCGTTGTTTCCCGTGCTCTGGATGTGGCTGGGTAGATCTATGCGCCACACTTAGATAGTCACGTGTGGCTGTGCTTCCATAGAGCCGGATCCCGGCAGCCCACAAGCTGGTCTTCCACCGCATAGCATGGCTGTTTTATATATACGGTTCTCCGAATGGCAGCTATTATTTGATATTAGGAGACAGCTGGGTATGTAGGGAGAAGCTGGGATGTTCAGTCTGTCAGCTCCCGTCTCCTTCCCCTGCTCCCCGCTACCATGTCGGCCGCTGTTCTTTCATGATATCTGAAGCACTGTGGTCCAGAAGACCTCTGATCAAGCTATGATGTTCAGTTTTATTCTCCACTTGCTACTATTATTCTCTTTGATTGCCTGATACATGCTCTCCTTATACAGTGCATCCCTTGTATGGTCTGACTTTTTGCCTCTGAATTTCTTTTCTACCATTTGTCCGATTCTCCACCAATAAATCAGAGCAGGTGATTTGGCCCTTTGACTGCTTTGTATTCTAAAATGTTCCATGTCATGTGACGGTACTCTTTGAGACTAATCGCTGGGTGCAGAGGGGTTTGTCCTTATATCGGCCTAGATTCCCCTCTCAGAAAATCGGGGCTGTCATTGATTAAACGACTAATAAGATAAGATTGAAGCTTCATCAACTGCTTTATCTCTGTCATAACTAGCTGAAACTGTGATGTGTTTGTTATCAATCAGTTCCGCCCGCAGCGACCCGGTTTTCAGGTTCTGGAGAGCGAATTATACGAAGATTTTCAACAAACAGCGACAGACAGCCTCACTCACAAGAAAGAAGCTACCGCAAGGTATAGTTACGCGTGTGCATCAATATGGTTCCCATTGAAATTGCCATCGGTTTACTCGTCCACCCGACTGTCTACTCCGCTTCTGCAAGGCCAAAAAATATCCGCAGGGAGCAGCAGTTAGAAAAGGCTAAATTGTCGACTCCACAGAGCTTACTGCATTTCTAAATAAGTCGACGAGATGCTTCTAGATCTCCCAAAGTTGCCTAGAATGCATCGATGCTATATGCAGGGGCTCGCCGCTCCCACGATGCCGGAGTTGTCTGCAGCTTACGTTCTGACGTCAGTTGGGATGTATAATCCAACTAGGTCTCACCACTAATACCCCATAAAGCAGTTACCAATAACAGTTACTCAGGTGCGACAGACGAGATATGTCTGGAGCACAATTAGACAGCGCAGCGGTGAGTGGAAATTCCGAGGTGTACGCCATGCCGAATGTTCAGTAATCATCAAACTTAGTGACGTACAGACCGAGGGCTTTCGAAAAGCAGCTCCATAGAGATTACTATGCTCCCCTCGGCGGAGTTACGAATGATGGAACTTTAACAATTAAATAATATTTATGAAGGGCTTAAACGGTACAACACATGTAAAAATAGTCTTTCTTGCTCGGAGTAGACTAAGAGGGAAGCGGAGTTATCCTTTGATGATAAGCGTGAAACCTGCTCGGCCACTGACCAGCTTGTCTTTTCACTCCACATTAAAGGTTACGAAGTTCAGTCAAATTCATCGCTGTGAACTTCCTAGCTGTGATCCTTTTGGAACTGCTCCGCAACGAACCGCCAGGAACCTGAATGTTGCAAACTGAACAGCTCGAGTAAGCTCCGGCAAATAGGTACCTTCTTCCTTGTTACCTTGGGAATAGAATGTTCTGGCGCTAACTTTCAGCCACAAATTAGGATCGACTTTACTGCTGGGTATGTAGTCATGTTTTTACTCCATAGGTCAATCCTTAAACACTGCACGGAGCTGCTAAGTTACATTGAGCTAAATCATCCTGCGCTGACATGTGTAAAGTGCAGTTATCTATTTTCACTCCGCGTCCACAACCCTTCAATTGAGTTCTTATAGTTCATTGTCTTTACGGCCCTTATTACGTTGCAACAATGGCACCCCGTAGGATCGTTGGAACATACGCGCCGTTGAACCTTGGAGACGACGTCTCCATTGCTCAATTTATGACGTACTACAATCCAGACAATGTCCCTCCTGAAAAAGTTGTGCATGTTGACACAATTGCTGGAAGATCACTTACATATGGCGGACTGCGGACAATGGCCGCAAGGTGTGCCTGGGGTCTGCAGCGAAAACTTGGCCTGAAAGAGCAGGATGTTGTGCTAGCAGTTTTCCCAAATCCAGTAAGCAATCCAATTGTCCCATGTCCACAGAATTATTCCTGAATTCAGGACTAGACAGACTTTATAATTCTCGCTCACTCAGCATGGTGGGCCGGAGTGGTGTTCTCGTACGTTGAAATGTACCCGCCGTTGAAACAGAAGTGACAGCTGACCGCCATGCTATCAAAGCGCTGTCAATGCCTTATCTACTGCAAGTGATATTGCACGCGCCATCGATATTGTCAAACCGTCTCACGTGGCCGTAACTGGCAGCGATATTGAAAAAGTTCGGGCTGCCATCAAACTCTCAAAATTCGGGAAACAGGCACCCCCTAAGATATTTACGGTTCTGGATCGTGTGGAGAGCTTGATGCAGGTGAACAACCAAAGAATACAATCGACTGCACCTAGCCGATTGTATAAGTTTCCGGAGGATATTGCTGGAAGAACACCAGACGAGACTTTGCCACCTTACGATCTTCGTGGAAAGAGTGCCAAGCAAGTGCCGGCATTCATATGCTTCTCCTCAGGGACTACTGGTAAGACCAAGGGGACAATGTTATCCCACTTCAACTTAATTGTCAATGTCCTGCAATGTCGGATCGCCATGCCCTCGTTGATGGGCTCGATAGACGGCGAAGTGTTCTTTGCGCCCTGTAAGTGGAGCCCCTTGACGATGTGTTAAGGTTTCCAACTTGACTAAATCAAACTCGAACTTCAGACTGCCATATCGATGGCTTCTCAGTCGTCGTCGTTTTTAGCACGTGGCTTGGGAGTTTCATTTGTTCTCCATCAACCTTCGATCTGCACACGTTCTGTAGTAAGATGGCTGAATACAGGGCTAATTGTGCTCATATTGTCCCTCCCGTGGTAACTCATTTAGCGTCTCCTGATATTCCGAAGAAATATGATCTCTCCACGTTGCAGACTATCTTTGTCTCAGCAGCTCCACTAAAGGTAAGTGGTCCAAATAACATAAGTAATGGTAACTAGGTGCTAGCAAGCTCCATAGAAATCACTTCAGGCTAGGTTAAAGAGGACATTGCCCAACGCTACTGTGTTGCAAGGTGCGCTTCCAATAACACCAAGTCAAGCCTGGAAGGCAACTAAGCCTGCTCAGGGTATGCGCTCCCTGAGTGTTCACCAGTTGTAGCTGTCCAGAACAGGGAGGATGAGGAGACTGTAGGGTCAGTTGGGAAGCTGTTGCCTGGGACGTAAGTAAATCACTTGAAATCACGTTCAGAAAACAGGAAACGCTAACTCGGCTTCGTCCTCTGTAGAGAGGCGCGCCTTGTCAGCATCGACACAGGAAAGGATGTTGCGGTAGGCGAGGAAGGAGAGCTGTGGGTGAGAGGGCCACAAGTTACGATGTAAACTCCTTCGAACAGAACATGATTAAGCCTATGTCTACATCAGCTAACGAGGGTGTTTTCTAGGGGGTACATCGGAGATGACGAGGCAACGAGGAACTTTCGCCGGAGAGTGGCTGCGGACAGGTGATATCTCAAAGGTCGATGAGAATAACAATTTCTGGGTAACGGATCGACTCAAGGAGGTAGATTAATCACATCCCTGCTGAAGAATCGGTTTCACTGATATATGTTAGATGATCAAATACAATGGGTATCTGATTGCTCTTACATTCCGGTTGGCAATGCCACTTTTAACTGATCATACCCAGCTTTCAAGTTGCACCATCCAAACTTGAAGACCTGGTTCTTCAACATCCAGACGTCACAGATGCCGCTGTCAACCTACGACTATGCGCAGGCGACTGAGCTTCCGCTTGCCTATGTCAGTCTCAAGGGGGAACACGCCGCCTTACCCAAAGAACAGAAGGACAAGATACTGGATGGTATAAGAAAATAGCACGATGCAAGAGTCGCGGGATACAAGAAACTCAGAGGGGGCATCTTTCATCTCCAGAATCTACCCAAGACACCCAGCGGGAAGATTCTGAGAAGATACCTGCCAGTGAAGCTGAAGGAGAGAGAAAGCAAACTTTAGGTTTGGTCGTTGCAGAGCCTCCATCAGGACCGGGGAGGAGTCAACGCCAAGGACATTAGTCTGCGACTCTCTAGTCCAGCCAAGGATATGACTCAGGGAAATATGGGCCTTCTGCAGGAAAAACGGAGACGATCACTGATAGTAGAAGCTTGGATATATGGTTAGCGGTACCTGAAGCTGACCTCTATGGAGACACAACGCCTTACCTCTGCAGCTGAGGTGTGACAAACACACAAATGCAACTCTATAGCTGTCCAGCCGTCTTGGCGAAGCTTCTGCCAAGTTCGATTCTTTTAGAACATGCAGAGGAATGTGAGAGGTTGGCATCGCCGCAGATCTCTCGTATTCGCCAAGGCTGAGCTTGTTCACTGTTCCCCTCTTCCAAATTTGACAAAGAGCGTTGTATAGATTCAAGTTTCACAATAGCTGAGTATATACAGTATCTATCGACTTTCCTTGCATATTCTGAGTAGACGATCCACAATACCACACCAGGATGCGGAGGCACTACTGTAGATCATCCGGAGAACATTGTAGAGACACTGGAAAGAACTAAATCCCCGCAGTCACCGGCGCAGACCTCGTATTTCCCTTGATCTCGGCAGTGCCACAGTTGCCAAGCAGGACAAGAGCAATACCGGCAAATAAGATTTATTCCAGATAGTAATGGCTGACCTCAGGATCTCTAGCCATGTGCCAAGAAATTCTAAAGTCTCAAAGACCTACCAATGGTCAGCTATGTCAACAGCAGAAGGAATCCTGAACTGTATACGAGGTATGTACTATGTACAGAGCACGAAGTGTCTAGCCGCTGCAAGTTTATGCATCGTGTCAGACTAAATCCCCAGATTTACATATCAATTTGCTGATCAGTAAGCCACACTATATTTATATCTTCGTGGATGAGTTTGGACAGCGTCTGCGATGACAATTGGCGACGACTAAAGTATGTTATTACGTCAACATGTCGAGTCTCAGTTTGTTTTCTTGCAGCTGATCACATTTCAATGGCTGAAACGAATGGGCTTCCCTAGAACTTTTTTTTCGTATACCATCACAAGTTATATGAAGATACGAGCATATCCACAACTAATGAACTCAACTCCAGCACAGAAAGAGTGATGATCTGCGTTTTCAATTAGATACAGCTCGTATCCCAGCTTTGTACTGCCACTGCAGCAAACAAGAATACATAAACAAGAATACATCTCCGCCTCCAAGTGGAGTCCTACGACACCCCTTGGTGTCGAATTTAGAGTCGAATCAACAGACGTACTTCTTGGCCTCGTAGCGAACTTCTGTATACGTGTGCCTTGCAGTTCTTTTCTTCAGCAATATTGTGGATATTCTCGTATATGCAGACTTCGACAGAGCAAGAGCAATATTTTTTTTTGGAAGCGTTATGCGAGAGACTGAAGCCATACAGGGCAGGAAAGATTCCCAATTGGCTTGAAGCTCTTGTACGTGTTCCGTGATGTTCAACACTGGGAGAATCAGAGAGAATGGGATGCATATGCTGAGAACAGCCACCCAATTGGACGAGATCGCAAAGAGGCCGAGACGGCAGATACAAGTCTGTCAAAGCCCCCATGGAAAGAAGGAAATAGGGAGGCCTCAGAAAAGGCATAAATAGCACCTCCATCACCCTCGAAATCTGATCCTCATCAGCGGCAAAGCAACGAAGCAACGGACTCAAACAAACAGAACGAATCAACTCTCCATACATCTTCGAGCTCCCAGACCAAACCTCTCCTTTTTTGAAACCAAAATGCAGTTCTCCAAGCTCATCCTTTCCACCCTTCTCCTCGCTCTCTCTTCCATGGCCGTGGCCGCTCCTGCGCCTGAAGCCGACGACGCGGAGACCCTCGCAAAACGCCTCGCCGAATTCGAGGAAAGTACAGTCGATCTGGCTGCCCGGTCCGGCTGGACCTGTGCCTTTGGAGGCGACAAGGCCTGCCAGGTTAAGGTAAGAGACTGCCTCAGGCCAGTTTCAGTGGAACGATGAACTGACTGAAATTTCTAGTGTGTTGCTGCGGGACGCTCTGGTGGTTACTGTAACTCGAAGAAGTGAGTAGAATCAGCCATTCGAGGGAGTGGGTCTTGTCGATGGCTTATTAACGTCGTTCAGCGTCTGCACCTGCCACCAGGGCTAAGTGGACTGCGAAGTCGTACAGTCTCTGCTGAATTAACGGGAGCGGTGGATGATAGCAAAGGAACGGTTGTCAATGTGGGGGAATTTGAAGACGACGTGAAGAGAGCAAATGTGTCCAACGAGTCGATGCTTTTCAATATATGAGTCTTGCTTATGATATGAGTCATCTTGCCCTGAGATATATCGAAACCCTCGTTAAAAAAAAAAGAAATGGTCAGAAAACGCTGTCTTCAACTCGGAGATAGTCAAGCGGTTTGCAATGAGACACTTTTGATCGATGATTTTTGATTTCATATGATTCTTTAGAGTTGTTCTGCTCGTACAGTATGTCCGCTGCTGATCCTATCAATGCCACAACACATGCCCCTGCATCTGCTGGGTTCTGTCGACGATTCTATGCGGATAAATATGCTGGATGTTATCAGAGGTTCGATGGCACAGTTGGGGACTCAGATTGGTTCTATACGGATAAATATCTCGAGAAGGCCACCGATTTCCACCTGTGGGTGAGGCTTTACCAACAGAGAATACCACATTGGGTTGACTGGCTCCCCATCAAAGAGATTCTGAATGGGCTCAAGTCTAAAGAGCCTGGAGAGGAAGGGAGCGATATCCTCCCTGTCGATATTGGGGATAGCAATGGGCACTATCTACAATTTTTCCAGAAGAAGTTCCAACATGTCGATGGTCGACGGGTTCTGCAAGAGCTACCATATGTGATAGAGAGACTGCAGCTGCTGAGGTTATCGAGGCAATGAGCTACGATCTTATCATAGCAACCTGGGTTATCTATCTAGGACTTAGGCAGCTAAGACGATCGATGAGATCTCCTATCTCCTCCGCGCACCTAAACCAGAAGCCGGAAGTTTCAGCAAGCATGGACTCGACTGCGACTGGAAAGTCGGAGACGACACGGGACATACATGGAGCCCGAGCCCCGAACATGAATGGCCACACAACGGAGATAAGATAACAACAATAATGCATTTTATGCACTATTGTATACGCAGTAATTATGCAGCATATATCACATGAAAGCAGGGCACAAAAAAAGCCTGGCTTTTTTTTTTAAAAAAAATCTAATTCATGGAATCTCCGAGTTCCGGCCTCCGTGAGGTCGGGTACGAACTTGAAACTTCGGACTCCTCCGGGTCGTAGCCGTTCCACGGTTCCGCGGTTCCGCGGCTCGGACTCTCCGAAGAGTTCTCGGGCGAGTCCTATCGGGGGTCGAAAAAATTGTAAAAATTTTCTACAGGGCTAGTTGATTGATGTTGATAGTAGTGATATGAATTGTGGCTCAGACTCGAGATCGTCGGGGTCGATCTGATCCGCGGTTTGGATGTATGAAGTAGTTTTACCTGGAGCTTGCTAGAGCGAACGATCGGGAAATTTGGGCAGAATCAGTTAGGAAGATTTCTTCTGCTTCTCTTTTGCCCTCCTTTCCAGAGGTCTGGTTTTCAATTCTATCATTTCAGGCTCATGGAGGAGTTATCAGATTGGTACATACTGACTACTGCGTACGGAATGAATAACAATAATTTCTAGAGATCACGTACCCGTCGCGATTGAAGATTAGAACCTAATGCAGCTTTATATAATCGCCTAGTTACCTAGAAAGCACTTACAGGCCACGCCACCCTCCCTAAGGCAAGGGGAGTGGATATGTGATCGATTATCTAAGATTCATCCGCGGCTGCTGTACGGGGTAGTCATGACTCATACGCATGCAAGGCTAGAACCCGTGTGCTGGTTGATTTCTCCAGTGCGATGCTAGATAACAAAATTTTGATGGGAGTGGACGGCATTGGCAATGCCCGAATCTGACACGAAAGCCGAGTCCGAAAATAGCCGCACGATTATAGATAAGTCTCGAGAGTTTGCTTGGCTTCTTTCTAGATCCGATCCGATCTGAACGGTGCGCGAGGGAGATCGAGTACATGCTGATCGACATGCAGAGTGAAAGTGCGGAATACCGCGTGCGGTATTTTGTCATTTGCCTCTGTATGAGCATGCCGCATGCGGCTCATTTTCCGCACATAGAGCAGTGCTTTCTCAATGTCCCTATAGAGTAGTCGTGTATGCCTCAGGAATGTTTGAAGCTGATAAGGAAACGGATATGGAGATGGTAGTCCTACAGAGTCGGGGGCCTAGGGAGCCACGTTGCTACCTCCCAAAACCCCTTACCGACTGTAAGGTAAGGCGTGCTCATCTCAGAAATCTATTATCCCTGTCGTTAGTACTTCACTTCCTCTTTCGGCAGTAGTAATCGCCTTCGTCCTCAGGCATGCAACTCTCCAGCCCTACTCAGCAGCAGATTGACAACTTCCGCAAGCGGGATCTCGTAGGGCTGGCTGATGGACCATCGGGTGGGTACGGCGGCGTGGCCCGGGCGGCATCCGGATTGCTGAGCTTGGCCACGGCGTACCCGCAGACTGCCAGGCGGTGAAGCAACTTCGCTGCCCACTTCAACTGTGAGGATGAATTGTCAGCATGCCTTGTCCAACACAACATCCCCGCATCGAAACACAAGACAATGCACATGTGACTGGAGCCGAGAGGGCTTGATGAATGATGCATGAATGAGATCATCTGTCTCAAGTAGAAGGAGGGAGCGAGGAGTACCTCACGATACTGGTATCATCTAGCATGTTCTATGAGCCAGGATTATTCGAAGCTTCCAAGATCATCGGGAACAGACCTCGTTCCAGCCAGACGGTCCTCGAAGCCCGTGCGCAACAGGGGTTTCCGAGCTGTGGGTGAGCTTCATATCTGCAAAATAACAATCCAGCTATCCTTTCGATAAGGGATGCGCTTATCGGCGAAGCCCGTCCGAGCCTCACTCGCATTCTCTCCCGCTTCAACAAATCGCGAAGCCAAGCTCAATAGAGATTATCATCAGCCAGGGAGCTCACCTGCATACAACGTGACATTTGGAATAGGGCTGCCAGAAGGGCACTGGAATGGAAGAGCCTCCTCGCTAGCAATGGCACACGAAGGCACGTCAACCACGATAAGCATGATAACGTGTCGTCTGTGCGGCTGTGTAGGTAACTGCGGGGTGTGTTTACACGAGACGGCCGGGAAGGAGATCTCGCTCGAAAGAGGTGTGTGTTTACGCTTTAGCCCTTCGTCCCTCAGCGAATACAGTATGTTTAGGTATTTCAAGGCTGGTCGCGACAAGTACGGGCTTATGAACGGCAACAGAAGAACTCCGTACAGACAAATCCGGCTTCTGCGTTGATGTTAGATATGGCAGGTTGAGTTTGCAGACACGTCGTGGCCATCGGAGCGGCATCGGCGCCAAGGGAAATTTCTCCAAGTGGAGATCTGCCTGTTTATGTTTGAAGCATAGGCAGACGCGTTTGTTGTTGCGGGTTTCCACAGGACTTGTCATTTTTGGTCTGCACTGCATAAAAGCAATGGCATGACACGTGTGGCACTGCAGGCGCGTGCGACATGACGTGGTCTGGAGATGCACCGCCAAATCAGGCAACTACAAATTGCACGCTGATTTGGGATTTGCCCTTGGGTAGGTAGCAGTGATGGATGATAGTACGATGAGCAACAGCGGGGTAAAGGAGGGGTTTTCTCAGACCGGCATGAGAAATGCCGTCTGGCCGTGAAGATTGGAAATCAAGGCATAATTTGGAAGCATGTGGACGGCAGAGGAAAGCGGAGGCTCGTGTAGGGTGGGAGACTCGACCGAATGATAAGACACAAGTGCTGGCTGGGCACAAAGGTGCGGTGAAGATGAGTAATTGCGGGCCAGCGGCAGAAGTTTCTGCGGGGTGCGAGAAGAGTCATCGTGTCGTCCAGACTCCACGGCCGTCTCCGCGGACAGGCGTGTCGGCCATCCGAGCAGATGCAGGGCTGGCGGTGGAGATCGGGTTTTACTCAGCGGGAGCAAGGATGCAACGGAGATTACGATCATTGGGCATGGCATAAGTGGCATGGGGAATGTGACAAGGCGCGGATGCGAGGGCGGTGAGCACGACGGGCCGGTTGCGGCGAGACAGCCCGCCGGCGCGAGGTTGGGCCCGCGTCGAGACTGGGGCTGACACCGGCGACTCGGTCTTCTCGTCATCGTCAGGTGGATCTGAACCACGGGTGGAGGATCGGTGACAAAGCAAGCGAAACGCTCCGGCGCGTTGCTACTTCCGACCGGCCGCCCCGGACGTACACGGCTTGCGGCTCCAAGGCGGACATACGAAAAAAACTCAGCTGGGCAGCGGAGCATAATAAGAGAAACCCCGTGCCCACCGCTGGCGCTGAGCGTGCGTCTTCATCCTCTCTTGCTCATCGCTCTCTCTCTCTCTCTCTGTCTGCTCTGCTGGATATCGCATACCGTGAACGGAATCGCCTGGAGCCTGTTTGCCTACCGCCTTCTCTTGCCTGCTCACCGCCCTCGCCCTGATTGGTTGTCTCCCGGACCGCCCGGCCAGGCGTCTTTTTGACTCAAGGCAGAAGAACAAGAGTCACGTCGCGTTGAGCTCATAAGCACATCAACGGCTCCCAGGCCCTACGACAATGGCTTCACCTTCTTTCTCGACTCCCTCCGTTTCTCCTTCATATCCTTCCTTCAGCGCTTTGGCCCGGAGGAGGCAACAGAAGAAGATGAGCATCACTCAGACTTACTACCTCGCCCACACCGCCCGGAGCAAGCTTTCCAAAGAAGCCGCCCGGGCGGACCACGACCTGCGCCTGCTGGTTGGCCATGCGAACCTGCTCGACTCGTTGATGCTGGAGCTCGCAGATGCCGAACAGGCGCAGGAGAGATGGTTCAATCAAACCGTCAGCGGAGTCAACAAGCCCTCGCAGGAGGAGCCCAAACACATCAAATGGGCCGACACTGTCGTCGAGGACCCGGAGGAGGACTGGGATCCAGAGGATGCTTCCGACTCGGAGTGCACCAGCGACGACTCTGATTTTGACGACGATGACTTCGTAGTCAACACCCCACCCGCCCCCCGCCGTCGACCTCCCTCTCCAGTTGCCATTGTCACCGAACAGGAGGTCGACTCCGACGACTCCGACTGCGACGATGACGACGAGAACAATTATGAGACTTTGACATTGACCCGTTCAAATTCTCGACAGTCGCCGCCAGAGCTCCTTTCAGATTCGGACGACGAGTCAGAAGACGACTCGATGCCTCCGTCTCCGCCCCCGCAGACCATTGACACCTTCTCTGAAGCGCATCAAACCGTCACCACGACTATATATGACCCTAAGGGGTCTGCGACTACTACGGAGCTGCCGCTCTCGGAATCGGAACGGCCAGACCTTTACGATCATGAGTATTACCTCCCTTCGCGAGATCAGAGCACGGTGATCCAAGCGTACTAGATGTGCGCTGCTGTTGATGACCTTCATCGATGTGCCATTTATGATACCCCTGATGACGATTCTGATCCGATTGAGAGCGAGTATCCGAACATTCTACTGTATTCGGGCGACTACGGTGTTGGTGCGGTGCACAAAAAGCAGTCGATTTCTTTTTGCGGGTTTGGGTCTACTACATTCGCATTTAAATTTCCCTATTTATACTGAGCGCCTTTTTGAGCGCCTGCGTGTGTTGTGATGTCTCTCTACTCTTCCGATGTGTCATGACGTCTACGCGCGCCAGTCGCATGAGGCGACGGCACGAGATGATCTGCATTTACACAGGAAGCAGATGGGCAGTTCTCCCTCCCACTCCCCCATGGCGGGTTGAGAGGTCGAAGGTCGAGACTCGAGACTATGGTATTTGATTGTGAGGCATGTTTTAGACGCTGAATATATACAAGCTTATCGATGCATGCCATGATCCGCTCGATTCCTTCGCTCATTCTCCGCGGTTTGTCCGTAGCGCGTAGTACGCGCTCCGTAGAAGTCAATCGAAGAGTCAACCCCTTTTCCAGAATTCTTCCTCGGCATGCCATGTGTCGCGCAGCCGGTGGAGTGCATTAGCCTGGCGTAGATCACCAAATAATCTCGTAAATCTACGGAGGATAGATACGCGATCGGCGCCGATAGTAGTAAGACACACACCGTCCCGGCCCTGCGCACTGCGCAGGCTCCGCTATCGATAGTCGCCCTCCCTAACCGTCTTAGCTAACGCTCGTGCCTTACCTTCCAAGTTTTTGCTCCCGTCGAGCGTTTCTAGAAAACAAATCCCGCGGCGCGGCGGCCCCGTCTCCCGTGAGTCGTGGCTCTTCGCGGAGTCGGTGCCCGACTGCCAACTTATCCTTCAGGAATAATTAGGCTTCAGCAGGCTTCGCGTCTGATACCCACATCCTTGCCATGTATTTTTTTTCTTTTCTTTCTTATCTTACCCTGAAGAGTCATCTACACGAATTCTCCGGATGTATCTGTACTCGTACTCGGCGGTTGAACGGTTCCGTGATAGGCTCTCTCGGACGAGTTTCGGCTGAGTCGAAGTAGAATGCAGGGGGAAGAAGAGTCTGTTGCTCTGGCCACCTCCTAACCAACTAATTTTTCCGAATTTACCCCTCTCTGCTCCAGCTTGTTATACAGAACTGCATCCTAGGGCCCAGGGCTCAGGGTCCAGTCCCCTTCTTTCGCCGTTCGCGTGTTCTTGTGGGGATCTACTCCGTAGATCGGTCGTGGTCGAGGGCACGGTCCGGTCGAGACTCGCGTGGTTTCAGGGCCCGCGGGCCGCGGGTGCAGAATAGTCGGTGAGTCGCGACTCGCCAGCGTGTGCATGCAGTAGTTGCCAAGTAAGCACATGCAGCGGCAACATGATGCACTCCGAGCTCCGTGCTGTTTTTATTATTCATCGGGATTCGGTCCTCGGGTTTACCTAGGTACGTAGATTCTTCGATCTTGTGAACTTCAGCTTTGAGACCGGCTTTTGGTTTCCTTCCTTCTAAACACGGAATAATAATTGCTTTATCGACTACGGAGTACTGTTACCTTATCAAGACTCCATGTCCATACGGGTACTCTGTAGTTCTCACTGATAAGATAGGCGGATAAGTAATGACTTGCTTCATCGTCCATGAATAATGAAAGTCTTACAACGCCATGACGTGCCAAGCACTGCAGAAAAGAGCGAAGGTTCGCTTTCAAGGCAGGCTCAGATTGACTGAAATTCCTGTGCGCTTGATTACCCAGTGGCAGATACCGTTGTTTTCATCAGTCAATTGCCCTTTACTCCAACTCGGAACACCGAATTCTGGGCCCGAGTCCATGTTGTACACTCCGTATGTACCTGCCATATTTGTACGTGCACAGACAAAGGCGGTAACCATCAAACAAGGTTGCCAGGGCAGCGAAAGTTGGGAGAGTAAACAGTACTTCATAGAAGGGGTTTTGCACCCCTGCCCTTTGATTTTTGAAATGGATATAGACGCTGATATGCAGACTATATATGCTCTGTAGAAGAGGGTAGTAGCACAGATGGTCCTCCCTAGGTTGGTAGTGGATAGTATTTGGAGAGGTAAATGCAGGACACCAATTAGGGCATTTGCTCATCCAAAAACCACACTGTTCCAACTTCCCAAGAGTCCATTAATAATCGAAAGATGACTGAGCTGAAATGTGCATGCAGTATCCAGGTCTCTCCCTGTTACTAGCCACACTGGATCTTGCACTGCCTCAGGGATCACAACCGCCAAGCGCCCAGTCGCATCCGCCAAGGACCTCGCTTGGCCAGTCTGCAACGCTGCCAGCCTGCCTCTCCACCTCCATCCAGTCCCGCTTTTGGTCAGTGGCTTCTCTGTCTGCGTGTCAACTTTCACGCCTCTTGGGTTGCTCTTCGCTGGGCTCTTCCTTCCCATATTGCTTTACACTGCTTTGCCCACTGGAGCATAGACAGAGCTTCAGTCTCCACAGCTGTGCCCCCTTTTTCAAGTTCCGAACCATGATCTCTGCGTCCTGGTTCGTGCTGCTCCAAAACCTCCAGGAGCTCCATGCTGGCTGATCTGCAGCTTGGCTACTGCATCTCATTTTGGTCTTTTCTGTCTGCATTCTCTTCGGCCCCGCTCTGAAGGAGGGTCAACATCTGAGAGAGGTTTACGGTTCCTGGACATACAACTGTCCAGAGCAGGAAGTTTTCCTCCTACTCACATCTTTTGTTTCACAGCTACATTTCGAGGCAGAGTCTGGAAAGGAACCCAACCAGATCTAATCAAGGAAAGCAAGTGGCCGACCGTTTCACGCTCTTGGCATACCAAGCACTCTGAGCAGTTGGTCAACTGTCGCCCCGTCGAACTACATCTACACAGCTGGGACATCCGAAATTCCAGTCGCGAGATTTGAAGAAAAAAAATTATTGACCGTCTTGGATTTCCCAGCAGCTTCTACGTCTCTGCTGAAATGTCTGCGTCGGCTTCGAAGACTTCCGCCGATCCCCGTGCCTCGGCACGCGTTCCCGATGAGAGCCCTTCTGCGCGTGATGACGGTGGCTCTCGGAGCTTCAGGCTTGGTGGCAAGCGGATCGCATACGCTCCTGATGATGGGCGGAGGAAGTCGATACAGTTCAACGTTGCGGGGTCCGAGGCAGAGTTGTTACGTCGATCAGAAAGCGTGAAGCGGGAGTCAAGAGCCAGTACACCACAAGGCCGGGAAAAGGAAAGGAAGCCAACGAAGAGGATGTCTTCTCCGCCACCACCTAGGTAGGTACTCTTCTTCTCTTGTGCCTGTCAACCCCTTCTGCTTCCTCCTGCAATTTTTGGTGATGGCCGTTTTTTTGGTTCTCCCATCTGCTCCCCTTGGTTGCTCGCACCTTATTTTGCCGACCGCCCCGCACGGCGGTTCGCTTATCTACCTAGCGTGCCCCGCTGCGCGGTTCTACGCCCTCCGCAACCGTACCAAGAGCGCGTTGCAGCCATGGGCCATGGGCATCCCGCAAATGATGCAGGGGCAAGCGACGGGCTCAAGACGGAGTCGCCTGTGGCTCAATTCTCCGCGTCTGTCGGCTGTATGGAACGTATGCTGACACCTGGCGCAAAATTCTAGTCACTATCAACGCGGGGTTTCGTTCGATACCTTCGACAACCGTGACGCTACCGAATTCTCTCTAACGTTGAATTACAAGCATAAAGGGTACCAATGTACGCGTCGTAGCCGGACGTTCCTCTGTGGCACAGATCAGAATGATCATTCTGACTTCGCGCTTGAGTGGCTGATCGATGAATTGGTCGACGATGGAGATGAGATCGTGTGTCTGCGAGTCATTGAGAAGGACTCCAAGATTGCAAGCGAGTCCAGCATTGAAGAGGGCAGATACCGCCAGGAGGCACAGAAACTGCTGGAGCAAGTAATCCAGAAGAACAGCCCTGATGAGAAGGCAATCAGTCTAGTTCTGGAGTTTGCGGTTGGCAAGGTCCAGGAAATTATCCAGAGAATGGTAAATTTGCACTCTTATATCTGCCCATATATTTGACTGACAGTCGAGATTCAAATATATGAACCTGCTGTCCTTATAGTTGGAACTCGCGGCCGCAGCCTTGGAATGCAAGGCCTCCTGCCAGGCTCCGTCTCCAAATATTGTCTCCAGCAGTCCCCTATCCCAGTAATTGTCGTGCGCCCATCTCCTAAGAGGGAAAAGAAAAAGAAGAAGCGTCTTGCCGACCCAACCAGACGCAGCTACAACGATATTATGAAAATGAGTGAGCAGAAAGGTAGCCGTCTCTTTGACACCAGTGCGGACAGCCTCACCAAGCTACCTGAAGAAGAAGCAGCTGCAGTGGCCGAGGCCATTGGATTGCCTCCAAACTATATAGACCGTGAACATGTCCCCGGCGATTCGAGAGAGACTTTATCCACGAAGAATGGTGAGGACGATGATGAAAAGTCCCCTCGTGATGCGCTGTTATCAAATCCAGGCTCCCCAAATGCCGTTGTTCTGAAGAGTCCCATGCTCGGAGATGATGACAGCCCGTCTGTCACTGAGAACGAGAGTGATAATGAAGATGCGGATGCTGCCGCTCAGTCAGCAGTAACTGCAGTCGGAGGCGGCGACGATGATGAGACTCCGACGAATACAGGTTCTGCGGAGGAGGATACCGTGTCTTCAAAGGAGCCGCAGGAAGCTATTCAATCAGCGGTCACGGTAGCGGAGCGAAATGATGACGAGACTTCCCCAAATACAGCCCATGTGGAAGGGGACACGTCTGTGTCTTCCGAAGAGCTTCGGTCGGTTCCGCAAGAAGTCACTGTCACTGGTGAGGAGGGCGATAAGACTTGCCCAAATACAGGTTCTGTGGAGAATGATTCGGTGCCTTCTAAGGAGGCTGATGTTGAGTCCCCGTCTGTCCATGATCGCACCTCTCCAACTGCATCTGCTGCTACATCGGCCTCCGGTACTGAAGATATCTCCAAAGATGACACAAAGAACAAATAGTGCACTTTGCTGTTTGTGAATAAGAGTATTGCAGGAATGACAATTCGTCAACTGAAGCACGGATCAACTTTGTTCTGCTCTTTTAACTTCAATCTAGGTATTACCTAAAACTGTCATTCCGTTCCTGTTGCGTAGGCATTAGGAAATCGCCCGTTTTCAGCTCTCTCTTTGTACCTTCCTAATCTTTAATGATCTGACATTCCCCGGGAATATTCACTATTATAACCATCTATGTGCCGAATTTAGTGCTCTAGGTTCTCAGTCCTACCTCGAGAACAAGTTACCTATTTATACCTCCTACCTTTTTTCCATCATGAAGCCTCGGGTCTCGGTTGATTGTACTGTAGGTCAAGGACAGGAAATTTGAGCTCTACTCCAAGACAGCGACCATACCGGAATCTGTGGCGGGGAGGAAATTTTTACCAATCCAAACTGAAGTGGGATGCAACAATCAGAAATATGTAGTAAACAGAATGGTATTCAACTTGCATATATAGTGTTCCAAGCTGTTGGCCGCTTGCAATCCTCGCTCCGGCTCGAATATAGGCTGTATGAAGGGTTTAATTAAAGAGGACAAAGACAAAAGTTCTATCAACATATCCTTGTAGCAGCATGTCATTTGGCATTGCTGTTTTACTGATATTAGTATCCATATAGCTACTTCACTATTTACTACATGATCTAGCAGTCAAGTTTTTGAACACTCCAGAACTACTCTTATTGATATAAGCGGGTTTTGAGGGATATTTAGCTAAGTTGTTTGCTTACGTATGTATACTTTTGGTACTTCGCGGTGTACACCTGGTGTATCAGGAGGGATCTACCTATGTACATAAGTCGATGCCTGTAAATAAATGCAGATTCACCTAGACTCTATCTAGATCAATTTGATCAATTGAATGGCTGGGTGAACAGTACCTCCTCCCTAGGTCAAATGGTGGAAGAAAAGAGAGGATGGAGGACATAAAGCTGTAAAATTTTTCATGCAGCAGCAAATCGCATCGCAGCCTGGAAAGACAGCGCTGCATGATTATTGGTCTAGTGGAGAATTCTAGTCATAGTTCGCCATGTTTCACGGACAATGCAATGTACAGTACAGTCTTGAGAAATTTTTGCCCCATCTGGAATCCCTCATGATTGGGTGAATAGTATCTGTGGTTACGAGGGACTTCTAGAAATGTTCATGATTTGAGATCTCTGAGGCGCAGATACTGGGTATAATAATGAGGTTCAATTTCCTTGCCACCTAAGGGACGGACGGCTTGGGAAGGCATTTATTTGTTCTGTTCGTGATATGGAAATCCAGCGACAAATGAAGGAGCGATAAGTCTGACTACTCCGTATCATGGAACCAGGGCAACGGTCGGTTAATTCCGAACCCCTCATCCGTGGACCGAGAGCACCTTCTCAACCTGGTAAGATGGAGCTGCAACCACGGCCGTCGCTTCCACGCCGGGCATCTGGCAGGACCGGGGTTCTTCCTTGGCATCGGCTTCATCGTCCCGATGAGCTCTGATCTCTCCATCTGTCAATTGACATTCAAACTTTTCTTCTTCAGCTCTCGAGCACAAGTCCTGTTCACATTGAGAAACGCCTGCGATGCGGAGGTTTTTTCCCCCATCCTGATGGGCAGACAGAGAGCAGACCCAACAAGCTGGAGGTACCATGTCGTGCCCTGCTCTGACCGGTCAGGGAAGGGGCATAATAGTGCTGCAAGTCGAATTACAGACCGATTGATTACTACAGGCTAATATACAAGGCTTGTCGGAGCAGGATATAGCAAACTGCCTTGCAAGCAGACAAAGACCGCACCCTTGAGGGCCAATTGTGGCAGGACCGCGACATGGATATTTAATAGGCGTCATCCTGGACAATTATCCGCCTATCAAGCCCCGCATGGGCTGTTTGTTTAGCGATATTATTTAGCATGAAAACAAACACGCCTGTTTCCATCCACACCGCGGACAAGTCCCGATGGCATTCTGTGCCATGTCGAGCACCGGCTCCCCTCTCTCTCTCTCTGTGCCGGACTGCCGCAAAAACAGGGGCTGAATTTAGGCGCCGTTGACCTGCGGAGTAGTCGCCAGCGGAATACACGCCATGCATCCGACCAGCACTAAGCTCAGGGATCAAACTGTTAGCTGATGTCGCCTACTGCGGGAATCCAATGTAGGATCACAGAAGTGGCCAACCATGCTATGCAGTACTACGGTCTCATGCAACCAGTCAGCATGGGAATATTTCAAAGGCGGAGGTTCTTACCGAGTCTCCATGCAGACGCACACACTACTGCGTATGACAGCTAACACAGGAGACTGGGACTCAAAAGTCCCTTTCACCGCAGCATTTGAGGAATATAAGGCGATAGTCTCCTCCCAAAGCCTCCCTCTTGTCAGGTCCGCTGGATGCTTCACTTGTGTCTGACTTCCAAAGATGACTGATAACAACCCACCAGCTGCAGCTCCGGCCGCTGAGCCAGCTGCTGAGCAAGATGTAAGGATACTGTTTTCATGACTTGATATTATGCTAATGACAGTGTTTAGGGGGGCCAAAGTGACACTGATTCCGCTGTTGCCTTGTAAGGATCAGGCTTTCTTACTACTCCCTGCTGTTTCACTAACTGTGGATACAGCACTATTGATGGCAGTGACATCACATCCATTACTTCAAGCATCAAAAATTACGTGTGAGTGCTGTATCCTTATATCAACATATCTCTTCAAAGATCTAACATTATCTAGATATGAGGTCTGAAGACAAACTTTGTGTGGGAGTATTCAAAATAGTATCTAAACATTATGTCAGAATGGACGCAGATATCATTCATACCGTGAGGGAGAATATGTGCTTGTGAGTGGCTGATCCTTGGGCCAGGATGTTCTTTCTGACTTGTGCCGGCGGCAGCCAAATGATGAGCAGGAACAGGACCGATTGGATCTAGTAAGATCCTTGTATGATCCGCATTTGGTTTGAAGCTAATTTGATGGACTTAAGAGTCATCACATTTACAAAATGCTTCTTGGAGGCGAACTGTATCTCGCGCCTATTCCTGAGAACCCACAGAGGGTCCTGGATCTGGGTACAGGCACGGGCATTTGGGCAATTGAGTTTGCAGAGTAAGGCAAACCATTCTGAGGTTTACCTGTTGTGGTTTGATGCAGCCACTGACAGGAGATATAGCCTGCATCCAACTGCAGAAGTCCTCGGTAAGATAGAACCTCTCAATATTGGAACCACAAGCTGATATTTGCACATAGGGAATGACTTGAGTCCCATACAGCCCTCCTGGTATTTTCTCCTTGATAGTCACTACAGCTTGGATATTTTAAAGATGCTGACTCTTGGCAGGGTACCAACAAACTGTAAGTTTGAGATAGATGATTTTGAGGCAGACTGGACCTACACTCGTAAATTTGATTTCATCCACGGCCGTGAGCTGGAAGGGTCTGTCCATGACTATGATCGACTTTTCAAGCAATGCTTTGATAATCTGCGACCAGGAGGATACCTTGAGATGCAATCCATAGAGGTAGCCACATATTCTGATGATGGCTCACATCTCAGATCAGAAATGTTTCTTAAGGGGTTAGATCTTGTAACAGAGGCGAGTATAAAGTTTGGAAAGAGCATGCGAACTATGGGAACATGGAAGGAGAAGATGAAACAGGCAGGGTTTGTAAATGTGACAGAGAAAATTTACAAGGTATATTGTGTTCTTCCTTGTACTTGATTAGCCCCAACTGTTTCATAACTGACTTACTGGATCACACATAGTTGCCACAAAAACCGTGGCCTGATGATCTCAAGCAGAAAGAGCTTGGTCTTTACCATCAGGCAAACATCCTAGAAGGGCTGGGTTCTTATGCATATGCACTTTTCTCCCGCGTTCTTCATTGGAACAGGTTGGAAATTGAGGTGCTTTTGGCTGGCATACGACGGGAAATAAGGGATGTGTCGATTCATAGCTATACAAATGTCTATTTTGTGTACGGCCAGAAGCCCAAAGAGCAGCCGCGAGAAGCATGATGACATGGTTCTATTTTCTCCTTTTTTTGGTTCACTTTTGCCATTCTTGCTACTCTTGTTTCTCCAACCCGCATATCTTCTCCATTTTCCCCTTTCTTATACCCAAGGACAGTTTCCATCATGCTTCTCTTGCGCCTTATCTATGTCCATATATACCATCAGCGATGGATGTGCATTCATTGATCGATGCAACAATGCTACATACCTACCTCCGTAAATAAGCACATCCCCCCTGTCTTCAACACTGCCATACTAGTGTGTATGCAATTTTTGCAAATAAGGAAGCCATCCATTCCTCGATCATAACGATGCATCCTTCCATCCAGCGGTCTCTGGGAGTATGTCCATGAGTGGCATAGTACAAGCATAACATACCTACCACCCTCAGTGGCGCGAAATGAGCGATACTCCTTTCCCCCTTGAACTGGCGTTCTGATCCGATCCAATTTTTATTCGATGAGTGTGCCCGCTCTCGATCCAATCCATTCTCCTATCCATGCATCCAGTGGGTAAGCTAGGTGTCAGACAGCCAGAATACCAATATTTGACTGCAACTAGTGGCCTTGGCCTCTTTGTAGTTGAGCAGTATTTTTGGTCAACACTAGGTAATAGCTATTCAACTTGCCCTGGAAAGCTCATGTGTAGGTTTGAATTGAGCTTGCCCCATCATAGCGAGAAGAATACAGGTTCCTCGCGAGCGCCGCTATCAGCTATGATATATATTGATTCGATAAACTACAGTATACAAACTACAGAGAGAAACCTTGTTTATCATAATCCTTCCTGACTTCCAGAGTTAAGCTAAGGGAACGCAAGGTGGCAAGCAGGCAAGCAGGCAAGCTACTAAAGCTACTATAAAAGCTACTAAACCAAGCCAACCATACTTAGTTCTGAACTTGATCAAGGTTAATAATAGTAATTAATAATAAGAACAAGGAGCAAGCCAGGTCAGTCGAAAGTAAACAAGCAGGTAATATATATATGATCTGTGACAATGATGTGATGAAGATAAATAACTTAATAAACAATAACTACATAAATTCCAACCACTCACCCACCCTGCCTATCCACCCATCAATCGATCAATCAATCATCAATTGAGGCAAAGCAAAGCGAAGCCAAGCAGCAGAATGAATACCCATAACATAAGCACACCCATACCAATACCTATCATATACGTTGTCTGTACCGAGCCTATTTATTTTCTCTCTTTTCTTCTTCCCCTCTGACGGCAGCAGCAGTGGTGACGACCACGACGACGATGAAGATGAGCAGTTTTCGCACACGGACACGAAAGACCCCGTCCATTCATATTCATTTTAAGAATAAAAATAGTATAAGAATAGGAATAAGAATTTGGGAAATCATTCGAGAAGAGTAAAAGTAAATCCATAAGAAGGCGGGAAAAAAAACCCAGCTTCAAGGTCGTAATCATATTGAAACACGAATGGTCGAACTTTTCTAACACAATTTTGTCTAGAGAAAAAGCGTAACATGAAAAGAGCCGAATTACCGTACCGCCCAGTGCACATGCAGATGCAACAGAGAGAAAAGGAATGAGGCAAACCAATGGCATCAACGACATCAACATGAGCAAGCTTGTGGGTAGCCTGAAGTTCCGTCCGTGAACCGACGCTGCACATGGCTCGGCTAACGGGAAACCATCATGCTCTCCGGGTATTGAAGGAACAAAACAAAAACATGATCCGGCAACCAATCTCTTGCTTCTCGCCTTCCTCCACAGGTTCGAGAAGTATACTACACACGGTGCAGTTCCACCCAAGCGATTAGTAACCAGGAATAGTCGAAAAGTATGAAGCAGCCTCGCTGGAGGATGGCAGGCCATGAAAGAAGGGAAGGAAGAACGGGAGAGCCCATCTTCTTTTTGTTCAAGTCTTTCCAGAAGGAGTGTAATCATGGGGGGCATTTTCTTCTTTTCAGGCTCGTCTATGCTGCACCTTCACCGTCCTTGGACGGTGATTTGGATCGCTGACGCTCAATCACGGGTCGGGACTTCGTCAACTGAGGAGAGGACGGGTTAGATGGCGGAGAGGTGGCCATGTTTTCACGGTCTTCCAAGCTCGCCAGAGCGCTGGATCCAAGAAGTACACATTAGCTTCCAGAACTGGGAATTGTGGGGGGGGGTCCGGGGACAAGCAAAGCTGCAATCCTCACCTGAACGCATTTATAGAGGATGCAGCCTCCTTGTCTTCCTTTCTATCCTTTCCGGCCGGAGGAGTTCCAGTGCGGCTGCTGGCTCCGCTATCATCGCTGCCACGCACCAAATTGCCACCGGGGCCTAGGTTCTTGCGGCCGCTGCTGCTGCGGGAGCCAAACATGCTGGAAGGTCCAAAGGACGGGGGCTGGTTGGTGCTCCTGGTGCTCTTGAGGCGGCGCAGATCATCACTTCCAACCTTGCTGGACGCAAAATCTGGTGGCGGCGCCTGGTTCCTGAAGTCACCTGAGAAGTTGCGTGCATCGCCACGTCCCAAGGGTGGGCGGCCACCCCTGCTTGCCTGCTGGCGGAGACGCTCCATTTCGGCCTCCTGCTGCTGGCGGATAGCCTGGAAGAATGAGTTAGAATGTCTGTGCCACAAAATAGGCAATACCACGGCGCGAGTCAAGGGACTTGCCTCTTCTCGGATCTCGTTGATCTTCTTAGGACCCTTGTCGGCGTCCTTGGATGCCCAGTTGGCGGCTCGCAAGTCGACGATGTCCTAGGAATTGTCTGTCAGTTATATGCTCCACACTGTGGGAAGTCAAGAACTTACCATAAGCATGAACTTCAGTCTGCTAGGCAGACCCGCCGTCTCAATCATCATGTTGATGCGGGCGAAGTAGGCGTCCATCATCGTGCGGCCTCGCTCGGAGGCATCCAGGCTGCCACCGACAGTGCGGAGCAAACTGCACAAACTCTCAACCTCGGTTTCATCAGGGACACCCTCGTAATCGACCAGTTTCTTGACACACTCGTGCATGATACGCTCGGTCAGCATGCCGAGTTTGTACAGCTCACCGATGAACTTGACCAGACCGAGACCACGACGCTTGGCTGCAGCAGCGGCGTAGTACTCGTCGGACATCATGGCGGCTTCTTCGGTCACGCCCTCTGGCTTCTCAGGGAGGTTGACCTTCCAGCCACGTTCGAACTCCTCCTGACACCGGTTGAGGAGATACTTTCTGAACAGGCTGCCACCCGTGACCACGTTACCCATCTTGTCGCGGATACTCTCGTCCTTGATCTCCGGGCTTATGCTCTCAAGCATACGCTTACAGAACTTGGCATACATCGGAGCCCAGTGGGCCTCGTCCGTAGCCTTCTCGAAGGTGAGCTGGATAACCTGGCGCAGAGTCCGTCCATCGGTCTCGTCCTTGGACTGTGCGACGATGTCGAGGATCTGTTGGGTAATCTTGTCGAAGTTCTCAGGGGTCATCTTGTTCAGGTTCGCCTTGACCTTCCGCTGGACGAGCTCTGGAGTCAGGTGGCCGTCGACACCAGGAGCAGCACCACCAGCCTGACGGCTGGCAATGCTGTGTGGCTTCCAGCCGGTCTGGGAGATCGTGAGCGCCTTGACTTCCTTTCCTGCAGTGAGAGGCATGGCCTTGTTCGTGTCCTCCTCCTTCTTCGCCGCCTTCTCACGCTTGCTGCCAGACCGGGTACCACCGCGGTTGCTGGAGCTGACACGGGGGGATTGAGGGAGGTTGCCGTGGAGGCCGGCCGACGAGCTGGTGCGACTCATAGAGGGAGCACCCATGCCCACACGTCCGAACTGGCCGAACGGGTTGGCACCCATCGAGCCGGTACGGGCCGCATTCGAGAGCGCGAAGCGCTGTTCCGAGGTGGTTCCAGGGGGCAGGGATTGTCTGTTGCCGGGCGCCTGGCCGAAGGTGCCCATCTGGAAGTTCTGAGTAATGCCAGGGCGCGAAGGGTTCCGCCCTGTCATCGGCGTACGAGCGGACTGGGGGCGTGCTGAATCGGCGCCCTCGCCGATAGTCTCCCGGACTCGCTGGTCCCAATCCAAGGTTGGCTTCTCCTTGAACACGTTCTGGAACTGCAGGAGGAACTCCTTGTTGTACTTGAACTTGCGGTCGGCCGGCGCATTTGCGTTCAATGCGGGGTTGGGAGAGACGATCGAAGGAGGGTACTTGACCTTGAACGGGTCTTCGATGAATCGGGCGCTCTGGAGCGACTTCAAGGCAGCGCTGGGCTGAGGAGGCTCGACGGGCTTGGTGGTCTCGAGCTTGAGCGCAGCAGGCTTCTCCCGCTTCGCGGCGCCAGCAGGCTTCGCTGGCGGGCCCATATCCGAGACGGGGGTGGCAGCTCCGCTGTCCGCAGCAGGTCGAGAAGCGGGGAAGCCGCCCTTCTTGAGGGAGGCAAAGAGCGCCTCTCGTTCTCTCCGGTCGGCCTCATCCTCGCCGGCCTCCAATCTCTTGAGACGAGCTTCTTCTGCCAGCTCTGCTTCACGCTCGGCGTTCCTCATGTTAGCCTCCCAGGCCTCGCGCTCCTCTCTCTCCCTGCGCTCCCGCTCTTCCCTCTCGGCCTGCTTCTTCCGCTGGTATTCAGCTTCAGCTGCGGCCTCTCTAGCTTCTATCTCGGCCAACTCCCGTTCAATGGCTTCGTAATCGATCTCGTCCTCCTCCGCAGGTTTCTCCTCAGCGGGCTTGGCCTCCTCAGCCTTCTTCGGCTCTTCTTTCTCTGGCTTGTCCTTCTGCTCTTCATCGGCCGGCTTGGCTTCCGCGGTTTCGGCTTCCTTGGCTGCCGCCTCCGCCTTTTCCTGTTCGGCCTTCTCTTGTTCAGCCTTTTCCCGCTCAGCCTTCTCCTTCTCAGCTTTTTCCCGCTCTTCCTTTTCCTTCTGGGCCTTCTCCTGTTCAGCCTTCTCCCTCTCGGCCTTTTCGCGCTCCTCCTTCTCCCTCTGGGCCTTCTCCTGCTCGGCCTTCTCTCGCTCCTCCTTCTCCCTCTGGGCCTTCTCCTGCTCAGCTTTCTCTTGCTCGGCCTTCTCTTTCTCAGCCTTCTCGCGTTCTGCCTTCTCCTTCTCTTCCCTCTCCTTCTCCTCCTTCTCTTTCAGAGAGAGCTCCTCCATGGCCTTGCGCGCAGCCTCCTCTTCCTCTTTGCGGCGCTCCTCTTCCTTCCGGCGCTCTTCCTCTTTCCGGCGTTCCTCAGCCTCGTCTTGTTCGATCTTCTGGAGGACAGCGTCTTTGAGTTCCTTCTTCTTCTCTTCGTCCGTCTTGACCCGGCCGTCAGCGCCGCTACCTGTGCGCGGTGGGGGAGTTGGAGTGGATCCCTTCACGGGCGACGGGGTGCTGGAGGCAGGCGGCTTCTCGAACGTCTTCACGGCTCCGCTGCCTGGATCCTTGATAACGAGAGGATTCTTCTTGTTAGGCGGGATGACGAAATGACTCTTCGACGGAACGGGACTATTAGATGACCGGCTAGGGTTATGAGCATGTCCTGGAGCTGGAGGGCCCGAAGGTGGCTGCCCCTGACCGAGGCTAGAGCCAGGTCTCTCGTTAGCGGACATCTGCGACGGCGTTCGTGACAACGGGGTCGCTTGCGCGGGGGGAGGGACGGTGGCGGGATACTGGTTCTGAATGTAAGGACCCTGAGGGGTGTAAGGCATCCCGGGACGGGGTTGCGGTGACGGTGGCGTCATGTACGGCATCTGTTGCATGCCATATGCATGTTGATAGTATCCGTAGTTGGGATCGTAAGCCTGCGGGTAGTTCTGATTTTTCATCAGCATTAGATACTGTTCGAACTGACCACTCTCGGGTGCAAGATTTGGGGGTGGTAGGTGGACTGAAGAAGAGGGAAAGGGTGTCCAAGGGGAGAAACGGGTTCCATTCTGTCTCTTCGAAAACGGGTGACGGCTGCAGGGTTTAATAGAAGGAGAGCGGAGCCTCACCGTTTGGGGCGCCATATGTTGATTGTAAGCGCCGTAGTGCTGGGCTGGCAAGTGCGGGTGCGCCATCGGGACTTGGTTCATCTGTGGAGTGGCAGGGTGAGCGTTTGCGAGCGCGGGACTCCGGTTTGCCTGATGTGGCGAGTTGGGGAACGGCGGAGCGAGGGGTCGTCCTTGATTATGGCCGTGGAATTGGGGTCCCATGTTCGGTCCACCTCGGGGCTGGTTTGGCGTCGCTCGGAAGTTGGGACCTGGAGAGTAAGGCATCTGTCCCTGGTATCCAGACTGTGAATAACCGCGGCCTCGACCGCCCTGATGAGGATAACCGCCCCGTCCAGGACCGCCTGGACCGCCAGCCATATGGTTGCCCATGTCACTATGAGCAGATTGCGACGATTCCCGTCGCAGATGATTCGGCTGTGGGCCAGGACCAAGAGGTCCCTGTGGAGAAGGGCGCATCTGCCGCTAGGTGTTAAACATCATGATCAGCCACACAAGAGGAAAAGAAATATTTCCAGGATCTCTCAAAGTAGTGAGAGATCTTATTCCCACAATCTGAAATACTTACATTGGCATCTCCTGACTCTCCAAAGCTTCCAAAACTCGGTCCGTTCCCTTGGGACTGGTATGTCGATGGCGGGGGCCGGCCGCCACTCGAGGCAGGTTGTGGAATCGGTGAGGGTGAGGTCTGGGGGGAGGTGATTCTGGGGTTCATCGACTGCGAAAGGCCAAGGTTGGACTGGTTTGCCAACACGGCGGGACCGCCCATGTTGGGGGAGGTCTGCTGGTTCATCGAACCGAACTGGATGCTGCTTGGGCGACTGCCAGCGCTGCCCCCGTTGGGGATGTAGCCGCTGGCCCCAGCCGAGGTGATGGTGACCGAGGGCTTTCGGCCGTGGTCGCCCTGGGGACCACCGTTGACGATGGTCAGCCCCGACGACTGCTGCATAGGTTTGCCGTTCACTGGAGAGACAGAAGACGACTTTCCATGTTGAGCGGCTGGCGCAGAGCCTCCGACGGTGAGGGGAGCGCTGGTCGAGTCGGACGACGACGCAGGCTTCTTGGTGGCGTTGGCGTAGGTCTTGGGGCCGCTAACGGAGGGGGAGGGCGAGTGCGCTTGCGAAGCGGCGGGGGTGGTCTGACTCTGTCCCTGCTGCGGTTGAAGGCCCGGCTTCTGGGAGATCGAGGTCATTAGACGAGCAGTGTGGTGGTTATCTGCGATGAGACAGGGTGGATGATGGTCGGTGATGTCAGGTCGCGCGAAACGGGGTCAAGAGCTCGCTCCGGATCCAGCTCGAACAACGCACAGGAGGGAGCTGAGGAGCGGAGACCACGCGGGGAAGAGTCGTTAGAGCTAAGTAAGGCGACCGCACAAAAAAAACAGGCGGACGGGGAGGGATAAAAAAGGGTGGTGAAGAAAGGTGGTGGTGAGGAAACGAGGTTTCCGAGGACGAAAAAAAAAAGTGTGGACTTTCTGGGGGGGGAGGGGAAGGAAACCAAAGCACTCGCTCAACAAAGGAGTGGCTGTGAATCCTCACCACGACCTGTGATGGAGAGCTCACAGAACGGATGACACAGCAAACACTGGTGTATCCGCGATCGTCCTGCTTCGATGAAAGAAGAGGATCCGCTGGGAGAGGGAGATGAGATGGAGCGAGACGAGGATGGCAGAGGGAGAGAAGGATCTTGGGGGAGACGCGGGTAAGAGAGGCGAGGCGAGGGCGGTCCGGGGGGCGCGGCGGCAACAGGCGACGACGCACACACCAAAGCAGCCATCACGACGTCGACGGCCAGCATCTCGTCGGTCTCTCCAGGTCTGTTTGCGTCGTGCTCTCGCCGGAGACCAGCATCTCCCGTGGCGACGGCCAGCTCTCTTCTACAGTCTCATAGCATACTAGCTACGGTCTCTGCCGCCGGACACCAGAACTCCAGAACCCCATCCCAGACTCCCCTGGTATTCTATTCTACCCTGCGGCTGGCACTGAGCTGTCCGTCGTACCACTCTGGCCTGACGGTGCGGATCTGCCGTCATCGACCCGACGAACGAGCAGGCGTTTGCCATCGTCCCAGCTCGATAGCTTACCATCGTGCGCTGCTCTCCGCCACAGCCATCATCCCCCCATTCTCTCTCTCTCCTTCTCATCCTTTCCAGAAGAATAGCAGTGGAATTGGATTCCTGTCGCAGTATACACATACATGGAACGTTCGAAGCTCACGGCTTATGGAAACCTGTGCCAAGGGCAGCTCGACGCTGCAGAAGTACGGTGTATCCTGCATCTGCACATCCATCAGCCACCAGAGGACCGCCAGCTTGGAACCGCAGCCTCAGCTCTGATTTTATTTTCAAAGGGCGGTCATGCCTGAGGCTCTCGTGCCTTCGACCTTGTACGACCTCGAGCCGTCCCGCGTGGCTTCGCGACAGACCTCACCGTTGCGATAGTCACACCTGACATGGCGACCGGCAAGACAGGGCTTAGTAAGTAGTTCACAGCGTCAGGGAAGCAGTGCTGGAACAACATCCGCCGGCATCTGGTCTCGTCTGCGGAGGCTGCCGACGGACCCTGGGTCTGGCAGCTGCTGGAACCGTCCCCAGGTGGAGCAGCGCACGTCGTAGCAGCAGGTTGTAGTAAAACCACCCCGGGTCAGACGAAAAGAATAGTAACAACAGCCCACAGCCAGCAGGCGAACAACTCATGCAGACGGCCAGTGGCAGAATCGCCCCGCGCTAGCAGCGACGCACAGAGAAACCCCTCTGATAATAGTATGTCGTCACCGCTCCGTCCGCTCTCCCGCCATCTCTGAAGGCCTCTCCCTTCAGCAGCCCGTATTATTTAATATCTCTCCCTTTTCCCTTTTAGTCCTAACAGCACGCCAAGACCCGAATGACACGCAGGACGGAGGAATATCACGGCATGTCCCACGGTCCCAGGCGCTCCGGGCCAGCTGGCTCCCGTCGATCGACCACCGCGCCAATCATCCCTCGCGGAAAACCCGCGAAACTGACACCAAGCCCGTTCTTCGTCCTGTCGTCCGAGTCAGCTCACCGGCATCACATCTCCATCGGGCCCGAGTCGGGCAGAATGGGACCGCCAGAAGGCAGGAGAAGGAGGAAGAAGAAAAGCGGGTGCTCTCGAAACGACGAGAGGCACGAGGGGACTGACAGCAGGGCCACGTCGTATCGACTATCGATCGACTATCGCCTATCGAACGATCGACTATCGGAGGAACTCCAGACTAATCTAGCGGACAGAACAGCGCACAATCCAGTGCTATCGATAACCTTGGGCAGAGAGCAGTCTTTGCACGGCCGATCTTCGCCGACGGAGCAGCGCCTGCGGGGTCCTCCCCTCGTCCAGAATAAGGTTCTCCATTCTAGCCGTTCTATGTGCCTTATCCTCAGGCATCAACAACCATTGCTGTGCGAAAACTAACCCAAGGCAGTTGATTCACAGTAACCGCAATCAAGCTTTACGTGCTTTGTACTGCAATTCTACTTTTTTTTCTTCCCGTGCAGATATGTCAGTAACCGCTGAGGTGTAAGCGCGTTATAGCCGCGATATCGTAATACTTGAGCATCACGACATCAATTATTCCGGCGATATCAATGAGTGCTACTACGTTAGGCAGACAGAGAACATTCAAGTGCCCTTACGCAGTATGTTCTCGCTAACTAAAAGGGCTCCGTAACAATAGGATCGAATCCGAACGACAATCCAGTCTAATCCCACAGGATAGGCTAGATTAGTATTCTCCGCAGAGCTCATGGGGAGCACTGTCAGTGAAGGAGTCATAACCAGAGGGAAGGTCCAGGGGATATTACCTAGAAAACCAGGTGAATGGGTTATCTGTGATGGTCTATCCACCGATGACCTAAGTGATGGCTCCTTCTATATCAAAGTTACCTGGGTACTTACATCTCCTAGGCAGTATATACCTGCCACCCGAGAAGAGACCCTTACCCTCATTAAAGCATCCCGATCTGCACTACTGTATGTATACCTACCTATATGTGGTAATACAGAATTGTTATCTCCCAACGGTTATACATATTCATTGATTGTCCTTAGCCACTTCACGGACCACTTTCACTCCATTCGCCAGAGAGTACCTACTATGTAACTTCTACTACATAGAATCACTCCCATTCTCCTCACCAAGTCCATGTCTGATTGCTTGGCAAAAAAAGACTCAGAAAAACCTGCCCGGTTTTTGACATCAGATGGTCTATTTCGGGTCTTCTTGTTCCATTCTCACAGCACCTTCATATACCGTCTATATACTAGGCATATGGCATCGCATCTCGATAACTCCAGCAGCAATTAACAACTTCAAACTGATCTAAATTCATAAAGTCTTGAGAGGTATTCAATCAAGATATTCCCCAAAGACCTCAAATCCTATCCCTTCTAGCAAGAAAGAAAGGCTCATCACTGATGCCACAAGATCGCCAAGCCAAACCCCCCCCCCCCCTTCGAGATAATAAAGCATGAATGCTAAATCGTCAGTTGCGCATTCTCGGCTCGACCCAATGTTATATACATATACACATGCCTTATATCACATTCTCCGCTGTGCTGTATTTAACCTGAGTAATTCTTGTTGAATCAGAAGAGCATCTATAAAAGTAAAGGCATCTTTTCCAGATTCCTCCGCTGCAAACTGATATATCAATCAATCAAATCGGAACATGAGGAGGCCTCCCGATCCTTCCTTTTTTTCTTTTATAGAAAGTAAAGTGATTATTTGACTTGATCGTGTTGACTACGTTGTTGTTCCCGTGCCGTCGGAGGCAAAACGACGGTACCAAGTGGAAGTAAGTTCAACGTGTATGCAATTCCATATGAAAAGATGTACTTATGTATATTAGGTTCAGTTTTTCTCCTCTTGATTCTGCTCCGCAGAATGCGATGATGGCATTGTGGTATCGTTATCAGTTCCTGCATACGACCCTCAACTACACTATGAATTAGAATCAGATCCAGAAACATGGTACTGTCCGTGCTTGCTGGTCAACGGAGGCATTCGGAAGAATATTCGCAAGAACATCGCACGCCTCCAGCTGGGAAAAGGCAGTTTTCGATGAGATGTGAGTGAACTAGATTCCCGAGAATTTTTTACATGCTCTAATTTTTGCCCCCTTCTATCTAGTCTGTTTTGCTAACGTTGCTTTCTTACAATAAATAGGAGCTTGACGGCAAAGAGATAGATTTATTTATCACTTTCCTGACCGGACGCGAAATCGTCCAGCGAGGCGTTTTTCTTTAACTTCCGCTTCATCATCACCTATATCTATCTACACCAAAATGTCAGGGAGCACGCAGTGGAAAAATAAGAACAAAGGTCGAACAGAATTTGACCAGAAAAACAAATTGACGCTACCTAATCTTGGATTGGATATCACAAAGGAAAAAAGAAGGAAACTCAAACAGGGATCAGTTTCATTGCTGGTACCGCGGTCACCTAAAAAAAGGCCCTGGTGTCGATCTCGGCAAAGTTGTGGCCAGAGGAATGGAAGAAAACTACTTAAGCTATGGGACTTTCACCTGGGGAATACCTCTAAAAGTCTGGAATTCAACCCGGATATGCATTCAGTTCCTCAAATAAATAAATACTGCGGGACAAGATACGGTCAGAAGCATTTTCAATGGAGCCGCCTCGCGGAGAGAAAATATATATATATAAGCTCGGTATTGAACGATGACGAACCCAACCATTCATCCCTTCCCCAGCTTCGCGCTTCTTGAAACGCAGTGGTTCTTACATCATGTTACGGCTCTGAGCAAGTGCTGCTGATGATAATAATCTTAATTCTGATGAGAACGATAGTGATGACAATGATGATGGAGTTGATCTGGCAATACCTCCTACGTAAGTCAACAAGAAATGGAGGCCAAAATCATCCAATGATAGGGAGCATTCCACCAATTAATATTTCAGGTTATCCCCTTGCTGATTGACATCACAATCAACAGAATTAAGCCTCCTGAACAAGCACCACCCAAGCAGACTGAAGAGCCACATATCCTCGCTGCTAATCTGTTGGCTACACACACACACACACACACACACACACACGAAATGTGAATACTTTACATAACCATTGCTGAATTTTCTAGTTTTCAAAAAGAAACGGTTACAGCAAAGATCCTCGATTATGTCACAGACAGTTATCATAACGAGTTACATATAATACCTGATATGCCGCGCTCGCTCAAGAAGGGATACTGACCACATGCACCTGACCAAACCAAAAGCGAAGTCTGACAGCCCCACTCCAAACCTAGGATAGATAGGTAAATACTTGAAGATAAGGAGGATGATATTGACATTGTCTCGGATAACTCTCCGCATTTCTTAGAGAAATGCCATGATGAAGAGCACTATAAGAAGAGAAAAGGTGTATAGGGGAAAAAAACGCAGGTGATTGACGACAGAGATGTATCTATTGGTTATAATACCATCCGTATTTTCGCAGTGATTAGTATAAAGGAACTAATTGTTGATGTGTACTACAGTATCCATGTAGATAGATAGATTATGGGTACCGAATATGCTTCCGGCTTCCATTACAATGCTCTGCATTGCATCCCGTATCCAAATTTACCCCTTTCCCTAGGAATAGAGAAGCATAGTCAAAAAAAGACTAACAGAACCTGATAATATCTCCTTATACAGTATCAACAATAAGATAAAAAGAGTTGCTTGTCATTCTACAGTGTACTGTAGGCTAGCTGAGGCATTACAATGACAATTATAGCAAGAAATTGTACTTGTACATGCCGAGCAGAAGGGGGACAAAGATTCGTCGACATATGACTCTGTAACCTTAGGTAGGTAGGTACCTAGGTAGACAGGTTATATCCGATCCTACATACATAATTTGTCTCTTATCTGTCCACTCCCGTCGATCTCGCGACTTCATCTACCGACCGCGCGCCGCCGCTACCGCCGCTGCCGCCAAACCAGCCCGACCCCCATCCGCCACTGGGTGTCCTTCTCTGGCCTGCGGGAGAGCGATCCCGTGCACCGACGGAAGAGCTACGGAGATCCTCGTGCTCGATGTGGTCGAACGAGTTGTCGCTGAGGGTCTTCCGCAGGCCCTCAAAGGACGTACCGTACGCGAGGTCATCGCTCTCGCTACTATCCTCCCCATTCCCGCTATTTAGCTTGCGCTCCTCCTTTGCCAGGGCGGAGCGAAGCACCTCTAGGTACTGGCGCTGAGTGGCGATAAACTTAGCCTTCTCCTCAGGGGACGCGGATGCTAATTCACGGGGCAAGAGAGTGCTGGGGCTGAAGCCAGGGCCCTCCGCTTTTACATCACCGCCCTTACCGCCAGCTGCGGAGGTGACGGCCGAAACGGCTGAGCCGAGAACAGAGAACAAATCTGCAGCGGGGCCGCCGCCGGTGGTAGTAGCCGTGGGCAGGTTGAAGCGGGAAAGGAGTGACTGCGCGTATGCAGCAGGCCCTGTCGGGGGAGACGGGGCTGCCGGACGCTGAGGAGGCAGGCCCAGCTTCTCTCTGATCAGGTCGATGAGCTGGTTGAGGTACTGCAGCCCCGCAGCCTTGGCACGCTCGTGGGTGCGGCCGATCATCTCCTCAATCTCGCGCTCGTGATGTTCCAGAAAGGGATCGACGTATGTCTGGTACAGATATCGGGCTCCTTGAGTCTGAGGAAGGACGAGGTAGCAGAGGAAGAAGAGGCGGATCCAGCTGTAGAAGGGGAACCTAGAATACATCGAAGACACAGAACGTCAGCTGCCGTTCAATGATAACATATGTATGGCATCTGGCTTGGGGCCTGGATCACGAATATATTGCACATACCATCCTAGGATCCATACAGTCCAAGACTCAGCCAGCAGTACTCCTGACAGTACCACCCAGTACATCAGCCATGGTGCCAGCTGGGCCGGGTCCGAGGAGCGGAGAGCCTTGTATGAAGCGAAGACCGGGAAGAGGATAGTGATGACCGAGCTGAGGGAAACAAGAAAGAGCAATTAGCATCAGAATCGCACAATCCAGAACACATGGAATTTCCAATGTTGCCAAAAGCGTCAATCGGAGCTTTCGATGGACACACTGCCAGTCTGGGGAACACTTACGACAGTAGGTCCGCGAATATCCCAAACATCGCGGAGAATTTCAGAAAAGAGTATGATATGACCCTGTCCAGTCCCCAGAGTGTAGCTTTTGGAAAAATACCTGCTGGACAGAGTGAGGGTTGTTATTGTGTATCTAGGTGCGGGGTGGGGAGACCGGAGGCTTCGCGACCAGACTCGAGTGGGCTAGCGGCCAACAGTGACAACACAGCATGGGAGAGGGACCGAGACCTGTGCTCATTCTCCAGCAGAGGCTACGAGGCAGGTCACGTCAATGTCTTTAAAAGCAAGGTGAGAGGAGGCCAGATGTCTCTCAAGAACACATAATGAGCTGTACAACGCTGCTGCCTCGAGACGCACGTCCCCGCTTCCAGAGTCTGTCACGGCGATCAGCCGTTCTTCGGCTCTTACGTCACCCATACCTCCACAATTCCATTCATCGCTTTCGATTAGGCACATCAACGCTAATTCTTCTCTATATGCTACTAATCACTGAGAGGAACGCCAGTTGTCCATTCAATGCATCGAGGCAATAGAATGATGACACGACCACTGCCCGGCCGACTGATGGCCGATTTTGAATTACTTAGTAAATGTAATATGTACCTGCAGCACCAGCCCGTCTCTCCTGATGATCATTTCTCGTTCCCTGGAGACTGGGTCCCAGATGAGACACTCTCTTTCTCCGCATCGGGGAGACTCTGCTCCTTTCCAAGTTTTGGATCGCGGATGCAAAGTGAGAATACGATGAGAGGCACAGTCAGGCAGATGCCGGTAATACAGAGGAGACGCTGTGTATGCCGGTATGCCTCTACTGCGGCGTCTCTCGCTGGCGTGCCAATAGGGTTCGCGGCAGCAAAAGTAAAGGGATCCGCGTATATCTCTGCGCCGAGAGTTGCGTTGCCGACCCTGCTGATAAGCTCTCCGGGGAGTACCTGGCTCCAGATTGCTCCCGAAATCGAGTTGCCGACGGCGCTTCCAATATTGTAGACCGCCAGGAATATACCGGTGATGACAGCCAGATCTGCAACTGGTCAGCAAGGAAGTCGTGCCACCACATTTGTCAAGACTTACGTTCGTGCTTGGTCGCCGCTTGAATACTGGCCTGAGCAGGATAAGGAAACATTCCTCCAGCTGTTCGTGGTTAGCATAGAACTATGTAGTGGACAAAAGAGAGAACTTACCAATTCCCAGCAAGACTTGGGCACCGATAACTCCGGAGTGGTTACCAGACCCAGACCCTCCACGGAAGCGGATGAGGAGACCGTAGGCAACCAGGAAGAGCACAGTTCCAAAGACAATGAATGGTTTCAGCCGACGCACTTTGAATACTATCAAGCCAAGGATGCCTCCTGTGATCACGGAACAGAAACTATCTTACGTCAGAAGGCAGTCGCGTATACGTACAACACACTGCGCTTACCTGTAGAGCGATGTAATACGAGTAGCACTCATGGTTGACTCGTTGAAGCCGACAACCAAAACGGTGTAAAGGTAGTCGCCTTGAAGATACCAAGCTAGAGGCTATTAGATAGGGGGGGTGAAAATATGGGTGGTGACCCGGGGCACTCGAAGCACTTACAAAGATTAAGCATGAGCGCAATTCCCAGTGCACCCCAGACGGCGCGGTCTTTCAACAGCTGTTATACGTCAGACCAAAAATGCTGTGGTAAAAAAAAGGACGTAGATAAGATCTCACCCTGAAAGGGACCATCGGATACGGGCACTTCCTTTCCCAGATAACCCAAGCAGGGATGCAACAGAAACCGATGACGAGCGGAGCAATGACTTTGGCGGTTTTCCACTGTGTATGAACTCCCCCGGCAATGGTGAACGGCACGAGGATTAGGGCAAACACGGCAATCAGCAGAATTATACCAATGACATCCAACCGCCAGAAAAGTTCTATCACCAGTCGGCGCGCCCCAAGCATCTGGAACGAGCTCTTGTATCCACTTAGAGCGCCAGATCGTTTCGCACGCCATTGCGCCACGTACAAGGTGGTGAGGAGAGGGATGCAGCAGACTTGGAACAACATTAGAATATCAATCACCCTTTTGAGCCATCAATTAGCTCACCTGGATAGATTATAGCAAACATCCCAATGCCCCATCTCCATGTTGTCACGGCGAGGACAGATGAGGTTATGTTTCCGCTAACCCAGGTATTGATCTGTGGGGATATTAACACCTATAGCCATCGTGGAAAATTGGAAGCTACTCACGATATATGGGAACGCGGGAATATACGAGAAGAAAAGACGTGAGCGAAGCGAAGTCACATCTGCGACGAGGACTTCAACAAGCAGCATAATAGCAGTGTAGCCGATCTATGCAGAAAGATTAGTATACCAGATTCAAAGAGTATGGACAAACGATGAAGGCACAAAATTACCTGGTACAGCACTGCACCAGCCGCAAAGGACTCCACGTTGTTCGCGAACGTCTCGACAATCGTTCCTGTGCCCGAGTGAGCTTATGTAAATTGCACACTGCGAAGTCCGGAGCAGTATATACCGACGACATAGAACACGATCGAGACAAGGATCAGTTCCAGTCTTCCAAAGACGTCTGCAATTTTCGCCGCGGTTGGCTAGGTATCTTAGCACTTGGAAGACGAGAATGGGAATCCGGACAGAGGTACAGTACCTGCGCTGCGGCTGCAATTACGGAACGTAGCACATTGACGGTGGCCAGCAAGCTGTGTGTCTTGTAGCTGGCAGTTGCATAGGGCTGGAGGTAAAAGAATGTCAGCATAAGCGTATCACGTCTTTGAAAGCTGGAAGCAACATACCTGATAGGTATACCGAATCGTACCATCCAGGCCATAGACGTAGGCGATGAGGAAGATACCGAAAAAGAGGAAGATCCTGTCAATCAGGCGAAATTGAGAGGAGACAATCTCGATACGCTGCACACCCGGGCTCTTTTCGCCCACCAACGCGACCGAATCGGGATTCTCACGAGCGTCGTGGCCTGACGCCGCGGGGGCACAGGTGTCTGTGGCATCCGGGTCCTTCGTATCGCGCGACATCTTGGACCAGATCCTCGATGTACAGGGCAAATCGTCAAGCAGCAGCACCAGGCGGGCAGCGATGAAGGGAAAAGAAAAAAGTGCGCAATTCCTCAGGAGACCTCCCGCTTTTTAACACAACCGCAGGCACGTCGTCTCCCCACCAGCAGGGGCAGCAGCTCAAGGACAGCTGGGCTCCGACATCGCCCTAGGCTAGGAACCGATCGAGAAAGACCCGCTCGGGGCACCTGCCATGTGCAGATTTTTATCAGATAAGCCAATCGACGCCATCAACGGCCGTCGATGAAGAAGGCGTCACGCCGTCGCCATTCACTGCCAAACTCGCCGCCCAGGAGGGCGAGCCAGGGTTGTCATTCGCCAGGCCAGGCCGTCCGACAGCCGTTTGCTCCACTCCAGAACCACGGACAGTTGCACACTACGCCGGTTCGGACGACGGTGTTTTTCGCTGGTCACTTGTATAAAGTTTGCGGCGCACGGGAGTCGTATTTGGAGACGCGCTAGTTTAGGGTCTAGAGCCGGCGGTTATCTCGGTTATCATATCTGATCCTTGATCACGTCCGGGACAAGAAGAAAATAAGACAAAAACAAATCACGCACACCCAATTCCCTCATCCCACCGGCGTGGCTGTCCGCGCCCGACTATACTCCTATTTAGTACTTAAATTACATAAGTTAAATAAGACAGTATTCTACGAGGGCCGACTGTGAATATGCAGGCGTGTTGTGCCAAGCTTTCGAGTTCATGACTCGCTGCCAGATCAGGACCCTCTTTGCTTGGCCACGGTGCAATGGCCAAGCAAAAATTTTAGACGCCAAAATACTTTTCCTTTTACGGTTAAGTGCTCTCCCGTCCACTATCACCTTATGAACAAAGTATAATCTCCGGATCGGTGACTTCCCGTGATGATGTCATGCAGCTCACCCCCCGCCCCCAACTGAATTTTTGCCTGCAGCGCACCCCTGTCGATTTTAACAGTCTTTTTGAACCTCGACCTGTTTTTGTATGGTAAACCCAGATCTTGGCCAAAAAACTTCGCTTGCATAATGAGTAAGTCCTTCATCTCTGAAGTCAAGGGCCTCGCAGCAGCAGCAGATAATCGGACCACTGTGATTACTATTTAGCTATTCTGGCATTGTAGACAGTCTTATCTTCACGAAGGACTCACTGGTCATGTGAATATGACTCTGTCCGCCTATCAGGCACACATGCTTCGATATATGCTTGTCTAAATGGATTCTGACTACATATGGTCTCATTATTTCTCTTTTAGGTATATAATAATCAGGACTGGAAGCTGTGAGATTTCGCTGGACTAATGGCTTACTATACAAACTGGTGGAGACTTGAAAAGACCACCAAAATCTACAGGGGCGCGCTGCAGGAACCTTTGGTGTAGAAGGGTACACCCGAGAGATTAGGCGTATCATGCAGGATTAAGGAGGTACTTACGTTGCCCCTGCTGCATTCGTTACTATAAATGGGCACTTCCCCGTGGCATTCTATATGTGTGTATCTTGCCCTGCTTCTATTTTGATATGAACGTCTTGGTTCGCTTCTTTATACTACTAGGTATTATATACTAGGGAATCATCAGAAGAACCACTTAAAATCTGCAAGGAACGACTGCTATGGCAAGTTGACAATAGTCGCAGCTTCGGTGGAGTAACAGTCAATAGCCGATATGTTCTCCCACTCTGGCATAATCTCCGAAAAAAAAGTATCATGATTGGTTCACCATGAGCGTCTGACCCCTATGAAACGTATCCATTCTCCTTAGGGATCATAATTCGTGAATGGATACATTACGTTAATGCGGAGAGGAGTATTCACTCTTAATCTGACGGATCCCGCAGTGACTAGTCAAAGGGTCTTTACAGTCCAACAGCAGTCTGCAGAATGAGCTTGGCTACCCCCGAGAGTTGATGCTACTCATATTACAATCTCCCTGGCATTGTGATTGTTAAAAGAACAAACAAGGAGCTGAACCCAGGGGTCAGAATAGCAAGCCTTTCACGCTATGCATCCCTGACGGCATAGGCCAGGAGTGCAACAACTGTCTATACATGAGCAGGTGATGAGCTTCCTGAGATGTGGTCTTTATGCCCTACAACGTCCTTCGACATGCTTCGCAAGCAGTTCACTTAACCAGGGCAACAGTAACCCTGCTTAGAATAAGCCGGATGACATTACTGAGACCACAAAGCGCGAAGCATCAGTCATGCTCAGACTTTGAGCAGCTGAGATGAGGAGGTGGTGCGCGTCACGCCCGACAGGTTCGTGTTGCTGCTGGACATGTGGGGCGCATACGTCTTCTGCGGCGGCATCTTCTCAAGCGTCGTTATCCTGGGCCTGTGGGTGCCCAAGGGCCAAGACCAAGGGCGTGCCCATGGACCGCACGGGCGAGCTCTTCAAGGGCCCGTAACTGTGGGATAACACTGCACCAAGTCTTGTTTGCACAGCTTAGAAATGCCCGGGCCATTCTTTGAGAGTGCTAAATTTGGAAAGGTACACGAGCACAAGCTTACAAAGCGAGCCTGTCACCCAGAATAGAGACAATTCCAATATAGAGAGAAAACGATGAAGAAGAATTCCAATGCCATAATTGGCATGATTTCGAAGGAAGCATGATCCGCTCCGGAGGCCAATCGCTTTTGGAAGTTCGGCCGTGAAGATTCAAAGACGTCCGGGACCGGCACGAGAGACAGAAAGTCTGCCCACAGTACCCGGAGGAGTACGAACTACTAAGGAAACCCCCATGCCGCTCGGGGAACATCAGAGAATAGGAGAACCTCCTGCTAAAAATTTAGTTTTCTCACCAGGAAATTAACCAGCCAAGTGCTTCCTATACTTCTCTTACATTATTACCTACATCCGTGCAAAAATAGCCCAGGCGGCACTATCCGATGTCTACCTTCTTTGTATGTACTTCACTCAACGTTATTCACCTCTCTGAGACTTTCAGGAAATAATCACCAGAAATATATGCTTAAATTTATGCTAATCTACTTTCTATTTAATGCGAGTAATATTCCCTATTCATATCTCGATACACATAAGTGAGGAGTACAAAATGAGATGAGACCTTTCCATACTGCAGCCCTATGGGCTTTTTTCCCCCAGATCTTAAGGGCGCGTTTTGACCCCACCGGTTACAAGAGTCCATCCGAAGATGGCTCTGGGCCCTGTACCGGGTACTGTTCACTTCCACCGTTCTGCTACCACTGCCTTGACTACATAGCCGCTTCAATCTCCTACAGCCTCCACAGTGGCGCTGCAGCGCCGCAGGAGTTCTTCCGACCTGATGTGACAGAGACAGTGACGGTATGCAAATGGCATACCTTCTTTCTGGGACTTGAATGGATTGTGCCGATTTCTCATGTTTTGTTGGATGCACCTGTTGCTGTCTTCGGACGGATATTGTCTTCTACGCGAGAAGAATGGCAAACAATACAGCGAGAATGCAAGATTTTTTTGTGCAACAATTAAGTTTATCGCCGCCCCAACTCCATATTAGGTCCTACTAATATCCTGGTCAGCAAGGACTTTGCTGCAATGCTTTGTCAGCACACTCTGGATTGCCCCCTACGGGGCAACGTGGTCCAGTGTGCGAGCTCGTCAAATATTGTTTATTTACCTTTCTCGATGTATATAATTCCAACAGGATGCCAGCCCAGCAAGGTGCATGTGTGAATTGCATCTGATGAGGTCATCTCCTTCCAAGTTGAGATCGATCTGGCAAATGAGAGGGGTCTGGGCGGGATCTTCCTCGGGGAATTAGTCACTCATGACTTTGGATACCCTTAAAGCCGTCACCGGTTGAATCTTTCAGGTACACCTCTGGCGACTGATGGATTGGCGTCTCTAACATCAAGAACTGCTACATCACAGCTTGTGATGCCAGCTGCAATGACGGGGACACAACCGTGGCACACCCAAACCAGGATCAAAGCTCGCGCGGCTTTGACGGCTCGAATCACAACCAACGAACCTGTGAGGCTCTTGTACCCAGGCCCGTGTTTATTCTGGACAGAGAATACTCAAGGGCAGCTGATTAATCTTACTTGAATGCACAGTTTCCTGCTGTGTTACCTGCTCCCACCTTGTCAAGGCTGTTGTCCGCCCTGCAGCATATACACTCGTGAGACATCACACAGGCACGTCCTGCTGACAACCCCAGAGGTTGCATCCTCTGGGGTCTCTCAGCCCATCAGTAATGGGCTCTTGTCACCTACATGTCTGCTGCAGCTCCAGCTGTATTTAGCATTGAATTTGCAAATATATAAGTGTTCGTGCCCGCTTTCTGCTTTCCAGTCTGCCGGAATGATGCAATCTTTTCTGTCTTGAACGGTGTTCGCAACACTATTGTATATGAATAGATCTTAAAGACCGGAACATTCTTGAATGCCCTCAGTTAGGATCGGCTGAGAATGCTCTCAAAAAACGCCTTAACGGTTATGATAACAATGGACAAAAGACTATGGTGTCTCTGCCCGTACAATTGAAACCAAGAGAGAGTGTGTCGTTCAAAATTCTCAAGAGATTGGCCTGGGAATATTAACATATATATAATTTACGCTGGGTTACTGATCTTTGTATTATTCACAGTTTTAATGATTATATGAAATGCGACTCCTGCAACGTCTGCTACCAACCCGTACAGGGATTCATCTTTTCTTGAACTGTCATCAAATCTCTGATCAATTTGACTCCAATCATGACTTCTTTTGCGACGGACTTGGATTCAGATGCAATTGGTCGATGTAAATGGCCGGGGAATTATATACTGGTTTCCTGAAACTGCTACGATTACCCCTGATATAGGGGGATTACAACAGCCATCAGGACTTGCAATGTGCAATCACTTCCATCTTGCAACGGCTCCTGGGGAATGCGGCCCTTTACGCTGTGGGCTCAGCCTGTGCACAGCTAATTCTCACGTGCACGGCTTCATTGGCGGTCTTATTTATTGACCAGTACGCCACTCCTTGTGAGCATATCGCGTAAGTTTGGCATGTCGCATCTTTGGCGTCACTTTTCTTTCTTGCCTCTACCTCTCTACCTCTCGACACCCTTCATAATGGAGCTCATCAAGTTGACAATATTTCCGATCTCTTGAGGGATTTGCGATCTTCGGATAGAGACAAGAAGACAATCCTTCGAGTTTCTCGGGAATTTAAATTCGTCTCGATTATCCATATAAAAGAATTCTTCGACAAGCTTTCTGCACAGAGTTTGACTGCAGTATGGTCTTTTTCAGGGAGATTCTCCAGGAACCTTGTGTGGTTACGAACCATTATGGAACCAAAGACTTCCATCTAAATGAAGAGGCAACATCAGGCAATCTCTTGGCAGTATACAGTCTTGGCTCCTTCAGATTATTTTACTATTATAAGGAATCCAGCTGCTGGTATCTACGTAGTATTTCAACTGAATGATATCTCTATTCTCTGAAGTCCCGATGGATACACCAGAAGTTCTTCTAGAGAGCGAGGCCACAAAGAAACAATGATCATCTCAGTGTTTCTTAAGAGAGTTTAATGATGAATCTCAGAGAGTGACTGTTACAAGCCTCTTCAGATCGGATCTGAATTATAATGCTCAAGAAGTTGTCTTATAGATTCACTCTGCATGTGAGGCTCTCTATCTCACTTTTCCCCCTGAGGAGCGTACTGTACAGATATAGTCCTGAGCGGTGTTTTTGGTGGATAGCATCTTTATATAGGCATCTAGGCATACGTCTATTATACCAACGTTCATACGATGGCTAGTTCTTCTATCACAACACGTAACAGAATAGACGCAGTAAACTTCAAGAATCGCGGCCTGCCTCAATACGAGATTTGATTTATTGTTGCAGATCTCAACTCGTTTTTATGTAGTCAGCTGTGGAGAAATCAAAAAAGCTTCCCGCCATGCCGGGTTGAAAGACCGTGAACCTGACATTGCGGGAAGATGATCCCTCGCACGGACTCCCTCCCCCTCTTCCATGCGTCGGTCAACGGTCGTATCAACACGAAAGCTAAGAAAGAGATCCTGGACGCGCCGTGGAAGTCTTGCAAACTTCTGGAAACCCGATCCTTGCAGGCTGATGTGGCAGCAGCCGCGGCAGGCGAACGTGGCTCTGCAGCGCGTTTGAGCGTCGGAGGTCGCCTTGAACAATCACATAGCAAGTGGCTCTCAGCATGACATGACCACAGCAAGTTTCTGGACTCCGTCGCAAAGAACCGGAGACAGTCGGAATGCGCCGACAAGGCGTTGTTTTTTGGCAATCTTATTTTCGGTCGTCCAAGCGCTTGTTTTCCCCCGCGCTGGGAGGCAACGGGAAACCCGAACTGTGGCGCTGGCGCAGATCCATACAGGCCGAGCTACGTCGACGTCTGCCTTCTGTTCAACCGCAACCCGCGGCGCAACCTAACACATCACCGGGAGACGTGGCAACGGGGATCCGGCACCCCAGAACTTTTTCGTTCTCATACTGAAAATATCTCATCTCCGCCAGGAACCGCGGCCGGGTGGGCGCTGTGGTTTGGACGAGTGCGAGTCATACGACTGGCCCTGTGCTGTGCACCCGTCCAGGCCCGACCCGACGCGTCCTTTTACACCCTCGCCTGACAGCGGCCGGCGCCGTCTGCATGCCTGGCAGTCAGCTGCGCTGCTGGAAGCTGATCCCTTCCCTTTGATGGGCGTGATCTAGACGTGACCTTGCTTGGCGCTGCTGGGTCCGCGTTACTTGGGAATCAGCGCATATAAAGTCCATCGGATATAGCTTCCACGGCTGCCTTTATCTATCCGTCCACCTTGAGCCGGCACATTGATTTGGAATATTCCTTTTTAATATTGAATCTGTGAGAGGAAAGAACTGTTACAACTATTACCAGAAGCTGGCAGAAGAGAAACATGTGCATCGCGCTAATCTCAACTGCGCACCCCTCCTATTCGCTCATCGTCCTCGACAACCGCGATGTGCGTGATCTACCCCGGAAATTTCGTCATATCTTTACTGCGTCATGAATATATGTACTGACTGCATGCAGGAGTTCCTCCACCGTCCAACCTCCGCCGTCGACTGGTGGCCGGAGCCGAGCTCGCACGTCCTCGGCTCGCGGGACCTCGCGCGCGCCGCCCACGGCACCTGGATGGGCGTCACCAGGCAGGGGCGCATCGCCGTGCTGACCAACTACCGCGAGGACTCGGCCTGCCAGGCCGTCGGGCAGTGCAGCCGCGGCACCATCGTCAGCAGCTGGCTCGCGATGCCGCCCGACCGCGAGTGCAGCACGCGCCAGTTCATCGAGGACATGATCGCCGACGGCACCGCGCAGAGCGTGGGTGGGTTCAGCCTCGTCTGCGGGAAAGTCACCGAGCTGCCGCTGGCCATCATGTCGAACCGCGTCTCGCACGTCGACCGCATCACCTGGGTCGCCGGGGAGCGCGGCGAGACCGTCGGGCTGAGCAACACCGCGTTCGGGGACCGCCCGTGGCCCAAGATCATCCAGGGCGAAGCTCTCATGAAGCAGGCGATCGAGGCGCATGTCCAGGCGGGGGAAGGCGAGGACGAACTCATCCAGAGACTGCTGGGCGTGCTGAGCACGGATACCCTCCCCCGACTGGCGGACGGCGCCGGGCTGGAGACGTACATCAACCACCTGCGGAAGAGCATCTTCGTGCCCGTCATCGGCGGGCAAGACGAGGTCGATCGCGCGGCCGATGAGGTCGCGGCCGGCCAAGTCCCCGACAAGGTCGGGGTGCTGACGAACGGAGACGGATCGTTGGACCAGAAGGCGTACATGCGCGGCCTGTACGGGACCCAGAAGCAGACGGTCGTGCTCGTCGACCACAGCGGACGGGTCAAGTACTTTGAGCGTACGCTCTACGACAACGCGGCGAAACCGATCCCGATCGGCAAGGGAGATCGGTGCTTCGAGTTCATGATCGAGCAGTGAGATCGTCTTGACCGATGGAGCGACAAGCATCTCACACTATTCATCTCCATCATGCATCCAGTCTGGGCATGGCCGATCCCACAGTGCGGGGCAGGGAGAAAAAGCCCGACAGGACATCATTCTCCCTGAGACGCCTGTCCACTCACAAGAACACTGGAATCGAACATCGGACTCCTGCAGGTGTCCGGCCATCCTTCCAGGCAAGTCAGGTCAACCAGCATTCAGCTCCGGCCGCAAGGAGCCATGCGTGCACGAGCACTCTAGCTCGGCCCTGCCCGAGATCTTACGCAGCACATTACAAAACACGCATCCGGCCCGACCTTTCCAAAAAGGGGGGAAAGGGGTCAAAAAGAAAGAAAGCAAAGAAAGCAAAGAAAAGAAAAGACGCATCCCAAACACGGAGCGCCCCATCGTGGGCTTTCAGAATTTCAACTTTCTAAGGGTTATATCAACCTCAGCAAGACACAAATGCCGTCTTCAATACCTACCCCCTCCCCCCCCCCCCCCCTCCCCCTGGTTTCCCGCAACTCTCTCTCCCTTATCCTCATTTTCTATCTACCTCTCTAATCTAGATCGGAAATGAAGCATAACCCTCAAAAAAAGAACACGAGACAAGAAGATAAGAGAGTAAAAAAGAACATGCATAATACTTATCCGCATAAATCGAATTAATCAATCACTGAATCACTGAAAAGGCGGGATGATGGCCTAAGCATATATATATACATAGTCAGAATTCGCTCCCTAAGAGCAACTAACTGTATGTATTTATATATTTGTATTTGAACGAGGAAATGATTGTCAAGCGGCCGGTCGGATACCTGCCGTTTCTATTCTATTATTTATTTGTCTTTATCATCGTCATACCACATATACGTACTACGCCATTACCTCCACGCAAACGACCACAACCACAACAACTAGGATCCTACCTTGTATATATATGATCCTCTAAAAAAAAAGCCCCCGAATCAAACCAAGCGAACAACAAGTAGATAAACACAAACATAACCACGCACAACCATATCAAATTCATAATCATCCAAAAGAAAAGGGGAAAAAAAGCTAAGGGGAATTATGAAAAGAAGAAGAAAGATTCAAACCTTCCTCCTCACCAACCCCCGGAAGAAATCAAAACTGTTGCTGTCGCTCTGCAGCTGCCACACCCGCCCCGTCGGGCGATCGTCCCCCCACCCCAGCTCCTCCGCAACCAGCAGCCCGTAGTCCCGCGTGATGCCCTTGATGCGGGCGCGCGCACCGCCCGCCGTTCCCTCGTCCTCGAGCGTCACGACCTGGTGCATGTGCAGCCAGTCGGCGTAGTACATGTCCTCGAAGACGCGGTCGAAGCCCGTCCGGAGGAAGCGGATGTACAGCTCCTCGAAGACGGTCAGGATGCGGGCGAGGAGCTTTTCCAGGGTGATCGGCTGCAGGGATTTTCCGGTGGAGGTGGAGAGGGAGGCGGCGAGGGCGTTGAGCGAGGTGGTGGGCGAGGCGTTGGTCGCGTTCAGGCCGATCCCCACGACGGAGATGTACTCGCGGGTCGAGTAGTGCGAGTTGACGAGGATGCCGCAGATCTTGGTGTAGGATTGTTTGTCTCTGTCGGGGGAGGAGGCGGGGTCGAGGGCATCTATAGATAACTAGTCAGCATTGTCTTCTGTCATATTGGGGGGGGGGGGGGGGGGGTGAGACAGACAGATATCGTTCGGCCACTTCAGCTTGACGGGCATGTCTTCGTAGCCCCTGTCGTAGCTCTTGATGCCCTTGACCACGGCCATGGCGGCCAGGTACTGGATGAAGACCACGGGCGCCGATTCCATCTTCTCCACGGGGTGGCGTATCACGGTCGAGAACATGAGCGAGCCCGCGGGCGAGACCCAGACGTTGGACCCGCGGCCTCGTCCGGCGACTTGGACGGTGGCTGTCGCGGTGAAGCCGTTGGGGAGACGCCGAAGAAGCTGGGTGTTCCTGATGTACGTCAGCGATCAAACGTGAAGAAAACAGACTGAGAGAAGGCTGAAAGAAGGGATTCTACTTTTCCAGAATCGTGTTCGTGCTCGTGACGACTTCTCCGTAGAGGATGTGGGAGCCGAACTCGGAGAGCTCCTCTTTCGATTGGGATCGGTAGTTCGCAAGGTTAGAGTAAAACGCATGGTGGTTGAAATAGGGAGTAGTCTTCGAAGAGGGAAGCTCATCATGTATGACTACACGTTTCATAATCGCATTACAGTCGACGATGCCCTCGTTAGAAGAGTCACCTGGTTTGTCCGTAGTCTTCTTCTCTTCAGCATTTTGAGGAAGATTCTCTTCCAGCTTGTCCATGTTCCACGCGCCCGGTTTCTCGATGACAAAGGTGTCGTTCTCGTCCTTCAGCAACTCCTGTCCGTCTTCAGCGGTGATGATTTCTTGCAACGAGGACATGATCCTGGCAGTGCCTTCGGGATCCAGGGAGGACAGATGCAAAGAGGAGAGAGACGGGACTGTGGTCGTCTCCTGGTTGATCTTCAAGCCCAACTTGGCCAGACAGGCTTTCATAAAGTCCGTCCGGGACTTGTCGTCCGCAGCTAAAGCATCCACCATGCTGGCGTAGTCGGGCCCGCCGGCCTTCTTGTCGAGATTGACGGCCGCGAATCTGCATCTGGTCAGCTATCCACATCCCAGTCAACTGTTTTCGCCGGGAATACGAACTCCGGATGTGGCCCTGTCAAGATCGCCGCTCCTTCGCCAACCTTGCAATACACCACCGCCGCGGCTCCCTCCCCGGGATCAACGCGGAGTTCCTCAGTGTAGCTCGCGAGGATCTCCACCCCTCTGTCAGCGTACCGGGGGGCATCGACGAAGACGCCTCCGCCGTTGTAGTACGTCCTGAAGACATCAGGAACGGTGCCAACGCTCAACGCGCTCTTCTCGACCTTCAGCTCGGCCGCTCTCGCGCCGGCCTCGCTGTGATACGCAAACCCGGGGAACGCACAACCGCGACACGTCCCGGGGAAGAAAGCCAGCTCCCGCTCCCCGACGACCTCGAGGGTCTTGTTCCCGACCTCGAACTCGCACCGCTTGCTCCCGTAGTACCCGCCGGCGCAGAAGCCCAGGTAGGCCCCGCCGCGCTGGACGTACTGCGCGATGCGCCGGTTGCCCTCGCCGTTGAGCGCGCGGCAGTACCCCTGGTCCGCGCCGCCGGGCATGACGAAGAGCGCGCACGACGCCGTCCACGGCTCCTTGAGCACCATGTCGCTCGTGACGGGGATCACGGCGTAGTGGGGGGCCAGCAGGCGGCGGAGCGTGTAGAGGCAGTGGCGGACCGAGTCCACGGTGGTTCCATTGCCTGGGTGGTCTGTCGTCAGAGAGTTGTTGCGCCAGGCGGACTGGGAGAGCGCACCGGTGTAGACCAGGACGTTGAGCCTCGCAGAGGCGATCTTGGGGCTGTTGCTTGCTGCTGCAGAAGACATGTTCCTTGCTGTGCTGCCCAGGCGGGGATGGTATTGGTATGTCAGATGTAGTATCGGCTTCCGCCGTCGAGTCGAGCGAAAACCGAACCGAACTTTGGAGAAGAACCACGAGCAGGGTATTATACGAGTCACGATGTCCAAGGACGAAGGATACACTCCTCCAGCAGTCCCATCAAACGAAGACGACGACGAGCCCGATGAATGGTAAGCCCGTCTGTGCAGGAGATCCAGCGCCGACGGTCCAGAACTGACGCTGCGATGCGCAGGGACAAGCGGATCTTCAGCACCGGCTGCGCAGGTGAGTCTGTCTTAGAAACCGAGGTGCGCTGGCTTGTACCTGACACTCGGCCAGCTGAGCAGCTGAAGATGAACGACTGCTACTATGAGAAGAGGGACTGGAGGGCGTGCAAGAAGGAGGTGAGCTTTTTTTTTTCACTTTTTACCCTCACGGCCCAACTTTTGACCAAGGAATATCTGCCGAGATACTTCGGAGCGTGTCTCTGCGGACCGTTCCCCGCGCCTGTACGTTGGACATTCTTAAATAAGTTATAAAAGCTCTGTCCAAGAAAATCTACTGATCCGCTCCGCTCCTGCGCAGATGGAGGCGTTCCGCGAGTGCTGGAAGCGCCAGGGCAACGACGAGAGGACGCAGACAAAGGATGCTTGATTCGCCACAGAGGTGACGGGCATTTCCTTCAGAGACGCAAACCTCTGATCTCCGACGATCCATGTACAATAGAAGCCTTTTTTCCTAAATAGCCACTGCACTCTGCTCTGCTCAACAATAAATACATCTCTTTTTTTTCTTCGCTGGCATCTTGATCTCTGCACACTTGCCCTCCACTCACATGACCACGAGCTGGGGCGGCGCCCGGCCCGCGAAGTTTTGAACGACCGAGTTTACTGCTCATCTCCACGCTCGTTCGTCAAGCATGTCTTCCCTCCCTCTCCGCAGGCCCCTCTGGGCCCCAGGGGTGCTTGATCCCTCAAAGAAGAATACGATCTACATGGCTCGCTCCTTCAGCTCGCTGCGCGCCCTGCCCGCCCGCCATGTCGCAGCAAGCAGACCTGCTGTCCGCATCAACGACACGACCATCCGCTCGATAAGCCAATCCGTCGCTTATCGCCAGGTCAACCAGACACCATCAAACCAGGCTGCTACGACAAAGTCACCATCCTCGACCTCGACCTCGACCTCAAACTCGAACCCAACCCCTCCACCAACTTCTGATCCCGTGACCGCCCGCGCCGCCTCCATCGTCGCGCCCACGCCCAACCACCCCACGACCGACAACATCCAAAAGACGGGCCTCGCCGACCGCCCGCTCGAGCTCGACATCAGCGCCGAGGAGAAGATCGACTGGACGCGCTCCTACCACGGGCTCTCGGTGGAGCCGTTCCCCAAGGAGGTGGCGGACATCCTGCTGGCGCCGACGGACCCCGAGGACGTCGAGATCAAGCCCGACGGCATCGTCTACCTGCCCGAGATCAAGTACCGGCGCATCCTGAACCGGGCGTTCGGACCGGGAGGGTGGGGGCTCGTGCCGCGGAGCGAGAGCATCGTCACGCCCAAGACGGTGACGAGGGAGTATGCTCTTGTTTGTAATGGGCGGTATGTAGAAACTTCCCCAAAAGAAACTTAAAAAAAAGATAGCAAGCTGACTGCGAAACAAACAGTCTGGTCTCCGTCGCCCGCGGCGAACAGGACTACTTCTCCCCCGACGGCATCCCCACCGCCACCGAGGGGTGCCGCTCGAACGCGCTCGTGCGGTGCTGCAAGGACCTCGGCATCGCCAGCGAGCTGTGGGATCCGCGCTGGATCCGCAAGTTCAGGGCCGAGTACACGCGCGAGGTGAACGTCGAGCACGTCGTCACCCGGCGCAGGTCGAAGATCTGGATCCGCAAGGACGACGAGGTGACGTATCCGTATAAGGAGGTGAAGGGGTAGGATGTCTCTACGTACCCTGGTGTGTAGTAGTTTGAGCTGGCTTCGGTGATGGAGCGATAATCCAATACACTTGAACCTTCACGGATGTATTACTAAACAATGGGAGAAGCGGGGAGAGAGGCGAGAGGGCTTGATATGTGTTGCTGCTCGCCTATGTATTATATTGCATATTTATCAGAACGTCACCTTTACGACTGACAACTATGTTCTATGGTGTGATTGATACCCCTGTCTACATCTACGTCTCCCTTGCGAAGCAAGGACACCGCCAGATAGAGACCAGGCATGTAGCATAGCATCGCATAGCGTAGGCACTGATGATGGTTGAATGGATGAGGATTCATGGATGATTCGATTCGCTCCCCTTTTCGAGTTAGTAGATGGATCTAGCTCTGCAATCTTGTACTCCAGCAGGTCGCCCTGATTCCTCTACACAATAATATATATATATATATATATATATGTATGGATGAAGATAAAGAGAGATGGATCCCGTTCATTCTCTCGCCTTTCCTTCCTCCTCCAGGTGTCTGTAACCAGACAGACACTCATAGAAACCCGGAAAAAGATTGCCCACACACCTGAAATCAAGATCCAAAATATATGGCATATATAATGACAGGGAAGAAAGAAATCGCTTTTTCGAAATCCAAATCAACAGGCCTCTACCGGAATCCAAAATATGCGCGCCGCTACAACACAGTTAACTCCGCCGTGACATGTTCACGTTATGCAAGGTCGTTGACATTCCTTGCTTTTGTTATTTCGATGCTAAGTGTTTGGGTAAGGGGATTGCTGCGACTGCGACGGCGGTGGTGGTCGGTTCGACGGCTGCTGCTGTTGTAGCTGCTGCTGCTGCTGGGCGAACGCATTGCCCGGCGGGAGAGGTCGAGGGAATTGGGGCACTTGCAAGGGCGGCGTCGACGTCGTTCCTGGCACGGTCGGTGACGACTGGTATGACTGAGGTTGCTGGTATGGGTTGCCAGGGTCATAGGGACTCTCAGCGTAGCCGTAGTATTCGGACGGCTGCGGCGGGCTCGAGACTGCTACGGCTGGGGCACCGCCAGACGCCGCGGCAGGTGCGGTGCCGCTGCCTCCCTTGCGTCGACCCTTGGAGGCTGCGCGGAGAAGGCTGGTCGTGTCGTCGGTGCCCAGCAGGCCTCCATAGTCGGTGGATGCTCCAGTTGGAGCACGGTACAGGTCCGATTCATCTACACGGGCCTTGTCCATGGCTGGTGGACGAGTATTCAGAGCTTCGGCGAAGGTCGCTTCGCTGCTTGCAGTCGCTGTCGCACCGCGATACCGGGTTGTGCCCGGAGATCGGGAGATACCAAAGTCGGTCCCAGTCGACTTCCCCTCCGAGTCCACTGCCTGGTAGAGAGAACTCAGTTCCCTCAACTCGCTCGTTGGAATCATGCGTTTGGCCTCCTTCTCGGTCTCGGCTTTGTCTCGATTCGCTTTTGCTTGCTCGTCCGAAATCGAGACCGAATACGTTGGATTGCTCGCGTCACCCAGGGCAGGAGCACCACCACCGGGACCGTAGATCGGTATCTTGCGGACGGCGAGGACAAGGGCGCACATGAACTTCGAACGACGGGCAGCACGGACGGTCTCGTTCGACCAGTTGGACTTGTGGCGGATGTCAATTTTGAGCTCGAGCTTGTCCATGGTACCGAGACCAAGGACTTCAATGTCGACATCTGGATGGAAGTCGCGGCTGTTTTCTTTATCGCGGACAAATTTCTGCATCTCCGATTTCAGCAGCTGGATATCGGCAAAAGTAGTGCCAAAATCGACCGTCAAAGTGAGTTGTTCGTGCATATCATCTGAGCGTGTGTAATTATCGATCCAGTCGTTGTTGAGGACGATGTTCGGCACCTGGGTTACCCTGTGGTCGTTGACGTTGCGGAAGACGGTGAAGAGCAGCGAGATCTTCTCGACAATGAGAGGCTTGCCCTCGATCTCCACGCGATCACCAACGTCAAAGGGATGCTTCACGAAGAGGAAGATGCAGGAACCGAGAACTTCTTGTGCAGTCGATGCGAACACAAAAGAAAGGGAGAGGAGAGAGGTGGCACCGGCAGCAATAACGGTACCGAATCCAGTCGTCAGGAAGGACACTGGACCCGCGTCAGGACCGAAGACAGAAGAGAGGGATCGATGGGGAAGGACTCACCAAACACCAGAACCATGATGATACATGCGACAGTCAGAAGGAGGTTATCAAGGACGTTGATGGCCTGATCGACATCATGCATACTTTTGTTGATGGATTTCCTCGTTCTCCCGATATCGCTGATAGCGTTGATCATCTCCTCGAGGCTGACATCGCCATTCCCGTCACGATCCAGAACAGCGAAGCACTCCTCGGCCTCCGCCTCGCGTCCAGGGCCGAACACCTCGACAACGTCTTGAAAACAGAGAGCGTCCTTTCCCTCCACCACGAAAGACATCCAAATCCTTCTGGCGAGCGCTTCGGTTGACCGTCTCCTCTCCAGGGCCTGGATCACAGTCGAATGGGCAGAGGTATGGTTAAAGACCTGCTTGCCAGTGATTTCCTGAGCAACATTGCCAATGGCGGCAGTGATCTTGTCCCCAAAGCGGCCGACATTCTGTCCGACGTTCTGGATAAATCGAATCGGCTTGGCAGACCCATATCGTTGCTTGGCCTTCCCGAGGCCGAGGATGGTGTCGGAAATGATGGCGTCTTCCTCCTCAAACTCTTTACAGTGTTCATGGAAAAGTGAACGGGAAGCCTCGTAGAGTTGACCGAGAAGATTGATCTTTCGCTTGGACTCCTTGATCCTGAGGTCGAATTGCTTGCGGTGGTAGCTGATCGAGATGAGCTGGACCAGCGTCTTTTCCGCCAGGAAGATCAGACTGGAGATGAACAGGGCGACCAGGATGTTTTTGATTGTATCCTCCCAGCCTTGGAGCTCGGTCTCTCCCGCGGCTTGTCGCTCGGGGTTCAGCGTCATGATCTGCGCCGGGTCAATGCAACTGCCAGACACGGCACCGCTCGCGGGTTACTCACAGGGACAAATGTCGCGAGAGACACCAAGCACCAGCCCACGAGGGAGATGGGGATTTCCAGGGACCGGAGGATGAGCGCGTACTTGCGTGTCCCCGAACTCACAATGCCGCAGAGGAACTGGAAGACGTAGGGCAGGAAATGCGCGAAGATCTTTGACGTCCACAGGCCCAGCCAGACCACCTCGATCCAGGTGAAAAACCAGACCATACGGACGCCCCCGATTTCCGCGTCCCTTCCCACCGGCATCGCACCGACAGCGATGGGGACGGCGATGAGCAGAGCAATCGGGGTGACGTAGATGATGTATCTGGTGACGACGGAGAATTCCAGAATGGCCTTGTAGAACCGACCCAGATGATTGAGTTTGCCATCCTCGGCATCTTCGTCGGCATGGCCGGTGGCATGGTCTATCTTCCTGCGGCGACCCGGTCCGTGCCCCGGGAACAGGCCGTCCTTCTCGTTGGATTCAGAGGCATGGAACTCGGAGGGACCGCTGTTCTCCTTGCGCGCGCCCGTCTGGGGGCGGCTGGGGACGGTGGTGAGGGGGATATCGATGGTGGCATCGTTGGGGTTGGCCATGCCGTCGGCGGGCATGTCGGGGATCTGCTGGAAGCGGTGCTGGGACAAGCGCTTGAGGCTCATCCCAGGATGTCCCGACATGGAATGGAAGAAGGGACGGAGAGAACGAGGGGCGAAGTCGGAGGTATAAATACGGTCCTATGGAGGAGCAATTGGTGCGGTCTGAGGAGGACGATCACCGCAGACAGACTTGGCCGGTGCGCAGATCACATCCGACCCAGATCCAGCTGGAGAATAAACGACAAAATCTGGATCCAAAAAAGTGCATGAAGTGAGGCAGCACAATAAAGAGATATAAAAGAAGAAGAAGAAGAAGAAGAAGAGAAAAAACCAAAGGACAAAAAGACACAGGTGGTGACCGTGCCCGCGAAGCAAGGACGCGGACGCTGGCGATGGCCGAAGGAGGCAGTCGCTGGAGCTGGCGGGCGGAGGACGCTGGACCATGGCAGCGCCGTTTCACCCAAGAGCCACCGGTCCAGGCACGAACCACGCACCCGGGCCGGGGGCGGCGCTGGGCTGAACCTCGCCCTCCGACGCAGAAACATCGACTCTGCCAACAGGACATCTCTGCGCTCTCCTACTGCTCTCCAGGCCACACGTGCGGAGGGGTGCGGGCTTGAGTCCAGACCACCCTTGGCAGATCCGATCGGGCGATCAGCGATCGCCTGATAAGGCTCACGCAGGCAGCAGGAGCTACGGAGTACCTCCGGTGGACTACTTTAGTAGCAGCAACAGCTGGTCAAGCAGACTACGGAGTACTCCGTAGTCAGACAAGTCACTCCTTGGCAGAGCTGTTTTTGGTGAACCATACGACCCGACAGAGCCGTTGAAAATAATGATAACCGGATCTCCATCCAGCCCGCCCGGTGCTGCGGAGGCCGGCAGCTGCGCGCACCCGCCATGGCAGGGCATGTGTCTCCCCGCCCTGCTTTCCCGCACGCACCAATCAGGGAGAGAACCAACCGAGCGGGCAAGCAGGCAAAGTGGGATGAACCGGCGCGCACGTCTGTCCCCTAGGCCCCGTGTGCCGCTGGGCTGAGGGCCTGAAACAGGCATTCCGACGACTCCACCTGCCTGTCCGGTCGGAGTGGAGACGCCGGTGAACAGACCAGCCGGGGACTCCACAGCGATCTATCTCTCCCATCTACGGAGGATTCCCTAGACAGGACTTCAGTGATGCCGCGATGTCTGGATATTGAGGACCCCATGTTACTCCTCGGGAGGATGGAGTCCTCGATTTCTTCCATTTCTTTCTTCTTCTCCTTTTTTTTTTGGTTGCCTCGAGACGTGATGCGATGTGCATCGTTTCCGTACATCAACAACCGGGTACATACATCTGCCGCCTCGTCCCGCGGCACGACTCGACAGATCCACGGAACCTGCGGCGGATGAAACGCATCACCCATGAGATGAGGAGGGGCTCGCAGCAGCTCCCCAGATGCGGGCCAGAAAAGCACACAGACTGTCAATGTGTCCTCGTCATATGGGATGGAAGGCACATCAGTCACATCTTGGAAGGACCAGGGCACGCGGGCTGCTGCAGATGATATTGGCTCTGTTCCCTGTTCTCGTCGCGGATAGGCATGGGAGTTGATTAGATGAGAAGGACAGTGCTCATTAACAGAGCCTTGGTTCTGCGAATTACGTATAGACACCTTATGTTGTAGGTATGAACCTCCTATTTTTTTTTTTTTTATTTTCCATATTTCTGTGGCTTCATCAGACTAACTTCACGCCATAACAAGAAGAGAACCCACGATCCCAACAAAACTCACGCCGCCGAATCCTGCCTCAACTGCCTCAGCGCCTGGACAACGCCCTCCGTATCCCAGCCCTCCTTCAGCCCCCGGAGGAGAACGTCCTGCTCCGTCTCGGGCGCCATCCCGCTCGGTGCGGGCGGCCTCTTGTCCAGGTTCGTCGGGAACGAATACCCGTCCGCCACGGCGCGGACGAAGGCCTCGACTCGCGCACCCAGACCTTCTTCCGAATACTTCCTCCGGAGCACGTCCCAGCACCGCTCGACCAGCGGGACCGAGTCGATGCTCTCCATCGTCTTGCCCATCGCGCTGCTGACCTGGATGAGGTTCGCCGCGCGGCGCAGGTCCGCCGTCTCGTTGGCGCCCGCGGCGTGGAACAGCGCCGGGTTGAAGAAGATCCCATCCCCTTTCTCCAGCGGCAGCGCGACGTAGCGCTGCTGGAAGAACTCGCGGAACTCCGTGCGCCGCCACGCCAGGAACCCGGGCTCGAACATCTGGCTGAAGGGCAGCAGGCGCGTGGGCCCGCTGGCGAGCGGCATGTCGCTGTGCGCGACGGCGCCCTGCAGCGTCAGGAACTGGCTCGCGACGTGCGCGGTACGGGGAAACCGCGCGCTGACCGCGTCCTCCTGGAAGCCGAGGTGGTAGTCGCGGTGCGGGCTCTGCGCGGTGCCGCCCGGGCGCACGACGTTGACCTGCGCCGTCACGCGGTAACCCGGGCCCAGCCACGCGGCGCACACGAGCGCCAGCCACGGGTTGGAGTAGTACGTCACGAACGACTCGGGGTCCTCGAGCGCATGCTTGCCGAACGAGTTCCAGATCCGGTCGTTGGCGCCCCCCGCCGCGAAGTGGTCGCCCTTGTTGCTCGTCGACGCCTGCTCCCGCTCCCGCGCGATGATCCGGTCAAAGGCCGCCGTCGCGGCGTCGACCACGGCGGGCGAGTACATGCCTTTCAGGACGAAGGCGCCCGGGCCGGAGGCCAGGATGTGGTGCCATTCGTCCTGCAGCCTCGATGCCGTGGTTGCGTCGTCGGTCGGGGCTGGGCCGGAGGCGTCGTAGATGGGGATGTTGTTCTGGATGGACGCGGCGAGCGGGTAGGTCGCGGGGTCGGTGGTGCGGGAGCACAGCGCGGTGAAGTCCTCGAGCGAGGGCGACTCGCTCTGCGGGAAGAGGCGGGGAGGGACGGTGGTCGTCATTTTTTTTTCGTCCTTCTTGTCTGGTATATAGGTAAGTTATGTGTCCATTCTATAAAATAGAGAGTAAAAAAAGTACTCCTGCTTCTTACTTGCTTATGGGGTTGATGGGTTTCTTGTCTCGAATTCAATCCCCCGATAGTTGATTCCGTATGTATGTATGTATGTATGTATGTCTGTACTGCCCGTAGAAGTGCGGGAGGTTGGTGGTGTATCAGGTAGACCTATATATACCACATTGACTATTGGCCATTGACCGTCGTCCGGAAATCACTCCAACAACTCAGGCCCGGGCAGTAAATAATAAAATAGCCTGAAGTAGTCTCGACTCTAGAAAATTCCGGGGGACTCGGGGGCTCGGGGTATTCGGTGTGGAGAATCCGAACGAGTTCGAACGGCGACAACCGACTACTACTGCTGCTGCTACTGAATGCATTCTCAGATATCCCAATTTGCAAATTTTAATTTGGTGCCGTCCATACGACTGTTGAGTATTTAGTAGGATTGAACTAGTGGTAGATGTCTGTACTAGGTATGTACAGTAGGACATGGCAGAAAAAAAAAGGTGATTGATATTCTCCGATCCGCATTAGAAGAATGTGGGATGGGTTTATTAAAAAAAAGGAAATGAAACGCGGGGACTGGAAAGCGGAACACACCCGTACTGTACACTGTACTCCGTACTCTGACGACGGGTCAGGGAAAGTGAGCCGAGTACTGTAGGTTAAAAGATCATCATATGACTGTTATTATTTTTATTATCATCATTATTACAATAAAACAAACCAACTTCAATCCAATCCAATCCCAGACCAAAAAAGTATAAAGGAATAATATTAAAGATAAGTTTAAATAGATTCAGCCCTACAATTGTGTCCAGCACGGATAGGTATTTTTGTATATAGATAGATACGCTATAGGAAATAAATTTGGGAGACGCTGTATAGTTTGGGTACCTAACCTAACTAAAAACTTCCCACCTTTCTTCCCCTTTCTTTTCCCCACCCCGCCGCCGCAGAGAACTTGAAAGAACCTTAAGAGGGTAGGATACGGAACCTAGTAGACCTAATTGGGCAAGACATATATTCGGAAATAGGATTCCGAGGATTCTAACTACAGGCTGCTCGTACGATCTTACATACGTAGGAGACGGGACTGCCAGTTTATCCGGCACGTCGTACTTTAGGCATCACTGTCTATCTGGTTTCCGGTTTCTGGCTTTTTTGGTGTCAGCGGTTTTAGCCTGTATAATCTATCATATCAGGTGTCAAATCGAGATTGCCGTCCAGTGGAGTGGAGTCGAGATTGGGTGCCCACTACGTATGTAGGCTGTTCTGTTTCCCTGAATTCTGAGATAAAAAGCTTTCGTGTTGGATCGTAGTTGTCATGATTATTAATAATCATAATATAAGAGGCAAAAGAGGAATTGAAAAGAGAGAGAGAGAGAGACGGAGAAGGGGAGGGAGGAGATGTAGATAGCAAGAGTTGAAGCACCGGGAATTGTTATCTGGATGAGATTGATCCAGAATGCAACTCCCGGTGGATGGGAAGAAAACAGATGCCAATGAGTAAAAAGCAAATTCTGAGGCGTTAGATTAGATGGAGGAAAGGAGAGAACAGGGAAGACCAAAAAGATCTACCATCTTTGTGTACCAGTGTATCAAGTTCGAATGTTAAGCAAAACTGCAGATTGCCTGACGCCTTTACAGGACCCTAAGCTGTCATGATAACTTTCATATCAAATAATTTGCGAAAAGGCTTGTCATAACTTGCCATTGACTCTCATGACAGTGTCAGATGACTCCGGAGCTGGCTCCGCGGGTGCTCTGCGCGTAGACTTTGGGTGAATACGAGTTGATCCTCCGACAAAGTCTCCAGCAGCGATTTGGGTTTCCCAGCGACAGTAAACAGCACCTTGATCAGTGCAGTCCGTAGCCTTGTATTCCCGTTCGCAGGGACGTATGTCGCGCACATGGTATGCCTCACCAGGACTTGCACAAAGGACTGGATATATCCGTCCGTGGATGGGTCCTCAAGCACGTCCAGTCTGTCGATCACACAAAACAAGATCGGCGGTGCAAAGCGCAGCAACGCGTCTAATACCGATAACGCCTCTTTCCAGGACTTCAACGTACCATCGAGCTTGCAGAACCGCTCGGCACTCAGGTCGCAGGTGCTGTCACAGTCGAGAACCGGCGGCGCTATCTCGGTCAGCTGCCGGATGATACTGTAAATGAGAGCTATAAGAGCTTGGCTCGCCGGTGTTGTCCCCTCAGGGGGTAGTTTGCGTGGAAGAGAGCAGAAATGTGAGATGATAGGCAACTTCTGCTGCCGCGCTGAGGACGCATAATAGGCGGAGATCAAGGTGACCGGAATTGTAGATGAGTGGCCATGAGGACCTGCAATGGCCAGGACTCGTGATCGCAAACTTCTGGTCCACTTACGTAGGGATCTTATGACACCTGAGTCGACGAATATTTCGGCATCAGGGTTGAAGTCGTATATCTGGTCATAATTGTCAAAGAAGTCCTGGAGGTCCTTCGAAGATAGTTGCAGCCTGATCCTCGTAATCCTATGCCTCGAGCCTTGAAGCGAATTTATGCTGGGCGCGCCTTAGTTATCTTGTTAACCTATGCCCCGATAGGTGGATGTGGGGGACGGCGATGCGTACTAGAGTCTTCTGTCGCTTCGGCGAGTGGTTCTGCGTTCTCTACCGTATGGTCGTCAAAACAGTGAATTTTCGAGTCCAACGAATCCAAAAAGTGTGACAGAAGCACTTCCCTCTCCTCTCTCATCCTGTTTCGCTCTCCAGTGTCATGTTGCATGTCCCATATCAGCTGTCTTATTATCGCATTCTGCGAGGCAACTCGACGATCGTCTCCTTCCAGCCCCGCTTGACTCAGGCGAGCCTCTCTCAGGAGATACGATGCTGTCGACTGCATATTTTTGCGTTCTGGTTCACTCTCAGCATCATCGGAATTTCCAGCGTCCGTTAGTTCGCGAACTATGATACCGGAACTGCTGGCGATAGTGCAGATCAAGTCCTCGAAGTCGGAGTAGAAGTCTTGGTTATGGCTGTCCAGCATCCGGCAGTTGGCCTTCCCGATGTACCAGCCCATGAATTCTCCCAGGAAGAGAAATACCTGAGAATAGAGTTTGGCGACAGGATGGATAACAGAGGGCACGTCGCGAAGCCTTATCTCTTTGGCAACGGAGCGGATGGCTTCGTTGATGTCTGCGAGAGCTCTGAATATGCCTTCCGCAATTCTATAGTAGTTTTTCGAAGCCTTGTATCCCAGGTAGACATCGGTTCAGCCTGGCCCGTGAAGAAAATACCTAAACACATGTAATGTGGTAAGGTCTCACCTTGATGACGGATAGTAGAACTGCGTAAAGAAGGGAAGAGTAAACTTCCTTATCCGGTAATACACTCAGCATGATGGAGTGCGAGTCCATGCTAGCAGCAACCCGGCTAAAGACAGCCGTTGAGCACCAGAAGGCATGGCGGCGCTCGCTGGACGTCCAGTGATCCGCCGCATCGCACACTACCCGCAGGACATCTTCGACGGTCTGAGGACGCTCTTGGAAATCAATACGATCTTCAGGAGACAAATACTCCTGGAACTTTCTCCAGGTCGGCAAAAGTTCGTTGTATTCAACGTCGAGCTTTGCTATTATAGGGTCGCTAAACAGGCGAATGTCAGCAATTGCAAGAGACGACAAGACATACTTGAACGGGAAATAATATTTGATCCAACGAAAGTGCCAGGAAACACGAGGTGTCAACTATACATCAGGCGAACGGATACTGCTGCTGTTTTGAAATGGTCGATGTTTCCAAATCAACAATAAAATGAAGGGCACACGAGGCAGCACCCGGTGGACGGCTTCAATTTCTTCCATCACAGACACACGACTCCCGCAGAGTGGAATCGATGGGAGATCGCAACAGAACACACAACACTTACTGAGAAACTTGTTTTCTCTCGAAAGACATCTTCCAGCGGGTGAGGCTGAGGCCGTCGTCCTCGCGTGTTTGGCGGGCCGGCACTGCTGCCATGGGCCCGGAGTCCTGCCCTAGCTGTTAGATCATCCGTGTCCTAATAATAGCCAAGGCGCCTGCCAGACTTTTCGCCCGCCTGAGAGTTCATGTATTGCGGGGGAAGGGCATTGAGGCCCCGTCAACGAGAAAAGAACGGCTCGTCGAGAACGGAGTCAACTGCAGTGCTGGCTTTGTTCGAGTCTTGCTCGAGTTTCTGCACCGGCTGCATGTGCCTGTACAGAGTACGCACGGGCGTCCCGTCCAGCAAACTGCCTCTAAAAAAACTGAGACACCTTAGACCGGTCAGGGCCCCCCTCCATCTCTCACCGTGTTCTGCGGTCGATGAGAGCCTCGGCCTTGAGCAAGACATTCTCTACAGGGAACTTCGCGCCTCCGTCGCCGGCAGGACCAATGGAACGTTGCGAATCTACTCGCCTATGACGCTTTGACGTTGGAGCTGGAAAGCCCTCAGAGGCCGAGCCCTTTCCCGAGTGGCACCGCTTCCCGAGTCCTTATTATTTCGAGTGTGCTGTGTCAACGGGTCGCGTTCCCGTTGTTGTTGACTCGAACTATCGCTGCACTGTAGTACACACCCCTTTTTGGTTGCCTTATGCATGTCGGGCCCTGGTGTATGACACTCCTCTTCAGGCAACGAGTTCACCATCTCAGCCCACCTTCTTACCCTTTGCCCTGAGACCCAAGGTGCAATGCTTTGTACCTTGCCTGAAGATGATCCCAACAAATATCGTCCCAAACTTTCTAGGCGTTAACAGTAGAGTCCTTCCCAGGGTGATCCCTGGTATGACAGTCGAACACTGATGTTGCCATGCCTATGTGTGCCTCTTCCGCACGAGACACTTCCTGGTTTAATGTCCTATCCTTGTGTCGATGTCTGTACAGAGAACGGAGCTTGGTCAAGCGGGAATGTGCACAGCCGAAGCTCACTGGTCCCAATCTTCTACCCTTTCCCATGGAGTTTCCCGATCGGTGTACATGCGCCCAGTCAATACCTAGGTTCAGACAACTGTCTGCAAAGAGTGGTTAGATAAGGTGGTGGAGCTCTGTGAGAAAGCGTTGAACCTGACTCCTGAATGCTCCTACGCAAGTTAGCGTGTGTTCCTCTTCATCAAAAGCAAGCTGCGAATGGATGCAAGAGGAAGCGAAGCTTCAAGGCGACGAACTCAACATCCAGCTGCATCCAATAACACCTTTTCATTTCGGCATGCTATAACGAACGGCCCACCTTTCTCATTGCTTCAACTCCTCACATCGCCATTCTAGAAGAGAAGCTGCGGCCCAGAGTCTTGCTGTTTTCGAAGGAGGAGCAACAAGCAGGTTCTTGGTAAAAGAAAAAAAATCATTCATCTTACGGTCCAGCAACGGAAGCTGTGGCAGGTCGGTTACTGATACGGCCGTTGCAGAACATCCTTCTACAGCTCAACACGCCGAGCGCAGGATTCGCTTCAACCTTAGCAGGAAGGAGGTCCATCCGTCGGGGCGTTCTGGGAGCAGCTGGAGGCTCTCACTTCCCACGCACCCGGCTTATTGCAGCTCCTGGAGAGAAAGAGGGACGGGGTTCCATGTGACTTTGGATTTGAGTCCTAGAGCCTATCTCTCTGCTCATGAGAGTCTGAGAGGCGAAGAGATCAAGGTTCGAAGGGACCTCGCAGATTGACACAACGATTCTTGTTGGCCATAACTTAACATCGACACGGACTCAGGGACATCGTGTCGAAGGAAGAGAAGAAAGGACGTCTCTCTACAGCATTTCTGTGGTTCGTGGCTGAAAGATGGCTAGTTGCCTCGTTATCTGTCATCCGTAGTCAGGAAACCCGGAGCTTAACCGACTCGCCGCAGGAACATGATAAGAAAAGGGCGTACTTTGCGAGGGCGATCCGCAGCTTGTGGAAATAGGTGATGCTCTGTGCGCGGTGGGGAGGCGATGCGCCAAGCGTCAGCTCCTCTTCCGGGGATGACGCGCACCGGTCCCTGCTGGAGATCTCGCAGCCGGCGCCCGACACGGACACCCAGAACGAGGGGGGGGGGCGTGCTCGAGCCTCGGGGCGCGACAGAAGAAGACCGAGAGGCCTCAAAAACAGGCACGGCGAGAAAATACAGAGGACACAGAAGGGAGGAGTTGTGTGGACGAGGCCAGCGACCCCTCACTTCCCGGAGCACCGAAGTCGGAAGAGGGGCGGCCTGCGCCTGGCAGAATCAGGCAAATGTCCTGCATCACGGGACGACGGATCTGCCGGGAAGGACGCGAGACATCCATGATCCGGGGAAAGGGGCACGGCCTTAAAACGATCCTTTAATTACTCCGTCCTCGTCCGGAGCACGGGTACAGATCAACCTGTCTTCTCACCAATGACTCACGGAGGAAAGACGGGTGATTGGTCGAAGCGCGCGGGGAGTCGTGTGCTGGAGCGACGTCTGTCAGACCGGATCCCAAGGCGGAGAGGCTGTGCATGGGTGGACACGTATATCGCGGATGGCTGGTGCTTACTCGGTGTCTCGTGTGCTTGCAACCTCGACCGTGCGTGGTCAGGAGACCGATACCTGGATCGGGAGCATTGATAATCGGTGGATTCCAGACGGTCCCCGTTAGGGCGGGGCAAGGACCGGGCATGCCTGGGGCTTCTACACAGTATGTATGTTTGCACATGCACCTGGCAACAAAGGGACACGAGAGGCCCGTCCAGGAGATGACAGATCCGACCGAAACAGAAGAAAACAAAAGATGAGCTGCCCCGGCTGTCGGTGATCGAGTCCTCGTAAGCGCCTGGGATCCTACCCGGTGCTTATCTTATCCGACCCCCGATCGTCCCCGCTACACCGCATCCAGCAGGCCGTGACGCTCTCCGGCGTCTCCACCAATCCTTCCTCCGTCGCCGTCCTTTTGCCAATGATGGGCGTCCCCCCGCTGGCATCTCGTCAGCAGCTGCAGACCGTTCGAAAATTCTACCATCGCAGTCCATCTCGACTTCTTCATGTCTGCTGGTCATCTCCCGCAGCCGACCTCTGCATCCTCACTCCGGTCCCCCGATGCGCCCGGCGGGCTTTATCCTCCGACGGTAGCTGTGCCAGATCGTCCGGGAGGACGCCAGATGCTCCACCACTGCCACCGGCCCTGGGGCATGCTCTAGACATAACCTCTCCGTCGCCTGCTCCGCACCGGCTCTCTATCATCAAACGGTTGCTGACGCCGCTTGAGACGTCCTCGGGAGGTCCTCAGACTCTGGCTCGGTGACCTTTGAGGATTTCACCTTCCTTGCAACCACGGTCGTTTGGCATTGACGGCGGCCAGACGCCGTGCTCTCCGCATTACTGTCTTCTCCACCGCGCCTCCACCGGCACATTCCTCTGATTAGCTGGTTAACACTTGAATGGAGGTGCATCGTTATTCCCCATTATTCAGTGTGCCTCGTAACAGCGTCCGTTGCTGAAAAGGAAATCCTTCATCGTCTCCACGGGGCGCAGGCAGAGCTCTCTCTCTCGTTTCCCTGATGTTCTCCGTGTTTCTTCTCTCTTTCATCATCATCTCCAGCGCGCAGGCCCAGAACTTGGGGGCTGTCGCCGTCCATCCTTCGAATAGCTCGAAAGATCTGTCCTGGAAGGGCTCACCGAGGTTCATCTTGGAAAGCAGACAGATCCGGCTCCCAGATGTCGTCTATCTTGCGCCACTCACGCAGTCCCTGACCACTCTTTACCAGAGTGATTTCGCAGTTAGTCCAATCCCTGCCACATTGAGTGATAAAAAAAAGCTATTGTATGTGGCTGCTGACCGCATGTGGTCATCTAGCTGTATAACATCACCGGGAAGCTTGTGAATGTCGACGCATCGAATTCAGCGGATTTAAAGACAAGCGAGATCGCCTTTATCAGCTGCGACAGCTCTGCCTATCCTGGAGAGTTGGGAGCCGGTGAGACGATTGCGAACGTGATCAGTTCCCGCCCGACGGCGGCAGCTGTAGTGCTGTATAGCGCCGTATCCGATCACTGCAACTACACGGTGAATGATCCCTCATTGCCCCGATATCCCAACGTCTTCACGCTCCTGGACCCAGATTCGGAGCTCCACATCAGCAATCAGCTCGATTTCAGTAACGGGAGCGATTGGATAAGCATTGTGCCAGACATGTCGTCAGTCAGCGGCGGCCCCCTGCCCGGTGCGGCGAATGTGCCGACTGGCAGTCCAAACAATGGTTCGTCTCCTTCTAGAAATATAGTAGAGCCTCCGCCAACGACCGCAGTAGCAATGATAATCTTGTATAGTCTCACTGGGATCATCACCGCGCTATTCCTGGGCATCATCATCATGGGGGCCATCCGTGCCCACCGCAATCCGGAACGCTATGGACCTCGGAATGTGCTTGGCCAACCCCGACAGAGCCGAGCGAGAGGTCTTGCGAGAGCAATGTTGGAGACCATTCCCATTGTCAAGTTCGGGGATCCGTACGATCCAAAGGCAGAAGCTGCCAAAGGAGACGTGGAGATGGCCTCAACTACCGATGGAAATGGGGCCCACAATGCTCCAGAAGAAAGAAAACCGATCTCACCTGACGATAGTGCTGCGCAGTCGACAGAGCCCGGGCGTGATGGTTCAAGGACTGAGAATGCCAACAGCAATACTCCTGAAGCGGTTCCTGGAGCAAACACATTGTCCAATCACGAACCACAGCAAAAACAACAGTCTCAGGAGTCTTCCAACTACGTCTGTCCGATATGCACGGATGACTTCGTCAAGGGCCAGGATTTGAGGGTCTTGCCGTGCAATCACCAATTCCATCCTGAATGTATTGACCCATGGTTGGTTAACGTGTCCGGAACCTGTCCCCTCTGGTAAGTCATTCATCGGCTTTTTTTTTACTGGTCGCAGCACAGAACACTAACATGTCTTCAGTCGTATTGACCTCAACCCACACGAAACTGAGGATGAGGACGAGGATAGCGAACATGATGAGCATCTGGAGCGGCCTGTCGACGGACAGCGGGAAGCGGATCGGACAAACGATTCTGCAAACGTACGTCACCGCCGGGGCCTGTCTACGTATCTCCACGACACATTGAACGTGCGACGCATGCGCGATGCGACCGTCGAAGAGCGAATCGCCGCCTTACGGAGAGTCAGACAGGTCAACCGGGACGATCCAAACTCAGGCGAAACCGCGGAGGAGCGACAGCGCCGGAGAAGTCGATTGTCATCTCGACTCCGAGAACGCTTCCGGATACGGACCAGACAACACGGCCAACCTCCACCTCCTCCTCCAGCTTCAGAGTCTTGATTGGGATCTTTTTTTCATACCCTTTGGTTCCGTTTGTTCTATCTATCTTGACGGCAGAATCTAAGATTTTCCGGGTTGTTTCGGCGTTAGATCGGGCGTTTCTACTTGCGGTTTCCCGGGGAGTTAGAGCGGATTATTTACCTACATCGCACGGGATGTCAACGATACGAGTATGACCAAGACGGGATTTGACTTTGTTTTTGTTGTTTCTTCTGTCATGATAGGACGTACAGGTACGATCGGGAGTACGTTATGATATAGGTTTTACGGAGTTGTGGAGTTTTCGAGGACATTCTGCCGAAACTTGGTGGGATTTCAGCCTTTGGAGTTGAAGAATGTATGTACTGTACGTAACTGCATCGACTTCTATAAGTGCTTTATTGTTGATTTTTTTTTCTTTTTGTCTGGAGATTTTACAGATGTTTGTCACGATATGGATATCATGAGGTTTTTGGCCGCGTCATCTGGCACCACTGCCATTTTAGAGCAGAGCAGAAACAGAGAACCTCATATGAGCAAGCCGAATATATAAATTGGGTGGGATATGGTATGGTCGGATAGGCTAACCTACTCTGAAGTGCCCGATACAGTGAAAATTCTCATCCTCTGATTATACTGTACTGTACGTACAATCCACCTAATCAAGCAAGAATTCCCGACTCATTTCTCATCCCAAAGCATTCTTCGGTCACTTGTATCATGATACACAGGACACCCATTTCCATTTTTCCATTCTCCTCCATTCGACAACAGGAAAGTACATACATTACATACATACATACATACGATAAAATTCTATTCTAACCTGTCCCTGTCCTGCTCCCGTATGCATATACATGTACATACCCCCGGATTCCTTTTTTTTTTCTCCACGTGGGGACGGACCTTGCTCACCGGAGCAGCGTAAATCTGAGAGAGAATCATGATATATAGGAATGGTGCAAAAGTTAGGTAGGTACCTAACTTAGGTAACTGTTGGGAGGTTTGGTCGTTCCTACCTAATTAGGTAGGCAAGGAGTGTGTGTGTGCACTTCTGGGCAGGTCAACGTCGACTCCACTACTGCCACTCGCGCGTGATGCAAATGGTCGCGCGTGGATCTCGTCGTGTCCAGTCGATTAGGTACCGTCAGTGATAACTGGTGAGTGCACATCAAGGACCCCCGGTGGTGGGTCGTCGTCTATGATGGAGTCTCCATCCCATTTCTCCATACAAAAAAAATACCTGTCCGAAACCCTCTTCACAACGCGCATTTCATTGCTTTATTTTCGTTGACGAGATCCCGGAACATTATAGGGGGCGGTAAGCTGTTCTCATTTGTTGTCATCTTCAACGACCTCAAACGATGGAAGATGTTCGGGTATCCGAAAGCGAGAAAGGATATGCAAGAAGAATGTCCCATGAAATCCCACCATGCCACCATGTCGTGGGTGAGGAAATCTTGCTCTTCCCCCTTTTCATCGTTTTGAATCTTGTCGTCATGGGTCGCTGCTGGATGTCACAGCCTCCACGGCTTTCCCGCAAGTACGGAGCCTCCGAACGAGCTCATTCTCCTGACGGCGCTGCTCCCTGAATGCTGGGAGGAGCTTCTTTCCATATTCTCTCCTCCATCACCTTCAATGCCCGCTGTGTGTCCCTGCACTTGCGCTCCGCAGTTTCCGCAGCGGTAGTACCATCGACGTTATTAATGCCATCGTGGCTACTGCTAACTTCATGTGATAACGGTGTCGCTGCAGTTCTTGCTGTCGAACTCGAGCTGGGCTGTCATCACTCGAAGGTCGGTTGGGTCTTCGACGATCATCGGAATCGGAATCGGAATCGGAATCACTGTCATTATCCCTACCCGGGGCGCTGCTAACTCTTCTTCCGCGGGTTTGACCTCTGATGGATGTACGCTGCCTTGATCGCTGTGAGGCTGCTGTCGGTGGTGGTAAAGCGCTTCTGCGGCGGTCCTTCCGTCGGTGCACCTCACCAGCGGCAGTTTTCACTTTGGAGCTCTGAGATTGCAATTCGTCCGATTTCAAAGCTCCTTTGAGGGTTTGCAGCGAGACAGGTTCTTCCGCATTTCTGGCAGGAAGGTGGTAATGTCGAATGCGTCGAGCCAGCTCTTTTGGCGCTGTGTCGAGCGTCACTAACAGTTGCACCTCCATTCTGACCACCGATCATGAAGAAACAACGTTCACGAGGTCTGTGATGTAAACAATGCTCCTGCATCTTCAGGAGGACCTACGGAGGGATCAGCTAAATAAATAATGGCTTTCTGTCTACTAGAAAGTTTCATGATAACTGGGGATTTGCAACAGAGCAGGAATCAAAAATCCAATGAATCAAACTGGCTTGTCGGGAGCCTAGATTTTTCGAAACACGCTGACGAAGTCGGGGTTATCGTTAGGCGCCCTTGGAGGAGTAGCGCCCAACCTCAGCCTTATGCGCTAGGCAGCGAATAGCACCATGCAACCACAGTTGATACTTTCATCGCTTGGGACGACCAGCTAGGAGCTCACCCAGGATGAATTGATGAAGAACCATGGGCCATGGAAAAATAACGGGGGATATGGCGAGCGGGCCATCTTATTATATGCACTAGTTGCGGTTTAACCTGCTTTTCGGCTCCGAGTCTTTGGCACTTTCTTATCTTGGAGCTGGCTTCTTCGTGCCTAGCCCTGAGCGCCTCTTTGCTAGCGGATGATCTGTCTTACCATCGAACTTTTGGAGACCTACGGAGTAGATATCGACGAAAAGGACGAGGATCAAACGGCGGTGGATGGAGCATGGGAAATGAATCTCCAGCGGGGAGTCACATGTGACCAGCGCTCGTGGCAGGAGCTGGGCCCTGGGCATGGGCTAAATTTGTCCAACGACTCCAAGGGGCAACGGGTGGAGCCGGCGCTTGGGCCGGGCGGTCCGTGACGGATCCGGTGTCGTGGACATGTGACTTGGGGATTATCATCGTGGTCTCTTCTCGTTGTGAGCGGCTATGGATGGTCTCCATGGACGGTTGTTCTAGACCCAGGACCGTCTGAACCGTCTGCCAGATACGGAGCACAGCGTGTTTCTGATTCTACATGACTACTGGCGCGGAGTGCTGCATGGAATCATCTAGGGTTGGGGGCCAACTGGGACTACGACGGGATCACCCGATTGGGATCGGGGATCAAAACAGGCCCTGGACTCAGGGACCGCCAGGCACCGGGCGGCATGACACAACGATCGTGGGGGAACTCGGGAAAACGATTCCGCTGGTGGTCTCAGGTCGGAGGATCAGCGTTGCGGGGAGGCACGATAGGGGAAGCTTCCAGACGTCGAGGCAGGCGTCGGGGAGCGCTGGAGTTGGGGAAAGCGGAGGCGGCGCGTGGGCAGAGGGGGGAGGGCAGCTTGCATAAGCAGCGGGCGTGATTGGCGGCGGCGGGGGCGCTCGTGCGGTGGGCTCCGGAGGGGAAAGGGCGGCGACGGTCTCTGCCCCTCGATGTGCGGAGCCGCAGCTCCACGGCGTGCAGGGCAGAAACGTCCCTGGCCGCAAGGGTTGAACCGGGCGAGGGAGATGGGGGATGAGGCATGTGAAACCCTGCGAACGTGAGGGCGGCCTCTGTCGTCATCTGCGGGCGGCTTGTCTCGGAGCTGGAGAAGTCCTCGATGGGCCTCGGCTGTCCTGCCTCAGACAGCAGATGACGGGGCAGCAGCACGAGGTACAAGTACTGCGGAGCGCACGTATCACCGTCGATACTGCTGAGTAGTGAAGTACCCTAGCCCTCCCACCGGACTTGATCCGTCCCCGTCGTCTTCCCCAGGCCGCGGCGGAGACGAGCTTCACCGGCTCCCGCAACCAGCAGTGGTGTCAGCAACAAACGCCCGGGACGACCCAGCCGCCCGGTGATTCCCCGGAGAAAGGCAGCAGCCATGGCTCCACCGCCGCAACCCCAGCCGACTACTTCTTCTACGACGCCTGCTGCTCCTGCGGCAGCCTCAGCGCCGTCCTCCTCCTCCTCTGTCGTGCGCGACCGTCTCTCTAGCATCTCCTCGCACATTATGGGTTCTTCCTGCCCGTCCATCTTCACCGCGGCCGTCGTGCCCCGGGCGCCGGAGGATCCCCTCTTCGGCCTCATGAGGGCCTATCGCCAGGACCCCTACCCGCAGAAGGTCGACCTGGGCATTGGCGCCTATCGAGACGACAACGCGAAGCCATGGGTCCTGCCCGTCGTCAGAAAGGTGCGCTCCCCTTCCCCGGACAGCTCTGTCTGCGGGGCTGGAACGACAGCGTCGAGGTCCTCTCTAAACCGATAACAGGCCGACGAGATCCTGCGCAACGATCCCAACCTCAACCACGAATATCTGCCCATCGCTGGCCTCACAGAGTTCACGGCGGCAGCCCAGAAGCTGATCCTGGGCGCGGACAGCCCGGCCATCAAAGAGAACCGAGTATGTCGTGCTCCCGAGTCTGCCCCGCATTCGTCATCTCATTACCCATGCCCCTGCTAGGGCCAGGATTGGCAGCCGATCTTTGCCATCCTCCCGATTCATCTTCAACGCAGAGGCTGACTTTCTGTCGTAAACGACGTAGGTCTCTTCAGTCCAGACGATCTCGGGCACCGGTGCAGTGCACCTGGGCGCCCTCTTCCTCGCCAGATTCCACCCGTCCCGACCAGCTCCACATGTCTACCTCTCCAGCCCGACATGGGCCAACCACAATCAGATCTTCACCAATGCCGGGCTTCCCGTTTCCAATTACCCTTACTTCTCCGCGAAGACCAAGGGCCTCGATCTCGATGGCATGCTCGCTGCGCTCCGGGCCGCTCGTCCAGGCTCCATCGTCGTCCTGCACGCCTGCGCCCACAACCCAACCGGCGTAGATCCCACTCAGGAGCAATGGAAACAGATCGCCGCGGTCATGCGCGAGCGCCACCACTTCCCATTCTTCGACTGCGCCTACCAGGGGTTCGCGTCAGGTGATCTCGCGCGGGACGCGTGGGCCATCCGGTACTTCGTCGAGCAGGGGTTCGAACTCTGTGTGGCGCAGTCCTTCTCCAAGAACCTGGGTCTGTATGGCGAACGCGCGGGTGTCTTCCACTTCGTCACCAGCCCCTGCGCGGACGCGACGTTGTCAAACCAGCACATCGCTAGCCAGCTGTCGATCCTCCAGCGTTCCGAGATATCGAACCCACCCGCCTACGGCGCCCGCATCGCAAGCATCATTCTGAATGACCCCAAACTCTTCGCAGAATGGGAAGACAACCTGCGCACGATGAGCGGTCGCATCATCGAGATGCGCAAAGGGCTGCGTCAGCGGCTGGAAGCAAAGGGCACTCCTGGCAGCTGGGAACACGTGACCAATCAGATCGGGATGTTCAGCTTCACGGGTTTGACAGAGGCCCAGGTCAAGATCCTCCGGGATAAGTGGCACGTTTATATGGTGGGTTCTCTCGTCGTTTTCCCACTCGTCCGATATCGTCGTGCTTCCCGCCTACACCGCTGTCTGTCCTTTCCCGCTTTCGACATTGGCGTCTCCACCCTCCGGTTCTTCCTTTTTTTCCCTTTCCACCAACCCGGCACTTGTTCCCGTCTCCACTGCTTCCCACCCCCGTATACCCCGCCTTGTAGATGTGAACTTTGTCGGAATACGTCTGTGCGATTCTGCGATACTACTTTTTGCTGCACTCTTTGACCACCTTCCCCCCCTATTGAAGTCTCCTTGCTGACTATTTCGCCATCAAACAGACCAAGAACGGACGCATCTCCATGGCCGGCCTCAACTCGCACAACATCGACTACTTTGCCCAAGCGGTCGATAGCGTTGTGCGCGAGACGTCATGATCGACGTGCGAGACACGGGGGCGTTCTCTTTCATGAACGAAATGCTTGCTTGCTGGTACTAGAATTATTTCTTAATTCAGATACGATGCCTACGGTACTAGGATTGATATCAACAGGTCACCCTATGGATAAAGGAGCTTCTGGGACGTTCATCATTGATCGGTTTTACGGGCAGATTGTGCAAATGGAAAAGCAGAACCATAGATAACCTCACCTTGCTTTCGGTACTACTAATTACTGGGATGAATAGCAGCACTTTCAGCTCTGCTCAATGCTTCGCTTCTTGTTCCAATATTGCACTAGAGGATATCGTACATCTTTATAACTTACGTCTCCGTAAAATGGATGCACCTGACAGTAGCGAGCGTGGTATGTCCGTGCTGTGCATGTACAGTACACTCAGCTCACATAGATGCTGTATCAATACCTGTCAGAGAGATAGAACATCAACATACATGGCAATTTTATGCTCACGCTGGGGCGACTGCCATTCAAGTAAGTGAGCAGAAGCCAATTTCCTCGCTGTTCGGTTTTTTTTTTTTTTTCACAAAAGATCTGTACGTACACGCCCCGGAGTCATTACTTCATCACTACTCGAGAGTATTCGCGAAGATCGACAGTTGCATGCACATGCGACACATGCGACATGGTGTAGCGGAATCCGGACACTTTTTTTTATGCGCCAATGGGACTGGGAGCAATGCGCGAAATCAAATTGTACCGGATGAAATCAAATCCTGGATGAGATAGAGGTGTGCTTGATGAAAGGAAGGGCGCGTGGTTAGTTATTAATTAGTTAAGGAGATCTTGAAGGTAAAATGATTGCAGGTGAGATTTGAAAGAGAGAGAGAAAGAACAGAATGCAAGGGACTGGGTTTGGTTTCAAATTCAAATTCAAATGAGGTTGTCGTATACTTACTCTGAGTGTGCCAGATAATACCTTGGAGTGATTCTTCCAGAGATGGGACTGGGAGTGGCAAATGCAGACGGGAAAAAGACGGCAGTTCTATTTTACTATCTTTATCTTCGAGATGAGATGCCTCTTCTTTACTTCCTGTATTTTTCAATGTATCAGAGCATTCTGCGAACTAGATACGGTGTATAGATGGGATATCCTCGGGAGAATATCTCAGCGCTTATGATCCCCGAAGGGTTTGAAACCATTCGACATCAACGGGGAGCTTCAAGGAAATTCTTTTTATTGATTTTTTTCCCAAACAATACAATGATTCTGTATGTTTATGTGATGTGATTGGATTTAGGTCTTTCATCCACTCTGTGTCATGGACAGTTAGATTGTAGTTCCAAGACTCTTTTCCTTTCTTTTGCTAGGTGGGTAATAGGTATACAAAGGCCTGGGTGAGCTGATATCTCGTGACTGACGACTCTATTTAATGCCAATGCAGTCCAGTGTATAAGGAGATTCTTGTTTTCTTATTTATTTACCTTCAGGTTGGAGATCTGGGTTATTCTCCTTAATTTTTTTTTTTTCGATTATTCTAGTAGAGCCAGTCCACTGAGCCCGAAGGGTCCGATATAGTTTCTGGTGTGCTACTTACCTAGTGCCTACTCTTTTTTTTATTTATGAACGTAGTCCAGAGCACTCCGTACGTTGTTGCATATCTATCATATCGTAGATATTAGGTAGGTACCTAGCCCTGCGTAATGAAATGAATGGGACAGAGATTATTCCTCTCCGTCAACATAGACATAAATGTATTTTTTTTTAATGTCGAGACCTTTTTGGTCATCAATTGAATGTGGCTGTCCAGAGTGTTTGTGTTCTCCTTTTTCTACTGTACCGCTCTCCAGATGGTACGGAAGTACTATACTCGTGCTGAGTTTGTCAATGGAGCTGGCGAGCCCTGTGATCGTTGTTGAACAGGTATATATCCACGTTCTCGCCCTCGTCAAGAAGGTCGATGTTTATTTAGACTGAGGGTTTTCAAGGTTTTGTATGTACGGCGCGGAGGCAACTCGGGTAGGGTCTGCGTCAGGTAGGTTCAGAAGATGGCAGTTCGAGTAGTCTCTGAACTGGTCCTATCATATATGATCTCCTCACAAACATCGCGAGCGGGTGTCCGTTCCAGGTTCTGAAAGTTCGAAAGAACTGGCTTCGACATCACTATCCAGGTCGTGGCTGCAGCTGCCGCCGAACAGGAGTTATTGGAACTGAAGCTTCTCGCGCCATGCAGCAGCTGACGAGGCGGATGGTGCGGAGGGTGCGAAGGGCGTGGGGTCTTTACCAGCAGATGAGAAGGTCTAAACGGCCGCAAGAGATGCATACAGTAGAGTTAAGGATCCGGGAGAGAAGTGAGTAGTATACCTCTTCATACCTGTAAACAGAGTTACTATAGGTCTGTTTAGGGTTGATCCCAGAAGGAACTGGAACCTTGGAACCTTGGGCATTGTTAGTGCGCACCAGTTTAGGCAACGGGGGTGAGATTCTTGTTTTGACGTCGCCTCTTTGATTTTCGCCTTGGCATTATTTAATATTATTCTTGCTGGAGGATAGACGCCCCCTTCACCGGACGAGGTCACTGACTAGAGATAACTATTATTATTGTTGTCATTATTGAGATGAAGACGCTGTAAATCGCGTTTAGTATAAAGATGGACTGTAGATACTTGCTCGGATGATCAGGTTCTCGAGATCGACCTAGGTATGTACATACATACCTACTTAGATACTTTGGAGAGTCATCCAAACATTAGGCACTTAAACATACTCCACATAAACGACTTCGAGCTTCCGACGAAGACTTGAAAGAGGCCGCGAAGCACTTGAGGCCTAGTTGAAAATGGTCCCTCACCTAGGCCAACTTTTTCTTTCTGCCTGCCGATAATAAGGAGTATATGGGATTCAGGCGTCATGAATGGCTGAAAAAGGAAAATGGTCAGCAATAATCTACACCGCTACGCAGTAGATCATCTCCCCAAGGGCAGCACCGACGTCAAGTTGCAGATCCGACGGTTTCCGACCCCCCTGTTAGTGGGTACACGCTAGGTAGGTAATACTAAGTAGCTAACGATTCTCACTGGGCCCTGGGAGTACGCCTAGGTACGGAGTACTTCGTAGGTTGCCAAAACTTTCGATAAGCAATGGTCCCATAACCAAGCCGTCTATCTCGCTGCTTTTGCTTTATTCATTGTGATCCGGACTGACTGACTTCGCTTAGGGTCTTGGTGCCCATCACAGTGTCTAGTTAAGTTACCCTTCATATTAGCTTCAAGATCATGTGGGCATAAAACAGAAATCTGCCAAAGAGACCCTTGTTTAACGAAAGTTTTTGGCAACCTAGTACACGATATTTCATCTCCTTAACCGGATCAATTAATTACTAGGCTAACATCAAGCACAGACGAGAAAAGGAGAGCCTAGAGGGGAAGATCCGAGGGAAAAAGTTCCAGAAGAATTGGGGGAAAATCAGGATCTACCCCGATCTCCACGCCAGAAGGATGGATCTGCATTGGAGGATTTCCGCTGGTAATTGCGTCTTTTTTTCGATAGTTACCTAAACATAGTAGCATGCTACGGATTACACTCCCAGTGGAAAGAAAAAAAGTTTCGTTAGTACAGAGACCCACAGACTAACAGCTCTGCCAGCTTGCTGTTTAATAAACAGCATAATTGAAGTAGCTATCTGAAAGATACCCAAGCAAAGTCAGTTGATAGCATAATACTTTGTGCAAAAGTAGTGTGGTTGGTGGTTTTGGCTAAAATTGTACATGTGCAGTACTAGCCCTGCTTAGGTAACTTTTTCCGTCCTGAGTCTACTGAGCAGTCAGTGGTCAGGACATTATATAATCACCACATGACCTCGACACTTGGCATGAGGGAGCCTCTGGCGATCCGTGGACACGAGGGCAGTAGCTATCAGCTCGTATTCTTGTGGGGCGACTGATGTAGGGGGCAGGGATCATGGATGTGCAGAATACGAAGTATCAGTACCGATTTGGGGAAGCATGATGAGGCGAAGTTGCGGTACTAATATCTTGATAAGCAGGTAGATACCATGTGCTATTTCGATCTTCGATTATGATAGCTGACACAAATTTTGTTGCCTAGACCTCCAATGGTCTGTGAATATGGGGGTATGGGCCAGGGCGGGGGGGGGGGGGGGGGGGGGGGGGGGGGGGGGCAGGCGGGGTTGGCAGGAAGCCTAAGACAAGACACTACAAGATAGAAGACATGCTTGGCTGTACTGGTGAATGATGTAGCTAGTATGGATTTGTATATAACAAACTATCTAGTGATATCAGAAATATTACAGTACAGAGCTGAACATGATCATCAAGACATGTACTCCGTATTCAGGAGTAAGATTCTTCAAGCCTTGCTACCTAGGCACCTGAGGAGGTGAATCACGCCTGAGCGGCAGCCTCCTTCAGGAGATCAGCGCACTTCTCACCGATACCGTAGGCGGGCATCTGGGTGTGGCCTCCGTGCAGGGTAGGCATGACGCTGCAGTCCGCGACACGCAGACCAGACACGCCCCTCACGCGCAGCTTCTCGTCGAGGACAGCCATGGGGTTGTCGGCCTTGCCCATAGCGCAGGTTCCGGCGGCGTGGTAGCCTGTACAACAGTTAGGCCTGAAGTCTTGTTGAATAGGAATGGGAGAGAGTGAGCTTACAGGTTGTGGCGTGCTCCTTCACATAAGGCTTCCAGTCCTCTCTGGTCTTGTACGTGTGGTGGTTCAGCTCTGGCGGCCAAGAGCCCTTCACGATGTCCTTGGTGCCAGCACCCTCCATAATGATCTCGTTGCCGAATCGGCAAGCCTCAGCCAGGACCTCGAGATCCAGCGGGTCTGCCAGGTAGTTGCAGTCAACGATGGGGTTCTCAAGAGGATCCTTAGACTTCAAGGTCACGGTTCCGCGGGACCTCGGCGCGAAGAGCTCCGCAATGATCGAGAAGGCGTGCTTGCCGTCGACTGGGAACCGATCATACTGCTTGGGGCCACCGTAGCATTCCGTGGTGAAGAACTCAATGTTTGGCTGCTTGGGAGTAAGACCCATGGGGTCTCTGCCCGGCTCCCGGGGAGCCTTCTGCCAAAGCTCCGAGTCCTTCAAGCGGTCGTCGAGTCTGGCAAAGGCGAAAGCGCCGAATGGGAAGGTGGAGAGGAATCCGGTCTTGTGCTCTTTCCACTCCTGATAGGACTTGGCTAGAGCGTCACCGTGATATACAAGGTAGTCGTTCGTCAAGCCCGGTTTGTCGGTTTCATAGAAAATGAAGACGATCTGTCCGGAAATGCTTGGTCAAAACAAGAATAGGGCTTGCTTTGTTGCCGATGAATGTATACTCACCAGGTGGTCCAGGAGGTTCTTCCCGACACCAGGGAGATTGACCTGGCAAGGAATTCCAAGCTTCTCCAGATCCTCCTTGGGGCCAATTCCCGATCGAAGCAGGATGGCAGGACTGCAGTAGGCTCCGCCGCTGATGACGATTTCCTTCTTGGCGTAGAAGGTCTGCTGCGTTCCATCACGGCCCACAACCACAACGCCCTTTGCCTTGAGGCCGTTGGCACTGTCACGCTCAAGGATAACCCTGTCAACCGTGGTTTCCGTCTTGAGTGTGATATTCTCACGCTCCCGGTCCTTGGTGATGAAATCCGCGCCGGTTGTCCGGATACCCTTGTAAACCGTTCGGGGTGCGTGACCACAGCCGTGAGGGTTTTCGCCATGGCTGAACATGTCCGGGTCGTAAGGCAGTCCCTTCGAGATCATCGAGTCCATGATACGCTGGGAGATGGGAGCGAGGTCGTGAGGCTCGATGTTCAGGGGACCATCATATCCGTGGCTCTTTTCATCGGCCTTGAACCATGGCTTGGGATGGAATGTCTCGGCCTAGCTCTCTTGTCAGCTCCTTGGTCTATTCCATTCCAAGGCCACAAATCTGACCTTTCTCATGTATTTGAAGAACTCCTCTCCGCTCCATCCCTCCAGTCCCCAGTCATCGTAGTCCTGCTTGCTCCCACGAATGCAAAGAGTGCCATTGCATCCACTGCAGCCACCAAGGAACTTTCCTCTGCTGAGCTTGACCTGGCGGTTGTTCACACCAGGCATCGGCGGGGTAATAACGTTCCAGTCGGTCTCCGAGTCGAAATTCTTCGACCAGCTTGCCCTCAAGTCAACACACAGGAGACCAGAGAAGAGGGAGAAAGCAGTGGGTTACTCACCCACCGGTCATGTGGACATTTTCGAGGTCCTTGTTGTGCTGTCCAGCCTCAATAACCAGAACCTTCACGTTGGGATCTTCTGCGAGACGCCCGGCGACGACACAGCCCGCTGTACCGCCACTGAAGGAAACTGTCAGTATAAACTCAACGGAAATGGTTATCCAAGTTGGCGCTTTGTCCAAGGAACTCACCCGCAGATAATGTAGTCGTATTCCTGAAGGGAAGCCATGTTGCTCGTTTCTGGAAGTTCTCGAATTGGTTGTTTCTGGAAGCAAGTTTTGACTGTTTAGCTTTGCTGTAGCTTTGCTGAGTGAGCCATCTACGCCAAGGGCGCGTCAGGCTCTTCTTAAACGATTCATGAGGGTTTCTCGGAAGGAAAAGATTCCGGATCATCCTGTTAGTGTGGTGCAATTGCGGAATGAATGGAGCGTTTAGAGGTCACAGATGGAGCAAGCACAAGTCTTATCGCGGTCAAAGCTGCAGAATACAAGCTACGCGGCCAACACGGCAGCCCATGTGGTGGAACAGGGAGACAGCGGCGATTTGCTACTAGATTCCTATTCTGGATAGATGGCGAGCGGTGTGTTGTAGAGGGTAACATACAAAGCATAAATCTCCGCTGATCATTTGAACAAATCGACGGAGAGCCCACGTGTTGCGTCTACCTGAGGCTGCTGGGCTTGCGAGGCGCACCCTGAGACAGATGGTTGACCAATGATAATAACTTTATCAGTGTTGACCAAGCCACCGCCAGCAGGACGGTCTGCTCAACAGTCCTTCGAAGAACGTTCGGGGCCATGAATGATGCGGAATTGTTCCCGTCCGTCAAACATAGCCCCTGGCGATCTCAATCGGGCTCTATGTCCTGAGTAATTCCGACGCTGACTGCTTCCTGTATAAACTTAAAGACAGTACGGAGATATTTGTGTTTTGCACATTTCCAACCCTTATGTATATTCCAACACGCCCCTGTAATATGGGAAGCTTGCCACCATATATTGTGTATATATCACACGAGGTTGTACCGTTGTGCTTAGCCTCTCCGAGAGATGTGAAAGCCAATCAAAGCCCCCTGTGACAGGGTTTCACCTGCAGGATCCCTGACATAATTCCAAGTCTTCTCTCATCCTGGTCCTACTGGGGTTTTACAGGAAAAGATTGCAGAGAAAAAAGTGAGGTTTGAACTTCATGTCAACCTCCTGGCCAAACTGGGCTCATAACCTGTTGGACCAAACAAAAATGGCAATGCTACCTATTTAAATGTCTTTGCAAGTTTCCGACCTTAGTGTGTATATTCCAACAAAACATCTGACTTTCACACCGTAGAATAAGATTCTATTCACCCCCTCCCCCTTTCTTTCCTTTTCTTCGAATGCCAATGGAGGAAATGAACATGTCAAAAGTACCTACCTAGCTAAGGCATATGTTCTGTACTAATCTTCCCAATGCAACCGCGGACGGGAACAGCTGTACTGGGTTTCGCAGTCAAAGACATTTACGTACATCGCAAATAAAGGGTAATTTGCACCTAGTGGAGTTTTATTTTTTTTCCCCCCCGGGAAAGGGAAATCCTTACACACACTCTCTCTCTTTAGCAAGTTCAATTCAGATCCCTAAACCATGGTAGGGATAACAATTCATAATGTGAGATGTCGCTGGATCAACAGAAAGTTAACAGAAAGTACATATATTTCATTGCTCTCATGTCAGGATCAGAAGCAGAGAGGATTCTGGACAGGAAAAAGTCGATTCAGGTCTAACAAAGCAATTTCTATCTTTCTTATCTATTACGTTGTTCACCACATATTCGACTCGAGGGTGGTAACGAACGAAAAGGGGAAAGACATTTGATATATATATATATATATGTATGTATGTATGTATAAATATCATATGGCGGAGGCGGAGTAAAGTTTGGTCTGATAGAATGATGGATTGATAGATAAAAATTGCCAACGTGAATTCCAATCTTGAATGTCATGCTCGTGTTTTTTCATGATGTTGTCATCAAATATACTTATGTATAGTATAGCTCTGAAATGAGTGAAGTGTGGTGTATATAAAACATTCAGGAATCTAGATGGTCGTGGAACAGTGCTGACTGCCTATGAACTCGTAACATTGATGAGAGTCATGGGTGACTTGATGTCAGTATTCTTTTGCCGGCCAGGTCGCGCAATTAAATACCTGTATAACATGCCAAAATTAGGGCAAAAACTCAACACATGGATGTCGCTATAAATGTCCGAAGAAAAGAAAGAAAGAGAAAAGAAAGAAAGAGATAACACCCACCGCTATCCTCCTGATCGATCCTCTCCCCGCTCCTCAACCACCGATCCCACCCGGAACACGTCCTCTCCACCGCATCGAGCCTGCGATGCCCGATGTCGTCCCAGATCTCATCGCGCCGCTCCAGCAGCTGCATCGCCAGCCCGCTGCTGGCGTGCCACGCGATGTGGCAGTGCAGGAGCCAGACGCCCGGGTTGTCGCTGCGGAAAGCGATGGCGAGCCAGCCGCCGGTGGGGAGGAGGGCGACGTCGCGCCGCGGCGGGTTGTGGTAGTTGAAGGCCAGCGGGTCGGCCAGCTCGTTGTACGCGTCGGTGCCGCTGCCCAGGATGGCGAAGTCGTGCCCGTGCAGGTGGATCGGGTGCGCGGCCTGGACAATGCTGCGGTTGCTGGTGCCGGGGACTGGGAGGGGAAGGGGCTTGTCTGCGGTTATGACGATGTAGACTGTTGCAGTGCAGAAGTAGAATAGACGTTAGATGGGGAGTTTCACAGGTTATAGATATAGGGATAAGAGACAACCACATACTCCACTCGTTGACGTAGTCGAATTCATACACGTCGTAGTCCGGATTGAACGTCTTATTGTCCAGGGAGAGCAGGGTCGGGTCCGAGAAGTTCAGCCTGGAATACGTTCAGAAAATGAAAAAATGGAACAATACATATTCGGAAAGATAAAGACATCTTACCACAGCGGCCTCTCTCCAATCGCCCATCGCTGTGCTCCACGCGACAGCACCGTCCCGACTTCATATGTCGACTTGGACACATCATTCGCGGGATACGATCCGACCTCCCATCTGACGATGGGCCTGAGACTCTCGTATGGTTCGTCCGCACAGGCGTCCGGAACATCTGGGTTCTTAGTAGACGTAGGCACTGCATCAGGCGCGCCTTGGTATCGAAGGATTCCAGTCCGCTCGTCCAGATCAGAATTGGTCCCGTTGCAACCGTCGGCCGGGTTGGTGCGGATCCAGTAATTGCCTTGCGTCTGGTTTGTTTCTATAATGACAGAGTATCGTTGACCTGTGTATGATGAGCAAGAGAGAGAGATGTATATATAAATCCTTTTGACACATACCGATGCCGATAGAAACCGAATTCGTCACGTACGGTTCGATAGGGACGAAATCCGTCGATATGACTTTGAGGGGATGTCCGTCGATAGAGAAAACGAAATGCATATTCGTACTGCTCCAATCAGACTCCCGCCGCACCTAGAAATATGACGACAGTCCGTCTTTCTCACCTTGCATTGATGAGGCGCAGCAGAATCCTCTTCCCTGGTTCGACGACCCTAGTAAATATGGAACCGGATCCATTATAAACGCCTGCAACAGTAAAAGTGTAAATATAAATCCGGAGACGAAATTCAAATTCTGGTGTAATTTTACCTTGTCCCCCGAGCAGTATACTGTCCGCGACAGGCGGAGGCGGGTGCAATTCGTGTACAAAAGCTCGGAACGCATTGTCATGGATCCAATCCTGCAGGAAGATGGGATCCCACGCGATGTCCCAGTCGGCGCTAGTAGGACCGTGAATCAGAAGTGGACCTGATATTTTTATTAACATATCGTCATGTTAAAAAGGTTGGCGGACTCCTTGCCTGCTACTCCGTTGGGATATTGGAGCGAGTAGTGACTAATAAATGTATAAGCATAAGCGTACGTCCTGCAGCGGAGAAAAGGAAGAGTCCTAACCTGTGGTACCAGCTGTGACCTATACCTACATCAGCAAGAAAAAGTAATTGAAAATGCAGAATGATTCCTACCGTATTGAGTCGCCCTGAACCTGTAAGTGTACGTTTCATTCTCAGCGATCGGGCATTGAGTGACGCCTACATAGGTCAGTCGAGGATACAGGGAGTGGACGGTAGACCAGACCATTCACGCCATCGGCATCATTTGTATGTAGCTGGCGGACGCCTATATCTTCCAGTTAATCCAGCGCGAGACATGTATTTTCGAGTATGCCAATGACTATCTCGCCGAGTATTGGCAATTGTATACAATACATACCATGCCAGTGGATGGTAGTCCCGTTGTCCTTCAATCTGTTCGTGACATGTACAACTGCCTTCATTACTTTATAGGTCACGGACTCGTGCTTCTGGAAAGACTCACCAATTTCGTCTCCCCAACAGGCCTCTTGATCTCCATGTCAGCACAAACAAAATCAGTGTTGGAGTCGTAACCCTCACCAATCAATGGACCCGGGTAACTAGAGCAAGACAAGTGTCAGCAAAACATTAAGGAAGAATCCCATCCTAACTTACGTCTCATTGACAACCTGTCCCAGTTTCGGAAAGCCATCCGGACTGATGGTACGTTCCGAGACATCGATCCAGTACTACGTACAGCATAATCCATCAGCGCATACCCTTGCATGCGGGAACAATGGTGAATACCTCTCTCGTAATCCCCGGCGGCCAAACATCCTCATAGTCCGTCTGTACATCAAACTGGCTGAAGATGGGCTGCTTTATACGGGTATTACGGAGCCAGCAATCGCGCGAGTCGGGGCCATTGCACAGCTCCCAGCCCACAAGCGACGGGTACTTGCAGACGAATTCCTTCTTCTGTGTCTCCTTCTGAGGGCTTCCGTACTGTATACCCACTGAAATGTCCTGAGGCTCGAAGACCACTCCGTGCGAGGATACGTCCAGCGGCAATGGCTGCTGTTGGACGATGAGGCTGTTGTCCCGCCATGTGAACGGGAAGAACTGGAAAACGACGGTCACAAAGAGTTCGAAGAATCCCATAGTTAGTCTTTCGTAGGAACTGTACAGACCACCAAAAGAATTCCAAGAATAAAAAGAGAGAACATGAAAAGCAAAGATCTTGAGGAGGAATATTCGGACCAAGTATGATAACGCTGACTTTTATGTAGTAGGCAGTAACTGACCGGCTTTTCCCGTGTTCAATTGAGACAATCCAGCACTCATCAATGAAGTCTCGGCCTATCACAACTGGACAGACATGGGTCCGATAAGCCAAGGCGTCCCAAGGAGGTCAGAGATGATAATTCCGTCTTTTAGGCAAGCCATGGGATTTGCATGACTGTCGCGTCGAATATCCTTCGACTGACGTATAAGGCTGACAAACTATGAGCGCCATCATGCAGAATTGGCATTCCGCCTCACACAGGCGAGACGATTGCGGGAGATCGAATAGCTGAAAAGGAGAACAAGCTATAGTATATTATCGCTCGCCAGGAAGGCCACGAGCCGTTGACTTGAACCAGTTACAGGAGATATCAAGAACCTACTACCTTCTCGGGTAGTAGGTATGTACAGTACATACATACTGTACAGTACATAAATGTACCCAAAAACTCCTAACAGCGATGCAACGAAACTCTCGGAAAGCTTGGAAAAGCCTAGGGCTGATAATCCATATGCAGGTTGAATCTGATATACCTCTCGGAGGAAAAGCTCAAAGATCACTGGTGGAGAACTCCGGCGGTTAGAAATGGTGCAGGTTGTGCCCGGGGCAGGGGAGTACTCAGCTGAGGCTCTGATCTGATGTAAGCACCAAGATTTAGCCCTACGACCAGGGAAGGCAGCGTAAAACATCCGGCTAAACTGATCGGCCAGTAATGTACAGATGAGGATACAGAAAGTGGAAAATCAAATGTGTCTCATTTTTTTATCTTCACGTGCTCTAGCACATTGCATACCTATATCGGTGTATGTAGAAATGGATGCAGGTGTCCGCGCAGACAAAGATCTGGAGAGACTATCCCCTAATTGCATATTAGCTTTGAGATTGCCAGACTATGATAACATATGTATAGTGCTTAAACTATCCATAAAAGTATTTCCCAGGCCTGAAGAAACTCGCCATAGTCCTGTTCGGCTTCAAGAAAGCAGCGCACTGACGTTCCGGCATCAGATAAACGCAGGTAGTTCTGTACTTACAATACATACCACGAGCTGAGGTCTAGTTCTGCAAGTCCCATTCACTCGGGCCGATCGGCTTCGGATTTACTCAATGGCTTTTGCTAGTGATTATGTCAAGCGCAAGACCATGCGCCACCCTCAGGTTTCTTTAACGCGAAGCGGAGGCTCCGAGATGGACATGCGTCGTCTGACACGCAGCAAAACAGGTTTCTTCGCTGGTTGCGCTTGAATCATGGATAATTCTGTATCATTCCCTATATCTCTCCAAGTATCGATGAAAGAGTAGAGCATATCTTTTCCGAGACAAAATGCAATAGCACCCACTGATCATTGTCGAATATACGGGTTTAAGGCGTTCCTTTTGGACAGCAAGGCTGGGTTCTCCTTACCTCAAGTAGCTGATAACTCACCGTCCAATCGTAACTAGAAGCCAATTACCTTCTATCGGAGTTAACCATGAAACCGAAAGCGCTTCTCCGCGGGAAGATCCGGCAAGATATCCTCCGTGGACGCGTACCACCCCCTCCAACACCCCTCGATGATATGCCTCCAGCTCCGATCCTCGATGAACTCCAGACTGGGAAATTCTTTCCGGCGATACAGCTCCTGCACCTCCTCGTCCGACCGGTCCCCGTAGGGCTTCTCCCCACCCGCCATGATCTCGTAGAGCGTCGAGCCCAGGGCGAAGATGTCGGTCCGCACGCTGCTGGGCGAGACCTCGTCGCGGGGCAGGTAGTGCGTGGCGTTCTCGATGACGAGGGCCTCGGAGCCGTCGAGCGACGCGCCGGCGAAGTCGCTCAGCCGGAGGTGCATCCCGTCGTCGAGGAGGAACTGCCGCGCCGCGAGGTCCGCGTGCACGACGCCGTTGCGGTGGATGTAATTGACGGCATTGACGGCCTGGCGCGCGGCGCGGGTCACGAACCCGTGGGGCACGGGCTCCTGACGCTCATGCTCATGCTCATGATCATGATGCTGGCAATGTCGCTCCAGGTACGACTGCAGGTCGCCGTTGTGCTCGTACTTCAGGTCGATGTAGTCGTCGGTGAGCGTGAAATGGCGGGCGATGTACTTGTATTTGCCCAGGCGGCGATAGACGCGCGCCTCGGTCTGGATGGCGCGGGCGCTGTCGGCGTAGGAGCGGTCCGAGGGCAGTTTGCGCACGACGTCATCGCTCAGCCGGTGCAGGGTCGCCAGGTGGCCGGAGGCGATGATGTTCTGCTGCGACGGCTCCTCGAGGTGACGGCCAAGAAGGTGCTGAGCTGCTTATCAGTCGCTAAAATCTGAGCGCGGGGATCAGATACCCACGGCGAGCATGTGCGCTAATCAGCCAGGATGATAGCATGTCAGTAACACCATGCGGAGTAGATAAGATAAAGTGCCCTATCGCCGGTGCATTCGGACTCTCCAGGATTGGGTATAAGCTTCCAATCCTCAACGGGCTCGACACAGATCCCTTGAAATGGGCTCTGCAGGCCGCTATTAGTCAGAGATGACAGACGAAGCAAAGTATATCTGTTCACAGCAGCGAAGCTATTGCGAAATGGAGGGGACAGCCAGGACCACCTGAAGCTTGGATACCCCGGTTCAGCGAATCCGGCACGTGTCAGGCGTAGATCGCCTCCACCATCTTCACGTGCGGGTATCTCTACTTGTAAACACCATATGACAGCATTGAAGACGCTTCTAGGTGACTCAGTGGATTAGTACGGTATTTCCCTTCTAACATTCCTGTCCTGATTTCATTCTTACCCATCCTGTATACTGTGGAGATCTACCTCAATGAGGGTTAACCCATGCCGCAAGCCCAAATGCTGATCTTATGCCACAGAGGATCGAGTTATCAGAAGGCCCAAAATGCCTATTTAATAAATATGCTTCGGTATCGATATTACTGATTCACTTCAGGACAAAAAACAAATCTATAACCGATCCATATTATTCCATTATACCATTCCCAGGCTCACCGATATATGCATACAATGCTACGCAACACAGAACCTTCTTCTGATCTAGAAAATCAGATCCCAAATAATAAGCCACGTGCACAGGCCCACGGTGCCCCAGAAGACCGCCTGCGCGGTGCTCCGCCGCTCCGTGGCGCGCTTGAGCTCCCGGTTCCCCCGGCCGACGTTCTCCTGCGTCGTGGCCGCGTCGGTGACGAGCTGTTCGATGTACTCTTCCTGCGTGGCTAGGTGGGAGACGAGGGTCTGCTGCAGGGAGGAGATCTCGAGGAGGGATTTTTCTGCGTTTCTAGCAGAGGCGTCAGTCCGGACAATAGGACACATGGATTGCTTTTTGCTTTCTAGCAGCACAAACAAAATATATTGAGGGAAGCCGGGGAAAAGGAAGACGTGAGACATACTGGACCTTACTCAACGTATCCTCATAGTGCTTCAGCATCGAGTCGTTCTCCTCCGCAAACAGCTGCAGCTGCTCCGGCGACAGCTGCGACTCGATGTCGGCCATCTCGCCCTGAGCAGTATCCTGTGCGCGCATCGAAGGGGGAGGAGGAGGCGGCTGCATCCTGTACCCATCGTCCGGCAGCGGCTTCTTCTCCGCAGCGTCCTGCGCACCGGGCACTACTCTCTCCAAGCCACCACCAGCAGCAGCCTTGTACAGCACGCTCTTCTCCTTCTCCCGCACGCGCTCGATCCGCTTCTCCACCATGCCGCGCTGCACCTCCGCCGCGCCTTCGAGGCCGCGCCTCAGGTACCAGAGGACGTTCTCGCGCACGGTGCGGATCGTGCGCGCCGTCTCCTCGTCGCGCTCCTGCTCGGGCGACCTGGCGCCATTATCACCGGAGGATAGAGCTCCCGACCCGCCAGCCCAGCGCCACAGGAAGTTATTCGTGTGGCCGTACTTCTTGCGCAGGAGGGTCGCCTCGGTCTCCTGCCGGAGGGATTCCGCGGACGAGAGGTTCGCGATCGAGGAGGAGAGGTCGCGGAGGAGGAGGGCGGTCGAGGAGTCGATCGAGTCGCGCTCTTCGTCGGTGAGGTGCTTGCGCTGTTGTCCTGCGCGCAGGGAAGAAGAAGAAGAGATGGAAGGCGTGCGGCGCTGGTAGTAGGCCGAGGGAGCGGGAGTCGTGGAGAGGTAGGAGTGGCGGATGGATTGCAGGTAGCGGAGGAGGGAGTTTATATGCGAGTTCTAAAATCAGTGTTAGAAGAGCAGCCTGCGTTCATGGATCAAAGGGGCGTCCGACTATTCTGTACGCCTCCTTGAGGAACTCATCCACGGTCTCCGTCAACGGCGGGCGAGTTCCAGGCTCGGGGATTGCCGGCGAGGAATGGGTCTCCGTAAGGAGCTGGTTGATAACCGGTGTAATATCTGTCATCGTTCTGGCATCTTCTTATTTATCCTTGTTTTATTCTAGCGGTGACAGAGGGACGCAAAAAGCTCTTGAGACTTCTGGATCGCCGGACACCTGTCAATAGTCTCTCCGAGCTCCAACGTCAGTTGTCCGCATCTCTGCGCTGTTGGTCCCTGCGGGTCGATGGAGCAGCGCGTGACCGGACTAGCCCTAAAAAAGCTGATAATCGCCCCGCATGCATTATAGATCGAGAACCATTAAACATGTAGCCAATCTCCACTTTCCAACAGTATGGAGATCAGTAAGTCTCCATTATTAGAAGAACTGTATTGTTACTCATTTCTCTAAGTGCTAGCTAGGCTATGGTCTAATCTGAAAGCAAACATTGGTATTCGACGTAGTCCAATTATAGTATTTATTTAGGGGAATCATATCGCCGAAATGCTAAACGCTCGTAGGTATGGGTATGATGAACAAATAATAGATGGGGGGAAAAAAAGTGAGTTGGGTAACCCGGTTAAAGACCACTTCTCCAAAAACACCTTAGGATTAGCGATGCAGACAGATGCATTGATAGATTCGAGAGAACAAGCAAGACGGTCACCGATCGAGTCATGACTTTTCTTCGACCCATATCTAGGAACGGAGCGTCAGTCTTCATGTTCGACATGCATATTGGGGAAATTGACATACCTCCATCTTGGCCATATCATGGCCATCCCTCCGCGCGGCCTCCCTCGCGGAACTCAGAAGCATGTCCAAGTCATCCTGGTCGGCCATCGTGATCATGTCGCCTTCATCCCGCATTCTGATCCTCAATCGGCTCTTGAACCCAAATTTCTCGCGGATTCTGCCTTCAAACTCGGCAAATTCAATGTCTGACCCAACCATGATATAGCGGATATCGTCGGCGGCATGGACCTTGACCCGGAACTTGCGGATTTCAGGTTTGCGCGAAGCGCCGCGGACCCGTCCACGGTCTCCTCCCCGTGAACGGGCCGGCGGCCCGCCCATCATCTCAAACTCGCCCTCATCGATGGTATCATCTTCATAGTAGTCGCTAGCGTAGTCCTCATCCTCTTCCTCAATATACCGCTGCTGACGCGGCGGGCCACGTCGATTAGGATTCCCCATGGAACGGGGACTGGAATATAAATCGTACACATCGTCACCATAACCCTCCTCGTTCATTGGCATAAAACCGGACTCGCTCATTTGCCTTCTCGACCCGGGATCTCGGTAATATGGCGGCCTGCTGCCATCACGGCTCTGGCTTCGCGCGGTTGCGTACGGTCTCGAGGTCTGAACCCGAGACTCGGATGCAGTCCGCGCTCTCCCCATGCGCGATTTTGCCATCGATGGCATGTCCCCGCCCGTCCGGCCATTTGTTGTCCCCGTCTTGTCAAGATCCAGCCGTGGTGGACGACCAGCACGCACCGACGCTGCGCGTCCCGTCAAACCGGAACCGCCGGCCGACGAGCCGTTGCCCGCAGAGACAGTCTTGTCCGAATCCGGCGGCGGCGTTGGCGGGAATGTATTTCGGTTGATCGGGGGCTCTGACTGCTGTCTGGCTCGGCTGACCAGATTCTTCTGCACCAGGTTCGTCGCAGCATAAGATATACTCTCCGCAGGCCGATCGTCCCGCGCCCTTTCCGAAAGGGTAGCGGCCCTCTTCAACTCCGAGCCTTGGAAACCGGTGAAAGCGTTACTCCGGTCGGAGGCCGCGATGAGTTTTGCTTTTCCCAGATAGTCCTTCGCCTTCAGATTTCTGACTTTTGCCTCGTTCGGCCTGTAGATAACCCCGACGGGAATAGAGAAGACGGTGTATCCCTGATCAACTGACGTTGGTATGTGCACAGAATGTCAGGTCCGGGGAACATACCTCCGCCTTTTCCTTGATCGCCTCGTCAATGACGTCGTGGTCCGGCGTTACTTTCTCCTTGGCAGCATATTGCAGATCTTGCATCCCCTGGTCCGTCTGCTGGAGATAGATGTAACACAGGCCACGGTTGAACAGGACTTCGCAAGAGTAGAGGCGAAACTTCAGCCCAAGCTGTTCATAGTCGATCACAGTATTGCCCCTGAGGTACAGGAGGGTGTCGTTAAAGTTGGCCAATGCCTCTTCAAAGTCGCCGAGGAGGAAGTTGGAAACACCCTGCTGGAAGTAGGCGACGGCAAAATAATTGTCCAAACTTGTTGCGCGCTGGTAGAACTCGACCTATTCGCTGTCAGCGTGGCTTGCATGGAAAAGTACATGGAAATCCATTGAGTCACATACCGCCCTCTCATGTTCCCCCAACGTCGCATGGATGACACCACAGTTGAACAGAATCTTGGAGGTATCGGCGATGTTGGCGAACACCTTGAGCGCCTCGTCATACTCCTGGTTGTCGTAATGCTGGAGGGCCTGAACCCAGGTCTCGATTTCCTGGTCGCCGGACGCGGGTCAGCCTGTTGCATCGGGGGCATCCGCGTGTGTCGCCGGGGACGTACCTGTTTCAACGACATCGTTGCACGCGCTGCTGGGACACCGAAGGTCTACCTCTGGGTGCTGAATACAGGGGGTGGGAAGAGCGACCGTCCCTGCGGGAACAGCCTTGGGCCCAACCGGCGGCACCGCCTTGACGGTGGATGGGAAGTCTGCACACAGCGCTCGAGCCGGTGGAAACGGTCGCACTGGCGGGGAATGCACGATTTATGTGTCCGATTATCACAGAAGCCAAGCGTCTAAAGAAATGCACACAGCGTGTGGTGGGATATTTGGCGTGTGATGGGCAGAAGTGATTTCTGCACGGCTGCAGTGGGACTCGACGGATGCGGGGCCCTACGCAGAACTATAGCAGGTCATCGGTCTCGAGAGAGCTGCGATCTGGCGTGGGATAGGACGAACACCACGGCGCGACCAGGTTAGTCCCGTGATGAGGCAGAGGGCGCAGAAGCTATTATGGAAAGTAGGTGCGATGATATACACGACATAGGGCTCCAACGAGGCAGAGAAAGAAGGATATGTCCAGCGGGTACTCTGGACGAGTGAAGGAGAGGAATCGGGCGGCGCAAGAGCAAAGCAGAAAGTCCGGCGCCGTCTCGTCAGCTCTACTCGCAGCGGTCGGAGAGATCCAAAGGAGTGGAAGGTTGAGGGCCAGCCTGCGGGGGATTGCAGAAGCACAGAACAGCAGCGAACGACAGCACGGCCAGAGCCAGCAGCCCGCAGGCGCAGGAGCAGGACGCGCCCAAGATAACATGTGCCCCGGGGGCCTGTGATACAAAACAATACAAAAATAACAGGGACTCCGCCCAGCAACGGACTCATGCGCCGGGCGCCGGACCGACGCTCTGATCCGGCTCCTGAGTGGGCGTGCGCGACGGGCGTTCCAGACTCTGCCTTGTGCGCGAGAGCTGCGACAGGGGGTTGGGATGCTGGTGGAACGCACGCCCGGGGATAAAGGGCGCTGCATGCCCAGCGCGCCGCGGTGGTTGGCCGTCGCCCGCCTGCAGAACGGCGGCTCGTGGAAGCGCGAGGGGAAGGCCCGGCCCGCCGCCCAAAGTGGTCCGCGCTTGCCTCGCTGGCCTCTCCCCCCGGCCCTGGCTCTCCGTCTTCTCGTCGACCTGCTCTCCAGATATACATCTTCTCCCCAGGGCTCGCGGCACACGAATCATGTCCCCGTGCCCTTCACCGTTCGCGGCGTCACGCCACATCGGAGCAGCGGCGTTTCCTCGGGTGCGCTTCTGCTCGACAAGACTCAAGGCCTGCCAGGCGCTTCGCTTCTGATACGCCCGCGGTTTGAGACTGACCGGAGCACTGGCCACACTGCACCGTGTGGTACGGAGATGGCCAACCTTGGAAGGGCTGATAATTGACCAAGATGGCAAAAACGACGGCAGCTTTCCTCTTGCGTCCTCTGCATCATCTCGGTTACCGGTATTGTACTTACAATTCAGGATCCTTGGGGCTCTGTTTCATGTGAACCTCCCAAGGGATCGGGTCCGTACCGTACCGTGTAAATCCTGGTTCCGGTATGTGCCGTACATACAGGGCCGTTTAAACATCCATCCCATCGGAGTGAGCGCATCATGGGCAGGGCCCCCGGAGATCATTCCGAACTGACGGAGTACATGAGCTCCTACGGGTCGCAGGACAACCTCGCAGCTGTGGATATCTTCATTGGACCAAACCTATCTCAGATCCCGTCACATCTCGGCCATAGCATTGACATTATGTCCACCGTCGTCTCCCTATGTACCCCGTACATGTGTCGTGTACAAAACAACATTCCTGACATACAGTCCCTTCCCCGTGGTGCCTTGCCCGTCCGTTATGCCTCACTATGTACATGATTGGATGAGTCTGCTGAAGCAGCAAAAGCGTGGCAGTCAGCTCGTGCTCGTCTCCCGTCGACTCGCGTTCAACCGTCTGCCCCGGCCGCAGACGGGTTCTCATATCATGCCCTTGCTGACTTGCTCCTTGCGTTCCTCCCACACGTTCTTCCCCGAACAAGAGCATACCATCTTGTCATTGTCCCACACCCCTGCGCTGCGAGCGATGACTCCGACGATTGTGTCAGGATCTTCCTGCTTGAAGGGACCATCCTTGCTCCTTGAGACGACCATGCTCCGTCCGATCATCTCCCAAACCGCGACTGGCCGGTCCAGGAAGACGTTGCCCTTGCCCCTCTCATCGACGTCCACGGTGCCAAACACACCCCTGGGCTCCTTGGGAGGCTGAGAGCCTAAGACTTTGCTTTTCAGGGCCTCCCAGATCCCTCCCGTGGAAGCGGCTCCTTGTGAGATGTCTCCCGTCTCGCGCACGGTGGCCCAGTACCGTCCGGGTGAAAGTCCATTGATCGTGAGGTCCACGAGGGTCATGTTCGATCCAACCTGAACCATACGTGCGAGGCCACGGATCTTGTTCGGCACCGTAGTCGCGTGCGTCTCCAGTATGCACACGGCAGCGCCTGTTAGATTCGGACGGACTCTTAGCAAGGAGAAAGCCGGCTAACAGGGAGGGCTGCTTCTGACCAAAGACGTACCGTTCGTAGTACCGCTGCCGCGGAGGACCGCATCTCGACCCGTGGCTTGGATAGCTGATACAATGGCACTGGGAGCCGCGGTGCCTTCAACCAGCACCAGCTGGTCCTTGAGGTTCGCCTCAACCTTGTGGATCCCTAGCTTGAGCCATCAGCTTGTCGTGACCTCTTCAGCGCGCGCATTGTTTTGATAAATACCCTGGAGCTTGTAGAGAGAGTCCGATATGTCTTTTACGCAAGCCTCGCAGGTCATTGGGACCGCGAAGGTCGTCTGCAATGGCGTTGGTAAGCGGAGGATTCGTCGCGCCCGGGCTCTGTAAGGCTCACCTTGAACGGCTCTATCATGGCGCCGGCGGGACTCGATGATCGTAAGGGATCACAGGGTCAGAGGCGTGGCAGAGAGCTCCTGCAGATTCGATCGAATCGCTTGAGAGAGAGGGGAAGCGCTTTTATTCTGACTCCATCGAGGCGCCCCTCACGCTCCGCCCGCCCTGGCCGGCGACAAGGTGGGGTGCTTTGAAATCGGGGTCGGGCTTCGGCGCTTCCAGGCACGGGCCGGAAGCGTCTGCTTCCCCGGCCGCCATAGCGTCATCAAAATAGTAGATCCGTTCCGGAGCATCTGCTTCGCGATCCGCAGCCATCACGGGCGACCAGGCACTGCGTCCGACAACCGCTCGTGCAGACCCCAACACGACGCTCGAGGATGTCTGCCCCGACGAAATCGCGATGGGACGACGATGACCCCGAAACCGAGGCTGCCATTGCGCAGCGCAAACGCGAAAAGGAGGAGAGGAAACGCGCCAAGGCGGAGAGGCAGCGCAGGCTGCAAGAAGCCCAGGCTCAACGAGAATCTGCAGCCGACGGAGCGCTCCAGCAACGAGGCGGCACAGTCAACGGAGAGGCTGAGCCACCGACGAAGCGTCGCAGACTCTCAGAGGAGCCAGAGACACCTGCAGAGGTCGAGCAGAAGCGCTCCGTTCTGCTGCGTTTCCCTGCACCTGAGTGGGGCCCATGCAGGCATGTCGACAACTTCGAGCGATTGAACCATATCGAGGAGGGCTCCTATGGATGGGTCTCGAGGGCGAGGGATATCATGACGGGTGAAATTGTCGCCCTCAAGAAGCTCAAGATGGAGAACTCCCCGGACGGCTTTCCGGTAACCGGTCTGCGGGAGATCCAGGTTCTGCTCGAAGCCAGGCATCCGAACATTGTTAATCTACGGGAGATCGTGATGGGAAACAGCATGGACGAGTAAGCCTCGCTATTCCCCTGAGTACTGGATCTCTTGTTCCCCTGAAAAGTTTCAGATGCAGAGGATCATTAACCATCCGGCACGGGGCACCGCACCTCACCCGCCGCATCATAACAGTGTTTTCCTTGTCATGGACTTCCTCGAGCACGACCTGAAGACCCTGCTGGACGACATGCGCGAGCCTTTTTTGCCGTCAGAGGTCAAGACGCTGCTGCTACAGATCCTCTCAGCAACCGAATTCCTCCACTCGCACTGGATCATGCACCGCGACTTGAAGACCTCCAATCTGTTGATGAACAACCGCGGCGAGATCAAGCTCGCTGATTTTGGAATGGCAAGATACTTCGGGGACCCGCCCCCAAAGCTGACGCAGCTGGTTGTGACGCTGTGGTATCGAGCGCCGGAGCTGCTCCTGGGTGCTGAGAAGTACGGGCCCGAGATCGATATGTGGAGTATCGGCTGCATCTTCGGCGAACTTCTCACCAAAGAACCATTACTGCAAGGGAAGAACGAAGTCGACCAGGTGTCGAAGGTACCGATCCTTTGTCCCCTTCAAACAGCGCCTTCATTCTCTCGTTCAGATGCTAACATAACGTACCATCAGATCTTCGCCCTCACTGGACCCCCGACGCAGCAAACCTGGCCCAACTTCCGCTCCCTTCCCAATGCCAAGTCCCTCCGCCTTCCCCCTAGCACATCCGCTTCTGGCTCGAGCACAAACCCGCCCCTACTTCCGCGCTCCAAGTTCCCCTACCTCACCAACGCCGGCCTAGCGCTCCTCTCGTCCCTGCTGGCGCTGAATCCTGCCTCCCGCCCCACCGCCCAGGAGTGTCTCAACCACCACTACTTCCGCGAGGATCCCCGGCCTAAACCCAAGGAGATGTTCCCGACATTTCCCTCCAAGGCCGGGATGGAGCGGCGGCGGCGGCGGGAGACACCCGAGGCGCCGAAGCGCGGGGAGGAGGCGCCGCGGCTGGACTTTGCAGGTGTGTTTGGTGGTGCGCCTGGAGGGGATAGTGGTGAGGCTGGAGCAGGGTTTACGTTGAGGTTAGGTTGACTTCTTTTCCCGTTATTGCCTTTTCTGGTCATGTGATAGGGGTGGAAACGGTGGAAGAACGGTGATACAGTTCTGTCTATATTGTATCATTCCTATCCTGCAGGATTGTTTTATTCCTATTCTCTGGAGTCGCGGTTGGGAAGAAGTATAGTTTATTTATATCGAATATCGGGACCTGTGAATCACGAAAATTCGGCTTTTCTTTGGTCTGGTCGCCATCCATACAACAAAAGCTATCCCAAATAAAAAAGAGAGCAATCTGCTAAGGCAACAGACAGAGATGTAGTATTGTTTCTGCTAGGACTACCCCCTAGCAGAATAATATACCTACCACCAAAGGCAAAACGCCGAGACGGCGGGTGAGTCTTCCGTTATGGGTCCTGACTTGCTTGGGTCGTGATTAATTTGTCTATTCTCACGATCATAGAACACTTGCACCGAAGCGCCTTCGCAATAGTGAAGTCCTTGAAGAAGACGTATATCTCTGCCGGTGACATCCATAATAGACACGTCTATGCCTGCCAGAGTCGTTTCCGATGCAGGAGTGAATGGGAATGGGAATTAAAAAAAAGGCAGACTTACTCGAGGATTCTCGCAAGCTGCCTTTTAATAATCGCAAGTTCATCCGCTGTGATATCCGAAATGTCAATAACAGAGGTGCCTGGAACCTTGGACATGGCGAGGTCATTCAGATATCCCCCGGGAAAGACGTCGGTGTCATTCCTGACGGAGTTTCACTGAGCCATAAAAGACGGGTGTGCGGCCTGTGACTTCATATTTTTTTGATGCCACGGCATTCTTGACGGAAGAGTCTCATTGCCATGTCTACCCGCTATTGGTCGATCGCTCTCCTCGATCAAGTGCGGATCCAATCTTTAAAAATACGTTACATTTTAGTAGAAAGACACCCGACAGAAGACCTGGAAAGATGTACATACTGAACTTGAACCTTGAGGATGGCAGGCTGCTGCCCGCTACTATCATCATCAAGTCTCTGGCCCTCAAAGACAGCCACGCGGGCTTCAATGCTTCTGAGGTATTTCTGTGAGATTATTCTCGTGAGTTCAAACGGTCGAGATTCAATGTTGATAACGGTGCGTTCTTTCTTCTTCAGGATCGGTGCGCCATTTGGGAAGTGAAAAATCCATGATCAGCAATGTACAGTACGTATGTCTGCATTGAAGGATTGAGATATGTCTTTTTAGATAAAAAGGCTGAGAAGATAAGTGAGGGAAGGCTTATATTATATATGGGAAAATAAACTGGGACACATTCATGTCATGATATCACGTGCTGGAAAGACGAGTTGTAAATAGACGAACCCCGCCAATCCAGTAGCTCCTGTTTAGGTACTGTACCTGAAGCTGATAGGTACCTATAACGGGTTAAATTTTCACTACATCTACATCCATGTCTAGTGCCTTTAGAGATCACTCTCCTATATCCATATGATTTTGAAGCTGTCTGGAAAAAACATTATAATCGATAACAAAACATAAGAAAACCAAGCAAGGCTAGTCAAAGTCATATTCTATTAATAACAGTGAGATAGATGGCTTGAACAGGGATGTAAGTGTGACGAAAAAATTGGCAGCTTACTGTACAGTGTAGTTCTGCATCAGAGGGCTTTTCTACAAGTTCTCCTCAGATCAGGACGGAGCACCGAGATGGTAAAAAAAATTGCCCAGTGATCTTTCAAAATAACTTTCTTTTTGGCCTGACGACCATGATGATTACTCTCATTTGTCCTTAATCCGTGAGAGAAGCGATTTGATATTTCCTATGGTTTATATGTGGAAGCTAGACGAGAGGTATGCATGTATGTAGCATCGAGGTGTTTACGAATGAGGTCTTTCGCGTAAAGAGAATCAGGACATCTAAGTCTCGGGGCGAATAATATAATTTGGAAGAATCGTCTGACGTACTGATCTCTTGAAAAAGATTGAAGCTTGCTGTTCAATAATGTACATGTATGTACATATATATAAGAAACCGATGTATGTACAGTACATTCGCAAATATCAAATTGGGGAACTTCTAGAAGGATGTCTAACTAAGTGGCCCTAAGTCGCCAGGCAACGTATGCTCTATGTCTATGAGCTATGTATGCACGGAGGTAGACAGTTTTCGAGACAGGTAGAAAAAGATTCGCGATCTTTTACCGTCTCAGGGCGACCTGTATAAACTGCCATTCATAGAAGACAAGCGCTATTCAACTTTTAAAGAGTGTTTCTCCTATTATCATGCTATTCATACACAATAAACTGACTTCGTTAAAGGAATCATGGCCTCATGCGCAAGGAGCGGTTCAGAAGTTAGCAAGACATGCCAAAAGAATATCCGTAGACCATTTCAGTCACTCCACGAACGGAAACGCCTCCTCAGCGTCTGATACGTAACTATATATTCTTCACTGGAGTCAGTGGAGTCTCTTTCGATCCCAATTCGGTTGTCCCTGCGTTGCGTCTCCCTCGGAAGAGGTCCTCCTGGCCCAACTGCCTCGGGGACAAACTGATTCCTGTTTCCTGGATCACGGTCGAGGCCTGGGCCACTATGGATACTACCGTCGCTGACGATCCTTTTCTCTGTCTTCATCGGGTTGTCACCTCTAGGAGGGGGGAAATCTCCTGATTTTCCGTCGACAAGAAAGAATTCATCTTTGTCAGACATTGGGTCAGTTGTCTCGGTTGGGGAGGTAGGATCGCTCCATTGAGAAGCATTCGCTCCCGCAGCGGGCCCGCTGTGATTAGTACGCCCAGATCCTTCGGAGCTATAATTGGACCCTTCTTGACGGTTCGAAGACACCTTGGATTCCTGCTCATCCGCCTGGTGGTCAAGAGCGGCGTGGTTCGATGAATCGTTCGCAACACTGTCTGCAGTATCGGATGGAGGAGCTGGTATACTTGATCCCTCAGGTTCCTTCATTTCAAAAAAAGTTATAAGAGACTTACTAGTTACGTTAGCTCAGGTGATCTTACCGTGGTCAACTTTTCCATAGCCCCGACATATTGCCGCAATTCCTCGCTGAACTCATGCCCAATGGCATCTGTTGATTCTGTAGATCCTCGAGATGGATGGCCATTTGTCAAAGGTACCTCTCTCGAACTCTCTGCACGTTCCAAAGAGGATCCCGGGGATCTAGACTCGGACCCTTGCTCGAGGAGGGCTACACTTGAACTGCTGTCCGAACTTGACAACTCAAGCAGTGGAAAAGGCTCTAGCATCATTCCAATGTCATCACTGATTTGAAAACTGCCGCTCTGCTGTGTATCTCTGGATGTAGACCCAGGGGTTGCAGAAGAGTCGGTGTCGACCTGTGAAAATGATTTTCTGACGTATCCGTCATGCCACTTAATTGTTTGCCTTCTTGGTAGAACATCCGATGTGCTGGGATCGACATATAGCTCCTGGATGGAACCAGCATGATTTTCTTTCTCAGGGGATAAATTGGTAATAGATCTGGATGGGCCGAGGTCCGCTTTGGACAGGGCACTGGGGCCAATTAATGCCAAAGAAGAAGAGAGCTTGACATCGCAGGACTCATCGCTATCCCAGCTCGACGAGGAGAATGGTCTATCGCAATTACAACAGGTACGGTAGATTTCGACACCAAAGTCAGGGTCCTCTTCGGTGCTTGCCTCAGACACTGTAGCTGGAAATACGCATCCACTGGAAACATCACCTAAGCCATCCGGAAGCGGATACAGCGGACTAATCTCTGGAAGGCTTTCTCTCGATGCCTTACTCCAAAAGGTCGAATGGGTGCGCATTCCGGCAGTTAATGCTAGTAAGCCTGACCTCGCTTTCCGCAGCGACCTCACGGGCAGGTCCTGCACCCAACGTACTGGTTTCTGAGGACTTGGTGTCCGGGAGACGTTGTAGCCACTCCTAAGCCACGAGGACGCGGCTGCTGCAGGGTTATGTCGAGGGTCCTGCGGATTAAACACTGGATAATGAATCCTTTCCTCACAGGTCGGTGGAGAGGTTTCGGGACTCGAGATACTGAGAGGAAGCTATCAACACCGCAACCAGAGTCCCCAATAGAGAGATTTACCTTTTCCTCCTCCTGGAGGACGAACGGAAAAGCATCGACAAGTTTTGCCGACGTCTGCTCTCAACAGGTCCACTGCGGCCGTCGGGAGACTTCGTATCCAGGCATCTCGCGGGTATAGCAGCCATTAGGATGAAGAAGAGGTGACTGCAGCAGAGAAAGTACAAGACAAACAACAGACAGGCAGATCGCCCTCCTGCAGGGTCGACTGGAAGAATTATGTTACAGTGGACAGGGAAGTGTTGAGCGCCTTGACACGTCGAACGACATGAAGCCGCTGACTGAGGTTGGACAACAGATCACCGGGAGACGGTGACCGGGAACCAGCGGACCGGTTTCTGACCTCCAAGGGGAGTCGCACTCCATGAGGCCGACATCGCAGTGAATCTGGAGGCAGGAATGAGCCGACAGAGAGTGGCCACCGCCTCCCCAGAGACACAGCCAAAGGACGGAAGAACAAGGGGACGGCAGAATCTGTAGAAAGTAGTTCCACAAACTGTCCACAGACACTGCATCCTCTCCAGGCAGAGTGCAGAGGTGTGTTTTATTGAGCTTGGACGTCGCTGAGTGAGATGGTGAATCCGAGGTGCCCGCAGCTCCCTTTAGTCTCAAACGGGCCGCTCAGCTCAGCTCGGCGCCCTCAACTTGGGGAGACGCGGAACAGGAGCTGCTCCCCGCAAGCTCTTTGCCTTCAACGCCTCTCCCCTCTCTCCCTCCTTCAACTGACGACTGCGCTCGGTCAAGATCTCGCGATCAAATCCTTCCGACTTCCTCCGTCCGGTGTGCAAGTCTCACGCGCGAGACTTCCTGAGCAATGGCGGCCGGCAAGGAGGCGGTCCTGTTCGACGAGATCATCCAAGCCGGTAAGAGCTACCCAGCTGCCACTCCGTCTCCAGACGTATATTTTCTAACTGCTCCTGCGACATCTAGATCGCCAGAGGAGGAAGAACGAGGCTCTCGCAAATGAGATTCTAGGCAAGAACAGGAGAGCCAGCGCTCCTGGCTCGGGAGTTGGTACCAAGAGACAGACTCCGACACCCGGGAGTCTCGCGAGCAGGGTCGGCGTGGTCAAGGTAACAAGCAACACTTGCCCCCATCATCTTCTATTACTCTACGACATCAGGTGCTGACTCCTTTTTGGTTTTCACTCTTAGCGCTCTGCGTCAGCCACCTTCAAGCAGAAACAAAACAATCTCGCATCCTCGCGCCCAGCCTCGGTAAACAAACGCCGCCCGAACGAAGAGCGCCTCATCGCTGCCCTTCGGCCAGAGAATGGACAGGCGAACATCCGCGATAATGATGTTGGCATCACCATCAAGGGCGCCGGTTCCGGGCCATTTGTCGTCTTAGGGAGCAATTTTGCTCCAGGCACCACCGCCGCAGACATCCAATCCGCCTTTGAGCCCGTTGGAGGGCAGATAGTGAGCTGTCGAATTACTTCGCAATATCCTACTGTCACCGCGGAGATAGCCTTTGCGGAGAGATGGGGCGCAGAGAACGTGGTCGCGAACTTCAACAACCGGAAGGTATGCGTTACTCTCATTGTCAGGTTCTAGGTAGAAGTCGAGACTCACAAATGATAGGCCGATGGCAGAATCCTTTCACTGCGCATGAAACCCACTCCCGCGGAATCATTGATACAGGACTCGAACGCATTCAATCCCCCAACTGGGCCCCGTGCTTTGCAGTCTTCCCAGTCCTCCTATAATGGTCTCAGAGAACAAGCGGATCGCGAGCGCCGGCAGAACCGTAGAGCCGAACCTCAGGTTCAGGACGGAAGTTACGGTTTCAGTGATGGAGGCAACCCGCGCTACAACAATCGAAGGGCTAATGGCTACTACAATGGTCGTGGAGGTAGTCGGGCCTTCTCTAGTAATGGTGGAGACACCGGACATGAAGAAAAGGGTGAAGAAAAGGGTCTTTACAGTGATGAGATGATGATCGACGCACCGGCGCAAGGCTCGCGGAACAAGGGCAGAGGTTACCGGTAGGCGTCACCGTTTCCGCCCAGTAAGTTCCATTATGACTCTATCACGGGTCGTTCCCAGGGTCGTTCCCAAGAAGCGTGGTGAGACAACACGCTTGGCCAGTCCTGGGCAAGTCTTAAAAGTCACATATGATGTGATGGTCTCGAGGAAGAATAGAATGAGCTAGGGTTCTGGGCTTGGCAGAAAGGTCGGAAATCAGATGGCGCATATGGCTGTATTTCTCGCTTCGATATCTCTTGACCGGCTGAGTTATTTATTACGATATGTACAAGTATTTGCGCTGCTTTCTTTTAGAGATCTCCGACTTATGAAACTGGATGATAAGATTGATATCACGTGAACTGGTGCGGTGCTCGGTTTGCGGAGAAGGAACTGTAAATCTGGAGATTACTCTGACGCCGGCCGAAAGCTTCATTCATCTACTTTTTCTGCACTGTACTATTAACTGGCCTTTTAAATTTCTTTATCCGATGTTAGAATGAAACCCTCTTCCACAAATAATTATTTCTAGGAATCTAAAATAAAACCCCCGCGACTGCTATAAGTCCCTATATTTTCGATCCAGGCGGAGCGCAACTTGCGGAGAAAAGAAAAATGAACTATGGAGCGAAACGGGCTGTGACGCACCTGCTCAGACAGAAGCACCACCGATGCCAATTCCCGCAGCTCAGTCTACGTCTCCAGCGATGTTCCTCGACGTTTGAGAAGAGGGAATGGTCCACGCCGCTGGCGAAAACCATCGCGGAGGCGATCAGGGTGTGTATAACCTGTCTACTACTTTCTACAGAGCAAGTTTGCTTACTTGCTGTGTGTATTCCAGACCACCGGCCCCATCTCGATCGCAGCGTTCATGCGCCAATGCCTCACCAACCCCGAGGGCGGATACTACACGACGCGCCGCGGCGTCTTCGGGAAGCAAGGGGACTTCATCACGTCGCCCGAGATCACGCAGGTGTTTGGCGAGCTGATTGGCGTCTGGACGGTCGCGGAGTGGATGGCGCAGGGGCGCCAGAGCAGCGGGGTGGTGTTGATCGAATTTGGGCCGGGGAAGGGGACGTTGATGGATGATATGCTTCGTGTAAGTTGTTGTTGTTGTTGTTGTTGCTGCTGCTGCTGCTACGGAAGATCTTTGTCTCCGTGGTGCTGTCGGGTGATTATGTATTGTTATTATTATATGTACATGCGGCCAGCGATGAATGATAACAATAATAACAATAATTGGTATTATAGACTATTCGCAATTTCAAGAGTTTCGCGTCGAGCATCGAGGCTGTCTACCTCGTGGAAGCCAGTCCTGCGCTCAGGGAGATACAGAAGCAGCTCCTCTGCGGGGGCGATGCGCCTATCGAGGAGACTGAGATCGGACACAAGAGTATAAGCAAACACATTGGGGTGCCGGTGATATGGGTTGAGGATATTCGGCTGTTGCCGCATCGTAAGTCGTGCTGCATACTTTCTTCTCTTCTTAAAAACATAATGTCACGAAGCTGACCGTGACGATGTACTGTGTAGACGAGGATAAATCCCCGTTCATATTCGCCCACGAATTCTTCGACGCCCTCCCCATCCACGCTTTCCAATCCGTCGCTCCCTCGCCAGAAAACCAGCCGCGAGAGACAACAATCACGACTCCAACCGGCCCTACTACCCTACACCAACCGCCGAAGCATGCGAACACTCCGCAATGGCGCGAGATTATGGTGACATTGAACCCGGAGGCGGTGGTGGAGAACAAGAAGGACGCGCCCGAGTTCAAACTGACGCTCGCGAAGGCGTCCACGCCATCGTCGCTCGTGATACCAGAGATATCGGAGCGGTACAAGGCGCTCAAGGCCCGACCGGGCTCGACTATCGAGGTCAGCCCGGAGAGCCGCATCTACGCGGCCGAGTTCGCGCGGCGCATCGGCGGCTCTTCTTCCTCATCCTCCTCTTCCGCCTCCCAGGCCACCGGCGCACGAGCGGCGTCCGCGGCCTCGAAGCCCCTCGGGAAGCGCAAACCATCCGGCGCGGCGTTGATTCTCGACTACGGCCCCGCATCGACCGTCCCCGTCAACTCGCTGCGCGGGATCCGGCAGCACGCCAAAGTCCCGCCGCTCTCGTCGCCCGGCGCGGTTGACGTAAGTGCTGACGTCGACTTCACCGCCCTGGCGGAGGCGGCGATCGAGGCGAGCGAAGGCGTCGAGGTCCACGGCCCTGTCGAGCAGGGGGACTTCCTGCTGTCGATGGGCATCGCGGAGCGGACGGAGCAGCTCCTGAAGAACGTCACGGACGAGGAGAGGAGGAAGAACCTGGAAAGCGGGTGGAAGAGGCTTGTGGACAAGGGACCGGGGGGCATGGGGAAGATATACAAGGCTCTCGCCATCATCCCTGAAAACGGAGGGAGAAGGAGGCCTGTTGGATTTGGGGGAAGTATTGTGCCGTGAAGGAAAATTGTTGCAGTCATTGTCATGAAACTGAAACATCCAGGTTTGGTGCCCTGAAAAATCTGCATGCTAATGTACATACATGTATTATGATTATTATAATGGGACATGTATTCCTAATTTTGGCCGTCATTTCATAACGGGTATCCCGGTAACCATATTGAAACAAAAAAGGAAAAACATTGCCAGGTCCTGTTCATGCATATGCAAGGGACTCCGAGCCGGCAGCTGAGGAGCAGAGACGTGAGCTGGTTTCCAGGAGCAAATGGAAAGCATCCTCGAGACGCCTGACTTCTCCTAAATGACCAGAACTCGTCCGCACTCGGATATTAGGGTCGAGACTGCTCGACGGGTATGCTAACTGCAGCGACTGAACGATGGTTGCGGGAGGCGACCAAACACTGCTGTAAGAGCAACGCCCAGGAAAGAAAACCCCTGAAAAAGAAAAGTCGCCACGGAACGGATACCTTTGACTCTCGCGATCTCACTGCAGTTCAATATATATGTGTGTGTTGTGTGGCTGCGGACTCTCACAAACAGCAGCCCACAATGACTGACCATAGACAGACAAAAAAGAAAAAAGATCCATCGAAAGAAAGGGGGAAGGGGGAAAAAAATTCCTCGCCCCTTCAGTACTCCTGCCAGATATCCTCCACGTACCCCTCCGTCAACCGGGTATCCTTCCCGTACTTCTCCTGCCACCGGACGAAGCCGCCCTCGAGCACGTAGACCTCCTGTTTCTTGCTCTCCTCCTCGCCGAGGGTGCGCTCCCGTTCCCGCGCGTACCGCAGCGCCGCGGAGGGACCCCTCTGCTGGCTCAGCGTGCAGTGGAACACGACCTTCTCCTTGTCCTTGAGGGTCCGGACGAGCTCCGGCATCCGATGGTCGAGGCTGGAGCTGGGGACCCAGGTGGAAGAGTAGATGTGTCCGCCGACGTGATCTGGAATGATAAGAAGGGAGGGGTCAGTACCTAAGGCCACAAATCTCGCGCGGGGAAATGAAGGTCGACTGTACATTGATATTACTTACCTGAGTCACGGACATCAATGATGGCGAGTTTGCTCGAAGCGCTTTTCGACAGGAGGAGAGAAGACAGTACGTCCCGGCTCATGCGGGGGAGGGTTGCAATTGTGATAGAAGACATCGTTGTGGAGTAGATACGAGTTCAGTTCTTGGCGGAAAAAGAAGTCTTCAACCAGAAACGAACGAAGAGCAGATTCCTAAAACCAGAGATGATATCTAGGAGCGAGCGAGCTTGCGAACACAAAGCGCGATAGACATAGACAGACAGAGGGGGAGCGAGCGAGCGAGAGATAAAGGAGTTTCCGTCTGCGAAGACTTTAGCGGAACAAGCGCGCGGCCCTTTTGCAAGGGTCCCGCGGGCATGGGGGGTCCGCCTCACGTGATATGAAGATTTCCATCCGGAGCCTCTCGATAACCTCGAACGAACGAACCGTCTGGATATAACTCCGCGGAGTCCGTTACGACCACCCACCTGCCCAACGGTCTCATGGGGGAAGGGCCCATCGAGATTCATCTTCGATCGAATTGCAGATTTTATCTCGATCAATTGGGCTCGCATTGATCTCTGCCCACGAAGGATGGAGGTGCGCACTCTAGCTCGGTGCCTTCTTCGCTCCAGGCCGGCATCCTCTCTGCTCTACGCGCAGCAGCAGCCCGGTCTCGCGGCAAGAAGACTGCAACCGATCAATAATCATGTCCGGAGACAATTCCTGAGCGTCCCATCGATCCGATACAACTCCTCCGCCGCCGCCGCCGCTTCCGCTCAGAGTGAAGCATCACAACCCGCTGCCCCCGCAACGACCAGCGAGCAGCAGTCCTCCTCCCAACAAGAACCCTCCTCCCTCAGCACCCCTACCACCCCCGAAACTCAGCCCGAAACCCAGAAAAAGCCCGACGTGAACGAGACCATCGACCAGATCCTCGACAGACTCAACGTCGGCGGCCGCGGGGCCCCGCAACCAACCACCACCACGACGCTCCAGTCCGCCCGCGAGCGCATTGAGGCCGCCCGCCGCCGCCTCGCCGACCCGCTCTCCCTCTCCCGCGCCGTCGGCGAGTCCGCTGAGACGGACAACTACCGCACGTCGACGCGCCGCGTCGAGCTGAAGCTGGGGCCCCGGCTGGGCCGGCAGGTCAACGTCGACCCGGACCGCGGCATCGACGTCGCGGCCGCGCTGCGCAGCCTGCAGGTCCAGTGCGCGAACAACCGCGTGCGGGCGCAGGCGACCGCGCAGCGGTTCCACGTCCGCCGGGGGCAGATGCGGAAGAATATCAGGATGGAGCGGTGGAGAAAGCTGTTCAAGTACTCGTTCAATGCGACGGTTGCGAAGATCCAGAGGATGAGGGCGCAGGGGTGGTAAGATTAAGAACAGTGGAAGACAGAGAAAAGATATGTGCGAGGATTTGATAAAAAGTACATACATACGTACGTCAGTCGGGGTATCGGATGGGATGATGTTAGAATGTGTACCATTGCATGGGACCGTTCGAACGGTGAGACAAGAACTCCCGTTGCCATGTATAACTACGATTTGGGTTTTGCTTTTTTAGATGCCATTTCTCATGTGGGAATAGAAATGCGAGTTTATGCGTCCGTTCTGAACATGATTTCTTGCGCCAAGCGTTATCGCCGTCACCCTTTTATATTCATGACGTTTTGGTACTCCCATGTATGTATTATTGTACCCAGGTAAAAAAAGAGGTATCAATCAATCAATGTACCCGGAATGGCAAGTGGAGAGCATTCGCCTATCCGTAGTCGTAACTCGTACACCTCAGTACAAATGAGGTCAATCAGTCTCTCTTTCCGCTTGGGTGTCCTGCATACCCGTAGCCTCTACCTCCTATACCATTGCCCCCGTTCCCGAGCCCATAGCCTCCATAGCCATTTCTCCTGCCCCCATCGCCGTACGTCACCCCGCTAGGGTCCCTGGCATGGCCAAGGCCGGACGGGGCACCCAAGATTCCATCCCCTTTCCATCCGCCATGACGCCTGCGGCCGCCGCCTCGCTCCCAGTACAGAGCGGCCAGAGCACCCACCGAGGCAGCCATGACGAAGAAGATCAGTTTCCCGAGGAACGCTCCCATGCCAGATGAGCCGGTCCCAGAGGGAGACGACGACGATGACACCGTCCACCCGAGACCCTCTCCGCCCTCGATCCAGCTGACACGGAACATGAACGTGAGCGGCTCCCCGCGGATGACCTTCGTCCCGTGGCCAGGAGCCCACGGATTCCTAGCAGCCTCAACGAGAGCCTCCTCCTTCTGCTCCCTCGTCATCTTCTCCTTTTTGCTATCCTTCGTCTTCCCTCCGGGCAAGACATGGATCTCAGGAAGCGAGTACGCCGTCCCCGCGACGACGTACCCCGGCGCGGTCCGCGCCCTCTTCTTCCACTTCTTGGAATCCTTCGCGCCTGGCACGACGGAACTGATCTTATGCACCAGCACATTCAGATCCGTCCAGATGTGCAGGTGACTGCGCTGCAGGGTCCCCTGGAGCGCGATGGTCAGCGGCGTGTACGAGGGCCCGTCGTCGTCGACGACCGCGACCACGTCTTTCGTTCCCTCCTCTTCCTCCCCGTCATCGTCGTCATTATCCTCCTTCGCCTTATCTTTCGTCCCCGCAGAAGTTGAGGCTCGAGAGGAGCCGGATGACGGCGCGAGCGGGCCCGTGGGCACGCGACATGTCAAAGGCACGTCTGAGTGGACATAGTACTCGAGTAGGTGGTAGAGAGTATCCGGGAGGGAGGCGATGGTGCAGGTGATGGTCTCCGAGATGCCGTAGTGGAAAGCGAGAGGGAGGAAGGTCTCGTTGCAGGTGGGGAAAGGAATGTATTGCAGTTTCCCATGGGGGTCTGTGATCTATGGGCATGAGTTAGCGAGACGACGCTTTTCTATCTCAAAGAAATAATATGCGCAGTGATAAAGTGAATCGTATGAGACAGTAGTAAAATAATCCGACAATATCGGGAACGAAAGTATCGCCCGAGAATATTGAATTCAGATTCAAAGCGGGGGAGGGGGGCGTATTACATGTTCTCCAGAATCTCTGTCGCCATCGGTTAGTCAGTTTCCAGTTCTCCATGTTGTCTTTTTTCTTTTGAGCGCATTGAGACTCAAGAGAGTCGTCAACAATGCAAGAAACGGGACAACTCACATCGTCCGATTCAAACAGCTCACAGGGACCGGTTGTCCATATTTATATCCCACTCCTCTGCGCAGGAGCTCCTCTTTCCCCGCTGCGACGCCAAAGGGCTGCCATACCAACGAAGGGATCAGAAGTAGATAGTAGCAAGCGAAACCAAGCCGGGAGCCCAAAGAAAAATGAAGGACAGGCATATTAAGTATTATTGCGTGCCACCAGGGCAGGGGCTGGCAGGCGGGGTCGCGCTGGGTCGTTGGTTGGGGGTTGTTTGCGGAGTAGGTGTTGTTGGACGCCGCGGCTGTTCTCCGTACTATGAACGGCGTACGGAGTACGACGCCGCATGTCGATCCATCATTACCCATTTCGTTAATCGTGTTCGCTCTGGCCGCGTCAAGTTTATAGCAGTTCGATGCTCTCTAAATTACAATCATCTTGCTTATTACTCTGAGGGAATTGATTCACCTACGCGAAAATCTTCGAGAAAATATGCCATGCGTACGGGGCTCAACGGATTGTTTTACTGGGCATCCCTTCCACATCCTCATGAACCAGGGAATCGATATTCAAGGAAGTCTGAACACGGAGCGGACCTCCTATAATTTCTTCCCTAATAATACTACATTATTAACACTCCAGAGAAGCATTCCACTTCAACAATGGACTAAAGCTGGCATTATCTAGAAAGTAGAAACGTCCATTAATTCTTCGTCACAGAACATACATCACATTTGCTGTCCGCAATCGATGCTACAAATCTACGCCAGGTTTGCCTTCTTCTTGAACGCAAGAAGCAGTCCGCTGGTGGAGGCATCGTGGTCACCACCAGCACCCGGCGTCTCGAGCTCCTTCTGGATCTTCTTCGCGAGGACCTTGCCCAGCTCCACACCCCACTGATCGAAGGAGTTGATGTTCCACACAGCACCCTCGGTGAATGTGACATGCTCGTAGTAGGCGATGAGGGCTCCCAGAGTTCCAGGAGTGATCTTCTGGGCCAAGATCGAGGTCGTTGGCCTGTTTCCAAGGAAGGTCTTGTGGGGAACCAGCTCATCGGGCGTACCCTCAGTCTTGACTTGCTCAGGAGTCTTGCCAATCATCAACGCCTCTGACTGGGCAAGGAAGTTGGAGGCGAGCATGCGCTGGTGCTTGCCACCATCAACCGGGTTGTGCGACTCGGCCGCCATGATGAAGTCCGATGGAATGAGTTTGGTGCCCTGGTGCAGCAGTTGGAAGAAGCTGTGCTGGGCATTGGTGGCAGGCTCACCGAACAAGACAGCGCCGGTGGTGTACTTGACGTACTCTCCAGATCGGGTGATGGCCTTGCCATTGCTCTCCATGGACAGCTGCTGCAGGTAGGCAGGGAAACGGTGAAGGTACTGGTCGAAAGGCACCACCAGGTGAGTCTGGGCGCCGAAGAAGTCGCTGTACCAGACGTTCAGGAGACCCCCAATGACTGGAATGTTCTGTTCGAGAGGGGCCTCACGGAAGTGCTGGTCCATTGCGTGAGCGCCGGCCAGGAACTCGTGGAAGTTGTCGAAGCCGATGTAGAGAGCGACGGAAAGACCAATTGCACTCCACACGGAGTAACGACCACCAACCCAGGACTCAAACTCAAACATGTTCTTCTTGTCGATTCCAAACTTGGTGACCTCAGCCTCGTTGGTGGACAGGGCAACAAAGTGCTTGGCGATATGGGCTTCATCCTTGGCGTGCTCCAGGAACCACTTCTTCGCGGTATTAGCGTTGGTGATGGTTTCGGCGGTTGTAAAGGTCTTAGAGGCGACAAGGAAGAGGGTGGTCTCCGGATCAGACTCCTTGAGCGCCTCCGCGATGTGACTTCCGTCAATGTTGGAAACGAAGTGGAGGGTCAGGCTCCGGTCAGCGTACGGCTTCAGGGCTTCCGTGACCATCACAGGGCCACTGTGCTCAATTGTCAGTACTCCACACACGGGAATGATCGTAACATGCAGCTACGCCCAGAGCGACCTACAGATCAGAACCGCCGATACCAATGTTGATGATGGTCTTGATCTTCTTGCCGGTGTAACCCTTCCACTCACCACTCCGCACCTGCTCGGTGAACTCCTTCATGTGCTCCAGCACGGTGTTGACACCCTGCATGACATCCTTGCCGTTGACCTGCATCGGCTGGTTGGTCACATTGCGCAGGGCGACGTGGTAGACGGCGCGGTTCTCGGTGAAGTTGATGGGCTCGCCCTTGAACATGTCATCGCGGAGCTTCTCCAGACCGGCCTCCTTGGCGAGCTTGACCAGGAGGGACAGGGTCTCTTCGGTGATGAAGTTCTTGGAGAAGTCGAAGAGGATCTCCGACTTGTCCGCCGGGTTGAAGAAGGTGCGGCTGAACTTCTCGAAGCGCTTGGGGTCCTTCTCGAAGGCCTCCTTCAGGACGATGTTACGGCCCACCGAGTTGTGGTGCTCCTGGAGGGCCTTCCACGCGTCGAGGTCGGTGGCCTGCGAGAACCCAGGCATTGTGACGGTCTGAAGGGAATTCGTCGTCTGCGGAAGAGATGCGGATGGTTGGATCAGTGCGGGGCAGACAGAGGGGCTTGATTCGAGTGTCAAGAGCTGTTTAAAGTGCGGATTACCTACCTGACAGATGAATAGATAAGCGAATTAAGCAGGACCAGACGAGGTCGTACTGCGAGTGAGCTCTGATATCTTTGTTTGGGGGAGGGCGCAGGCGGGACGCGCGGAGGATATCCCAGCATGTCGTCAGGCCGGCGCCCGGCTGGACCGTGTGTTGTGGAGGGGCAGCGTGGGGCAGGCAGGCACGGGTGACATCTCCACCGCCGGCCGTGCTCCCTGAAGCAGCACCGGTGTCCGCCGTCTCAGCAGTGTCCCAGGGCTGAATAACCGCAAGTACCTTGTAGCAGGACAATCAGGTAACCATTACATCTTCACGCTTCCCACGCTGCTGATTCTCTCTTGGTGGACCTAATAATAGTGCATGAATGATTGCCGGCTTCGATGGAGCATGGAACCATATTCCTAAACCTTCGAACGGTGAGCTCTTCTCCGAGCAGTTGCTAAAAACGATCGCCCCCAGTGCCAAGGATCGCATGATCGAGGCTCGGTGAGGACCACTCCGAGCATCACGCGTCGCATTGAATTTTTCGCTCGTCGGACGTCTGCTCTCCGGTCCCTCACATGATGCGTCTTGCCCTAATTCCCTTCGCATACCTAGGTAGCCAATCTCAGAATACCAGAACCAGATAAGTAATAGTATTCTCCCCCATCCTTCTCTTCGATGGGGAATTCCATGCGGGGTATAGCCTCCACGCTTGACAATCCATATAACACTCCTGCCTGGTCAGTGCCACAATAGAACGCCTTTTATGCTTTGAATCTACACGCGAAGATAGCGCGACCCCCTGTGTTTGAACCAATGTGTCAAGACGCATTATGCAAATCGACTGAGCGCATCTGATTATTACATTTCATCCTGTTGAATTCCGTGCATTTTATTACACTAGGCAGCACTTAAATGTATGCCTCTTCGTAGGTTGCAGGTTCTATTTAATATGGCTAGGCCAATAGATCAGCAGGGTCTGGGATTGCCTGCTTCCTGACCTTACCAGAGCTCAGAATTCAAAAGTAGCTCAAATTATGTGGACTGTGGCTTTCGCAATTCAGGCATGTAAAAGTGGCAAGTTGTGCCCTGGTATTTCGGGGAAGGTCCAGATGTGGAATATTATCAGAGATAATGTAAAATACATCAAGCTCTTTATCGACCCCGATGAAGTGCATGATGTCATATGGGGAATTGAGGAAGAATGTGGGATTATTGGAGGTTTGGAGACGGGGGACGTAACAAATCGTAAGATATACTTTAGTATATACGGTACTGCAGGTCTCTCTTGGTGTGATAATAAGATCGACGAAGACGATAACAATGACAACATAGAGGGTGCTACGAAAGAGGAAACCTCTGACGAGGGCAAAGGTTGGCGCTGAAGGATAGCATTCTAGTGCAGTTCACATGAGTCAGAGATTATGGATGCGTCACTAACTGGTCACAGCATCGTCGAGTTCTTTGAATGGTAGGTATGGGAACTTAGAATGGAGGCTGGATCTGGATAAAATGCGAGATGACATATGTGGAAGAGCAGCATAACCAAAGGGAAGGCGATAAGAAGTAATATCACATTGAATGGTACCTGTCCACCAGATCCGAGAAGGAGGGTCACAGCGATATAAATGATAAATGACTGTCAAGAAACCACAAGGTATCTACTGGCATCTTCCAAGAGATATCAGGCTACATCCACCTGACCTCGAGAGCTCCCTTATCATTCTAAAACAGAGCTACTACTCAACCAGAACCCGGGATGATAGTGCAGCGGTTAAGGTCACTGGGCAATGTTCAGTGACCTTCCCTGTCACCGGACCCAAAGCCCCCGGGTTCGATCCTTGCCTTGCTCGAGGTGCGGCCGATTTGATATTTACCTATGCCAACATCCGATGAGAGCTTGCAGGATCCAGGGAAGTATAAAATCCTTTCCTGCCAAAAGCATAGGCGGAGGTTTTCGTAGCACCCCTTGGCCCTAATGGGCCCGGGGGTGCGAGCTTTTTCCCTCGTCTCTTAGATTCTCTGGTCCCGTGGATTCTAATTTTGTTGTTGTTTTGCCTTGCTCTTCTGTGGGTTGTGATGGAGGCTTATGGGAGGCCCCTGATACCTGTACGCGTCGTGTTAACCCTTGTGGTCACATGATGATTGACACTGGGACTGTGTTCTTGGTCCAGTATTTAAAAGAGGTAATAGATACGGGATAAAAGTGCTGAAAAGTACTGTATCAGATGTAGCAGACATCAAGATGAAGAAATGCAGAAGAATTAGAGTAGCGACTGATACTATCTCCTATATAATCTGGATATGATAACAAAACTTGACAGATAATTGGAGCTGTCATTACCGGTTCTCCAATATCACTTAGTCGGCTCATCCCATAAACTGGCAAGAAGCTTTCTTGGCCTGTGTTTGGCGTTAGCATCTGTGCTGCCCGGGTCTTCTTAGCGCATCTTACCCTGTCCACGGCTCTCTAGCATGTTGTACCGCAAGATTCTGTACCAATTCTCAGTAAATGCCATTTTTCATTGTTCAAATAATGGGAAAAACTTACATCCAAAAGGAGAACATCTCCAGCCTTCCAGGTTACTAAAGAACGTGTTTCCCTATATTTGTCAGCCACGATAGCAACGACTGCGAGATCCTACCACTCACTTGATTATCTTAACCGCGGTCTCAAGATATCGGTGCGGGATCGGGCTGCCGTCTCCATACTGCTCCGGTCAGTACCGTTGCAAAGAGAAACAAGAGGAAGAACTTACGAGGGCTGGTGGCTGGAATCTGCCCTCTTTGTTAATATATGGAGGGTCTAAGCTCCCGCCCGCCTGAGCGTTCAGGAATCTCGACACCATGTTATTGAAGAAAGTCATCCGACCAGTCCGAGGATGCCTACGAACGGCTGGGTTTATTTAGTAATCGTAAGTTTTAGCAAAAGCAAAGACCGCAGGGATACCTGGTAGACGCTGCCAGACTCTCAGATCACCGAGAGGATTTGTCTCCGACTGATTCTCCCATACCCAGGTGGCCGTTGGGAGTCTCTGGATCTCAAGCTCTATCTTTCTGCGCGCTTCATCTACAGTATCTGTATCGAGGACCTTTAAACCATAAGACTGAAGCACTGAAGTACCGGGCGAGGAGGAATCAGAACGAGGCTTGTTGGGATAGAACAATTGGTATTTGACCCCCTGCAGACAATTGTAAGAAGATGTCCATTGTCTTCAAGAAAGAATCGACTGCCCTGGGGTTGCCCACCTTTTCTTCTAACTCTTCCAAAAACTCAGGGACGGCCTCCTTCAACCGTTCATAGAGCACTATCGAGTTGTTTATAGGCGTTTCGCCACCTGTCTCGGGCGCAGACGCGCAATAGAAGAACACATACGCAGGATAATGCGGGCTCAAACCGAATTCATTGTGCGGATATACTGGCATCGTGTTGGGACCCTCGTTTGCCGTTGCAACATTATAAGCCACCACAGTCCGCCGCACTGGATTTCCTATGTCCTCGTGCGGCAGCCATCCAAACGCTTGCGCAAATTGCGAGAACTCCTCCGCGGATCCCAGCCCCAGATCTTTGAAGTAGATGGCGCCATGGCGGTTCAATAGCTCTTCGATTTTCCCCACGGCGGACAGCTGTTTGATGGAATCAGTCAGATCACCAAGAGGCAGCCCGGACTTCGTGAGGGACAGTGCGAGAGGGAAAACTGTATTCGGGGGGTATGGATCCTGAAGAGATACAGAGGGGCCGTATGGAACGAATCTGAAAGAGACAAAACCATTATTGGTCTCCGCTTGTATTTCATTCTCCGTCCCCAGTGGGGACTGCGCAGGGACGCTTGGAGACTGAACTAGCAACGACGCCATTTTTTTTAATATCTGAGTTTGATTCGGTGTTCCATACGTACTCTGCATATCATGGGCGCAAACTGGTGGCATATATATACCATTTATTAGCAGCATCGGACTTCACATTGGCAATCAGCCGCCAAGATGCTCGCAAGCACGTCACAGCGGGCCCCGAACATGCAATGCACCACCTGCTCGTGACAGCCCCGGATTTCAGAACAAGAATGGCGGGAGGAGCCGACAACTAACCCATACGGGGGAGCTATCATCCGCGCGAGCAGGTCCCTCTGAACCTTCGGTGGATCTCATATCTTAGATCGACCTGAGCTCAGCAGCAGATACTACCAACCCCACACCAGGATTCAATTCTGAACGATTTTTAGAATATGGCATCGAATTCTTATACGTAAATATTGTATAAGAAGTAATAGTGTATGTAGCCTGAACACAGGTAGCTAGGGTAGATACCTTGGGCAAGTACTTTTATGGCTTTTTCCGCTAGGACGGCATACCAAGAAATTGGTCATAGATGAGGGGTCTGGGCATTATCTTGGCTAGAAATATACCGCGTTGTCAATTTTCCTTACTGGGAGATATTATTTCTGGGGTCTGTGTTAGTTATCTATCAAACTCAGTGGCATCATTTTCTTTCCGATCGCGACATGCGGGACACGAAATCCAGAACCTCGAAATCCGTTGTGGCTACTCAGTACATATACCTGGAAGTTGAGCACTGAGATCACAATGGCAAACTCATCTTTATTTTTTTTAAATACCAGCCATGGCTGTCACAGAGGTTCAGGAGCGGTCCGTTGAGACCGTTGATGCCGAAAGTGATTCCTACGCCCGTGACGAGCCCGTCCAGAAGCCAGTCTCGAAATTCATCCGCTGGTATCGGAGTCCGCTTTTCAATGTTTTTATTGTGGGATTGATCTCCTTCACTCAGCCTGGAATATGGAATGCGCTGAACAGTATGTAATCGGACTGTCTGGTGGGCCCTGACCTTACTGATTGTCGATACGTGATATAGGCACGGGCGCGGGAGGGCAACAAGAGCCGTATCTCGTCAATGCGGCCAATGCCCTTACATTCGGGTATGTTTAATCTTCTTTGCCGACTGAGAAAGTTGCATCGCAAGTACTAACATGTCTCTGCAAGGCTTATGGTTTTTGGTTGTCCGTTATTCGGAGCTCTGGCTAACAAGTTCGGCCTGCGGAATGTGCTTATACTTGGCACGCTGGGGTACGCTCCATATTCGGCTTCTCTCTACGTGAATAATCGATACGGCACGGAGTGGTTTGTTTTATTCGGCGCTGTGACTTGTGGCATTGCAGCCTCTGCGCTGTGGGCATCGGAGGGAGCTATTGCCTTGGGGTATCCGACATCTAAGGATAGGGGCAGAGCCAGTTCGTGAACCAACCTTACTTCCATTGCTTCCTACTATTGTATAATTCTTCTGCCCAGAATGCTAACTGTTCACCAATAGCGGGCCTGTGGCTTGCCTTGCGTCAACTTGGCCAGCTGATCGGAGCATCCATCCAGCTTTCTCTCAATGTTAAAAACAACAGAACTGGCAAGGTCGGATATGTAACATACCTAGTCCTGATCGCAATACAGTGTCTCGGCCTTCCACTTGCGTTTCTCGTCTCTCCACCCCAGAAAGTCATCCGATCAGACGGTTCCAAGATCGATGATCCGACCAAGTCCAAGAACTTCATGCGTGAAATTGGCAAGATCTGGGCCCTACTCAAGACCAAGAGGATATTTCTCCTGATCCCTATACTTATCACTGGGACATGGAATGGTCCTTACCTTGGAATCTATCTGACCAAATACTTCTCAGTCCGCGCCCGTACTCTCGGGGCACTGCTGGCAGCCATTGTCTCAACAATAGCGGACTTGTTCTGGGGATGGTTTCTGGATCTGAAGTTCTTCAGGCGTTCGACGAGGGCAAAGTTGACATGGGCCATTTTCTCGGTCATCGTATTAAGCTTGTTCGGCTGGGCCGTTTCGAACCAATATTTGTACGATCATTCGCCCACGAAGGTCAATCTGGACTGGACTTCACCGGGTTTTGGAAGAGGATTTGCGATGAATGTGCTCTTGAGGTTTGTCGATCTGCAGCCCTGCCTTTATTTCTGGAAAGTATCTTCTAACTTTAGATTCAGATTCATGGACGAGTCCCACTACGTATTTGTGTACTGGATCGTCGGCACCTTTGATAACGACGTCGAGACTCTTACATTGAGTGTCGGTATCCTTCGCTCGTTTGAGTCTGTAGGGTCAGCTCTTTCGTACGGCGTGGGGGCGATCCGAAGCAATACGCCGATGAACAACCTTATTGTCTCAATTGTGCTCTTCGCAGCCGCTGTGCCTACAACTGCAGCGGTGACGTTTTTGGTGCCGGATGAGCCCGTAGATAATACGAAAATGGAGGGGAGGGCAATGCAGTCTACAGAGACTGGGGATAGTGTTTCAGCAAAGTAAATCCCTACCGATTGGATTAGGTCAAGCTAAACATAGATAAGATCTGAATATTTATAAACTGAATAAACGTATCTCTATATAGAGTGATATCGAATGTAGAGGGTTTCTGACTTACGATGAAGTAGTATTGGCTAATAAGTCGGAGTAGAATCATTTGATATAAAATGTCCATAAGGGTTGTCAGTTGTAGGCACTAATCACTGCGAATATCCTAACGGAGAGTGCTACGTTCCAACCAAAGGATATCGATAATACTCTAGGTGGATAGCACTGCTAAAGCCAACAATTGTTATCATAGTGTTGTGATCCTTGGGCCACTTTTTCCAAGCAATCCAAGATTTCAATTTTGGAATCTGAAAATGATTTCCAATTGTAAGCAGAGGGTATGGGCTTTGTGAAAGTTTATGCTGCTGAGCATACAAGCATAGTCAACAGTAGCAACTGTGGGAACAAAGAACGCACCAAATAGAGCACTAGATCCGACTTCCACATCAATCAAGATCGGTTCTCAACAATTCTTTGTTCTCATGACGATGTTAAATAGCTGGGCAGAACAACATTAGAATAGAACAGCATTCAAGCTTCTCCATCATGCTCCTACCGTCTTCCATCTGACCAGTTCATCATCCATGAAGGGATAATTGATTATGCCTGACTTGTGCAGCTCACCATATTAAAGCAACAGCGTCCAGGTGACGAAGAGTAAGCCGCTCCACACGTCGGGGTTCTATTGTACCCTGACGCGGGCGCTCCCGACGCGCGGAAGGGGTAATACCTAATAAAGGATATTTATTAAAATAATCAATAATAAATCTGCTTTCAGTTTTTATAAGATGCGCCTGTTGTTTACTGCAGTATCTGGATGTGAGGCCACCACAGCATTCCGCCAGGACTGGGAAGGGAATGCCAAGAACGGTCAAGCGCACGGACCAGCTCCATGCGCGAAGCATCAAATCCGCCTATTGCGATGGCACCAAGAGTCCCAGACAGCTACAACTCGCCATCACGTCCTTTGGGTCCAGCAGCACCTGTTTTGACTGACGCAGTTACCTGATCGCTGTATCTGGGGGAGCTTATATCGCAAGGATAACCGTGCTACAGCAGCTGAGACCTGCTGGCGCATGGTCTCTTTAAGAGGCTAAGCTTTCGATTTACTCGGTCACCTCACTCGCCTTTTTGCCCCAGACCTTCGAGGCAGATCACGATGTACCCATATCAACGTAAGTTTCACATTCTCTCGACTTTATCTGCTTGGGACTCTAGAGCTGACATTTTTTTTATCAAGCTCCTCCAGGTCTCTATGGCCGGCCTCCGGAGTACGGAGGCTATCCTGGAGCGCCACCGGGGATGCGTAAGTCTTCCTAGTGACAATTCCAGCTGTATTTCGGTGCTAACTGATTCTTCAGCTCCTCCGCCCGGTGTGTCTGCGCCTGGGACAGCTCCTCCTCCGGGTATGCAGCAGACAAATGCCCAGCAGCCAGGGCGACCAGGCTTCCCCTCGAACTTTCAACCGCCCCCAAACATGCCGAACATCAACTTTAATGCGCCTGTGATCCGACTTGGTACCTCTGGACCTTCGAAGTCGACCACACCGGAGGGTGGCAAGGAACGGGGCGGCGAGTCTGGTGGAAGACGTGCAGGCTTGGGGTCTGAGTCTCAACGTCAGAATGCCCGAGACGCCATGATGCAGCTTCAGCCACCGACGAAGGAAGAAATTGTTAGGACTATCTTCGTCGGTGGAATTACTGAGGGCACCGGAGGCGACGAAGGCGTCGAGAGGATACTGCGGTCTGTAGGAAAACTGAGACGCTGGATCCGCGCCACCGATGCAGACGACAAACCTTGCAAATTTGGTTTTGCAGAGTACGAGGACCCTGAAAGCCTAGGTACTGCTGTGGAAGTGCTAAAGGACGTGGAGGTACCTGTGAAGAGACAGATGCCGTCCGAGGACGGTGACAAGGAGGAGCGTGAGGTCGAGAAAAGCAAGTTATTGGTATGTTTACCTAAATGAATATTGCGTGGCATACTGTGCTAACTAGATGTGTAGGTTGTTGTCGATGAGAGCTCCCTCAAATATCTCGAGCAGGCTGAAGCTGCAAGAAATGAGGATCCAGCAGTGCGCCAGGCACGGATAGAGACCGCGCGCAAGAATCTTGCCGCTGTCCTCCATGATCTAGCTTATCCTACCGCTCCTACTCAGAAGGAGGAAGCTTCTACAGTTGACCGCGAAGGAGACACTTCGATGAAGGATGCAGAGGGTCAGAACGAAGGCACTCAAGCCGAAGTCGTCACAATACCAATCACGGTCGAGGATGAGCTATCAGATATACCGCCTGAAATGCGGGAAACAGTTGCGAAGGAGATTGCGGCTTTCCGTGAAAGGAGTAACCGCAGAGACCTTGAGCGTTTGAAACGGGAGGAAGAGATTGAGTCTATGGAGAGAGCAAGGAATGCAGGTGGACGGATCAACAGACTGGCCTCTCCCCCTCCTAGTGCGCCTAGTGGCCCCGCCGGAGGTGCGAACGGTGTACCGCTTGGACCGCGAGACCGTGGTGTGCCAAACGCACCTTCTGGACCAAAGGGACTGGGTGGAAAAGAATACCAGAAGGGAGTGTCCTTTGTCAATGGTGGCGTAAATGGCGTTCCAACCGCGTGGATTGATGAAGACGAGGACACTGATGCAAGCGATGAAGAGCTTGAGCGGCGGCGGCAAAAGAAGAGAGAAGCCGAGCTCGAGAAGCAGTTTCTTGACCAAGAGCGGCGCTGGTTGAACCGCGAGAGGAGCAGGACGGCAGCTGTCGAGCGGGAGAAGAACCGCGAGAGGGAAGAGGAGATCAGAGTGCAAGAAGCAAGAGAAGCGATGGCTAAGCGTCTTAGGGAGTGGAACGATGACGTTGAGGCTAGTCGCAAAGTCGAGGAATACTATGCGGATCGTGGTGCCTGGATCCGGAGTCGCGCTGCCTTCAGAACTCGGGAAATGAACATGGACGAGGCTGATCGTGCAGCGGAAGAGCGAGAAAAAGCCCGAGCCACGCAGCAACAAGAGCAGGCACGCGGTATGGCAGACGACTTCCTTGCTCGTCAGGCAGAGGAGCTCGAGTCCCGCAATCAAGCCCCCAGGGAGCCTCAGCGGTTCAAGCTTTCTCTTGGTGCAGCAGCAGCACAGAAGGTTCAGGCTCAAACCACCCGCAGGACAATCGCGGAAGTTGAGGGACTGCTCGAAGACGAGGAAGAAGTCGAGACCACGCAAAAGCGCCCCCTTGTCCCGATCAAGTTCGACAGTGCAGAGGCTGCCGGACTCTCGGAGGAGGAGCGGGCGCAGGCCGCGAGACAGTTGGCGCAGGAGATCCCGTCAGACAAGGAAGGACTATGGAAATGGGATGTCAAATGGGAGTTTGTGGACGAGTCCGTGCTCACCGAGCAGCTCAGGCCGTTCGTCGAGAAGAAGATCATGGAGTACCTGGGAGTTCAGGAGCAGATGCTGGTGGAAGTGGTGGAGGAGCATATCCGGCAGCGTGGAAAGCCTCAGGAGCTGGTGGAACAGCTGGAAGAGGTGAGTCACTCTGACCTGTCTCTACGTGCAGTATGCAGTTTCGCTGACTTTGCCTGACAACAGGCTCTCGACGAGGAAGCAGAGGTGCTGGTGAAGAAGCTGTGGCGGATGATCATCTTCTTCTCGGAGAGCGAGAAGAGAGGTATTTCCGGCTAGAAGCTACGGTTTCCTTTTCTACATGCTCCGGGGCCGGGATGTGCTTGGTGTTTTCTGGGAGGAGGTCCATAGGTGTTGCCCTGTTATGTCTGTGTAAATTGAAGGGGAACGGAGGTGCATTCGATATCCAGGACCCGTTAGGCTACGATGAGTTCTTTCTGTACTACCATCAGTCTCGAAACACACCAATTAAAGTAATTGATTCAACTGCGCTTTCTATACTAGAGTTTATGAGTGGACAGCTTGTACTGTATTTTGTGTTACTTAAGCCCATTACAGCTTTAGAGGTTTATGTGCGCTACTCTGTCTCTTTCTACATAGTACTACGAATTGTCTGCCTGTGGATTGAATGCCCACAGGTCATGGGAAATGTGGGAAAGCTCCCGAATTGACTGCAAATACAGTAGGCACCTACAACATATGGTATACGCGGGAAGGGGGGGGGGGGTGGCAGTGTATAGGACTTCGGATGAATTGGGACCGAGGTCTCTATATAGATCGAATATAAACTAAAGAGATACACAGTATCTATGGTAGGAACAGAGAGGACACTGCACAAGTAGTGAGCAGATTCAGACAACCAGAAAGGTTCGACGGGCATTCGTACTACTCCTTCACAAGGTTCTTTGCAACTGTTGCCGCTTCTGGCAGTCTCCTACTGGTACTAGGTAGATCGGAGAATGTCCGACTGTTTTCCCATCTGCGATGCGCAGAATTTATCCACCAGTCGGGGGCTCGGGGCCGGGCGGGGAGAGCAGCCGGCGCCCCGCGCGACACGACGCTCCCCTGCCCCGCCGTCCGCCCGTCATGGACGCTTCCAGCCCGGCGAGGGGCAAGGGGAGGAGGCAATGGGGCTGAATGACCCTCGGGCGCAGCTATCTATCGTACATCCTTTAAAATTGTCTTCTGCTCCTGTTCTGCGATCAATTGGAGCTGCTACTAACGTACGGGGGTTCGTTCCGAGCCAGTTCTCCTGTCTGCCCCTCCTCCGCAGGACTCTGGCTGTGTCTGAACTGACAGAGAGTCAATTGGCTTTTCTGGGATTTCTGGAGCACTGCTGGATTGAGTGGTGCCCAGGATATTATATAAACTGAACAATAAGACGGCGTGGCATTTCATCTTTACAAAACTACATCATGGTCAAAATCACAAGTTTCATCACACGGGACGTGAGGTTCCCGGTACGTCAAGTCACCAGTCACCACATCCGCAGTCTGAGTCTTATGTATATATGAGAGGCGATTCGCTGACGGTCCAGCTAGACCTCGCTCGATAAAACGGGCTCAGACGCTATGAACGCCGCTGGCGACTACTCCGCGGCATACTGTATCCTCTATACCGACTCGAAGTACACCGGACATGGCATGGTATTGTCTCAGTGTTCAGTTCCTGTACACCATGGATTTGAACAGGAAGCTGACTAGATCCGTCCCTTCCAGACCTTTACGATCGGTCGCGGCAACGAGATCGTCTGCGCTGCGATCTCGACCCTCGCCCCCCTCGTTGTCGGGAAAGAGCTGGACGAGCTGACCTCGAATTGGGGCAAGACATGGCGCTACCTCGTGTCCGACAGCCAGCTCCGGTGGATTGGACCAGAGAAGGGGGTGATCCATCTCGCTCTGGGGGCGGTCGTCAACGCGCTCTGGGACCTGTGGGCCAAGACTCTGAACAAGCCTGTCTGGCGCATCGTGGCGGAGATGACGCCCGAGGAGGTGGTCCGCTGTATCGACTTCCGGTACATCACGGACGCGCTGACGCCGGAGGAGGCGATCGCGCTGCTGAAGGAAGTCGAGCCCGGGAAGAAGGAGAGGATCAAGGAGGCTGAGCGGAATAGGGCCGTGCCCGCGTACACTACCAGTGCTGGGTGGATCGGCTACTCGGAGGAGAAATTGAGGCAGCTCTTGGAGGAGAGCGTGAAGCTTGGGTACAAGCATTTCAAACTCAAGGTTGGAGGCAGCCTGGAGGACGACAGGAGACGGCTGGCCATTGCGAGAGAGGTGATCGGGTACGACAAGGGCAATGTTTTGATGGTTGATGCGAACCAGGTGAGTTCCTAAGTATGGCCGTCTGGTTCATCCTTCCCCCGAGAGATCTCATCGAGATTGATAGTAACATTGTTCCAGGTCTGGTCCGTCCCCGAAGCCATCGAATGGATGCAGCAACTCGCCGAATTCAAGCCTTGGTTTATCGAAGAGCCAACCTCCCCCGACGACATCCTCGGCCACGCTGCGATTCGGAAAGCGCTGGAAAACACCCCCTATGGTCCCATCGGCGTGGCCACCGGCGAGATGTGCCAGAACCGCATCATCTTCAAGCAACTGCTGCAGGCGGGCGCCTTGACGGTCCTCCAGCCGGACGCCTGCCGCGTCGGAGGCGTCAACGAGGTTCTGGCCATCCTGCTGCTCGCGCGCAAGTTCGGCGTCCCGATCGTCCCCCACTCGGGCGGCGTCGGCCTGCCCGAGTACACGCAGCATCTGAGCACGATCGACTACGTGGTGGTGAGCGGGAAGAAGAGTCTGCTTGAGTACGTGGACCACTTGCACGAGCACTTTGAGCACCCGGCCAGCGTCAAGGACGGGTACTACGTCACGCCCATGGAGCCGGGGTACAGTGTGGAGATGAAGCCGGAGAGCCTGGAGCGATTCGCCTTCCCGGGCGAGGAGGGCAAGAGTTGGTGGAGAACCGAGGCGGCAAAGCCGATCTTGGAGGGGCCTAGGATATGATATGCTCTTTGCGGTCTGATCCGGCGATCCTCTTCCGTATAAACTGTACACAATCTGCAAGATTAGATATACACTCATATATCCATAGTTTCCACATAGACATTAGGCAGATTGCAGCATTATCCGAACAAGCCCTTAAACTAGTAGGTAGTAGGTATATAAACATCCCCAATTGGATTCGCATAGTACTGCCATTCCATACAGTGGATCATCCTTCAAACATGTGCGACCTGTTCCAATCAGCTCACCTAAGAAAAAGGCGCTTAGTAACAATTCATTCCTTAGTTCTTAGGTGTGCATCTCAGACTTCGCAATCCCTGACTCCGGTTCCCTTAACTCTAAATCGGGGAAATCGGAGACCACTGCGACTCCGTGGCGACCACTATTAAATGATTATTAGTTCTACTTCTTCAATCAATTAGTCCACATCCTTCTTTGGAGTACCTCAAAACGCACTGCGTACCTCAATAATAGAATCCCTCTCCGCCGGCGTCCCGCTTGCTGCCAAGGAAACAATCCCGACAATCCCGCGGCGCTGCTTGTGTCCCACTATCATCGGCTCCTCGGTCCGAAGCCTACATCGGGTTGGGTTCCGAGATCATCATCAAACTGCTGGTGCACGGCGTGCCCTTGACACTCGTCCGGTCCGAGATCGAGATCGAAATTTCAGCCATGTCGGCGTCTAGTTCCAAATCCCTCAAGGCCCTCTGCGAGGAGGTAAAAGGCATCCTGCCGGAGCGGTTCCGGGAGGAGGGGTGGTACCTTGTTGTTGTATGTCCGTACATAAGTATATTCCTTTTGGAACTTTACTTTTTTCCTGTTGAGTTGTGCCCGACTACTTTCACATTGATTGATTCAATTGCACTGTTTTTTTGTTTGATTTTTTTGCCATTTCCTTCTAGTATGTACAGATGTACTGTACAAGAAACGCACCGCACCGTAAACTAACCCCAAACCCTACCTGTCGGGTGACATCACAACACAACAGGCCTCGACCCTCGTCGCCTGCGGCAAGCCCGAGCAGCTGGGTCCTCTGTACACGTACATCACCGAAGAAGAAGGAGGGGAAGGTCGTCCTCTCGGTCGTGAGGACGAGAAGCGGCTCAAGGCGCGCCTCGGCGACCTGCTAATGAAGGAGTGGACGCTGGTCGGGATCCCGGCCGTCGTGGTTGCGGTGACGACGCTGGCGAGGATAGAGAAGTATAGGGATGAGGATGAGGATCTAAAGGTTCCGGAGAAGAGGTTCGTCCTTTTCATTCCCTATTTTCTTTCTCCCACTTACTCCATGGGAGGAAGGGGTAGGTTCGTCACGCATACCCAGCTGACAAAGATCCAAGAAAAAACATCGACCTCAACACCACCATCCCCGACCGCGGCACCCGATTCCTGCAGCAGATCTACCGGCAGAACCTGGCGCCCATCTTCGCCTCGTGGGGCTCGTTCCGGCCGGACTTTGAGTGGATGGAGCGCGCCGTCATCTACGGCCTGTTCCTGTCGGACCACGAGGTCCTGTCCGCCGTCGAGACGGAGCTCGTCACCCTCTCCGCCATCATGTGCCAGGGGTGGGCGGCGCCGACCGTCTGGCACCTGCGCGGGCTGCGGCGGATGGGCGTCTCCGAGCGGGATGTCGAGCTGGTGCAGCGCGCCATCGAGGCCGTCGCGACGTGGGCGGGGAGGTCGGTCGAGGGGTGGCCGCGGGTGGGGGATGTGACGGATGTTGATTGATTCGACTATAGATGAAATTTTTTTTTGTTGTTTGGGGATATAGATATTTTGACTACATAGACAGCTTTCATACGATCTCGATAGATATAGATACATATACACATAGATCAAGAACATCCAAGTCAATCCTTTGGGACGGTTCCCTTATTCGTACATGAATGGGTTCTTCTCCCCCAAGATTAGGTGACTGTAGTGTACCTGTCTGTGCCCGGTCTCCTAGCATCCATAATGGAGAGTTCGCTGATATAGCGATCACAGACCAGATACCTTGGAACCTGGGAATCCATCTGCGTCCCCATAGCCTGCAGAAAACAGTCATATTTCCTCACTCTGGGAAAGATGACTATCCAGAACCATGGAATGGGGCAGGCGCAAGGACCAAGGCTGGAGGTATAGATACCGGTCCTCCAGCACGATGCAAAGACCATCGTAGACGAATCAATGCGCAAACTAGCGCCACTGAATACCGAAGATCTTTAGTGGACCCGCCTTTCTACCTCCCGCCTTATCGGCGGCGTTTTCGAGGATAAGGCGAGGATGACCTGGGTTGGAGTCGGAGTCAACCATGATGGATGTATAAACCAGGGCCTGATTTTCGCCTTACCCTTCACGTCCAGTGCAAGAAACTCGTATTCGAACTCGTGGTCATCCGACGGCTTGACCATATGCACGAGCACCACTCCGGAATTAAGGGGCCCCGAAACCTAGGATATGTAATCAGCATCCGAATATATTTTTTCCCCGAGAGAGTAGGGATCATGCTCACATTGAAGTGCATCTTCAAGTGCTCCCGGCCTAGTTGGTCCTTTTCGAGGGTGGTCCTTTACAGAAACGTTAGTCCCCATCTCCGTCCAAAACCAAATCAGCTACTAGGAGAAGTCGCGGATCCATACGCAATAGGTCTGTTGCGGGCCCATTTATTCCATGTATCTTCGCCGTAGGCACTGATCTGCTTTCCGTCGCCAAGCAGTTCGGTGCATCGCGGATCCTGCCTGATGCGGTCGACCGTCTTGTTGAACTGCCGCGTCTTGCTGTCTGGGGAGAAAACGTCTAGGTAGAGAAACGTAAAGACAGCGCCCTATTATTATTCCCTCGATCAGCGAATCTAGAATGGAACTGAAATCTGAGAGAAAAAAAAAAAAGAAAGGGGACAACGCTAACCGTCATGACGGCTCCAATCAGCACGATCGCAAAGTTGAACGACTGCTGCGTAGCCCGGGCGACCTTCTCTTTCCCGGTCAGCTCCGACCAGCGCAGTCGCCCATCGTCCGAGATGACCGTGATCTGTTTGCGCGTCGGGCCCGAGGCCGATCCCTCACTGCCCTGCGTCGCATAGGAGCGGGAGACATTTTCGATCGCGCGGAGGACGGCGGGGGAGATGATCTGCTTCGATGGCCGCACAAGGGAAGAGAAGGAGGAGCTAAGTCGAAGATAGCGACTCATTGTTGCAGCTGGGCATAGCAAGGGTCGCCGTCATCGGCGCTGCGCGTTCGACCGTTTTTCTGGAAGACGACTCTAGCTAGGCGGGCGGGCCTGCAATTATCAGATCGTCCGCCGACGAGCCAAGCTCCGCCGTGGGAGCGGCCGGTGGGGACGAGCGGAGTTCCTCCTATGATCACGTGACTGATTTTGTATCGAATCTATCGATGGCTACTACTGTAGTACAAGCTTCACTCATGTTTAGTTTTATTAAATTTTTGCGGTAGTTGCTCCCTGGTACTGGATGATTGCTTGCCTCGTTACCTGGGTGCCTTATTTTCAATATGAATTTGTCTTCACTTCAATCTGGACTCAAGTGTTATTTCTGACTATTTGCAAAAATAGAATCCTCCAAATTCTGACACTGTCTGAAACGACTTTTGCTCTTCCCGCAGCAGCAGACCAGCAAAGCTCTGATCGCAAGAACTTACCAGACAAAAAGAGCCTGACCGCTCAGGAGTTCAGAACATGATAATAATAGATTAGATATGCCTCAAGTTGAATGACGCGCGCCAGAAGTGGATACACTATGCCTAATACGGCAAGCGCCAAAATAAAAGTGCAAATTACCGATCTGGGCGCTGCAAATCCTGGTTAGGCCAGGCGACGGTCTCGAGCGCGGCGCCCTGAGGACTCACCACGTTCATCTTCAGCATCCCCCGTGCTCGAATTCGCCCCCGACTTCTGCGAGCCTCTCAACTCCCCCCTTCTTTGCACTTTTCTTCTATATTTTGTGGCCTTCTGTTCACCCACAATGAGTGCCACTAAGGCGCAGTCCCAGAAAATCTTTGAGAAACTCAAAACGAAACCCGCCAACAAGGTGCCCTCGCCCCCCTGCCTGATCTGTTAAGTCCGCATTGTAAGGTCGCGGACTGACTCTCTTCAGATATGCTTTGACTGCGGCGCAAAGAACCCGACCTGGTCGTCGGTCCCTTTCGGTATCTATCTGTGCCTCGACTGCTCCGCAAACCACCGGAACCTGGGTGTCCACATTTCCTTTGTTCGCTCAACCAATCTTGACCGTACGACTGCGCCCCCCGGAGTGGGTATGGCTTAGAGGTGATGCTGATTAGTTTTCTAGAATGGCAATGGGACCAACTCCGGATTATGAAGGTTGGAGGAAATGAGTCGGCCACCAAGTTCTTCCAGTCGCACGGGGGTTCCGCCGCTCTCGCGAGCAAGGATGTGAAGGTCAAATACACGTCGCCTGTGGCGGTAAAGTATAAAGAAGAGCTGAAGAGAAGAGCGGCTCTGGATGCGAAAGAGTGGGTGTTATTTTTTCACGTTTGATGAGAGAACGATTTGCTGAGAGACTAAAATTTTAAAGATATCCCAACGAGGTTGTTATAACAGACGTCCCCTCGAGTTCTTCCCCCGACGGATCCTCAACCCCTGCCGCTGACGAGGACGACTTCTTCTCCTCTTGGGACAAACCCTCGATCAAACGACCCAGCAACCCTCCCTCGCGAACAAGTACCCCGCCTGTTATTGGCCGCACCGGATCACCATTCCTCAATGCCGGCGCGAACGGTGATGGCGCGTCGCGACCGAAGTCGCCCCTCTCAGCATCAGATAAAGATAGCAATCAAGATAGTACTAGTACCACGCCTGCCCAGACCGCGGTCCGAACTGGGTCTGCTGTTCGAAAAGCTCCTGCGGCTGGTGGCGCAAAGAAGGGCAGTGTTCTGGGTGCCAAGAAGACACAGAAACTCGGGGCCAAGAAGGTCGTGGGTGGCGATGCCATCGATTTCGAGGAAGCAGAGAGGAAAGCAAAGGAAGAGGCGGAGCGTATAGAGAAGCTCGGTTATGACCCGGAGGCCGAGCGGGCTGAAGCCGAAGAGAAGGCCAAGGCCTCGGCGACAAAGATCGCATCACCCACGCCGATTAGTCCAAACAGAGGAACCTTTGGAGCCACCAGCAAGAGCCACGAACGGAGTCCAAGTGAAATTGAGCGTCTTGGGATGGGAATGGCTCGGCTAGGCTTCGGACAGACCAGCGCGAAACCCATCCCAAAAAAGCCGGGGTTCGGTGCTACTGGTCCTGCCAAATCTCAAGTTGACGGTGCGTTCAAAGATGCCTTCCCAGACCACCTATGGGCTACCAGGACTAACATTGATTTTAGAGGAGGAGCTGGAACGAACTAAAGCCAGATTCGGTAACCAGAAGGGTATCTCTTCCGACGAATTCTTCGGACGAGATAAGTTCGACCCAGCAGCCCAGGAAGAGGCCAAGGCTCGTCTGAAGCAGTTCGAAGGTGCGACCGCCATCTCCAGCAACGCCTACTTCGGCCGGCCCGAGGATGACCTTCCAGCGGAGGACGGTTATGGCGACCTGGAGGCTGCAGCAAGGGACTTGATTCGACGCTTCGGCATCACTGCCGGCGATGATCTGGAGAACTTGACCCACCTTCTGGGTGAAGGCGCAAGCAGGTTGCAAGGTGAGTGAATTGTCAAATCAAATATGGATGGGAGCCTTTTTCCCCTCCTCCATAGGACAACATGCTGACACATTTTTCCACCGCAGGTGTCATCCGCAACTACCTCAACAGCTAGATTGTCTGCATGCTACGACAGGGTCTTCCGGTTATGTGAGCAGGAGCTCATGCGCCATTTGATGTTGAGCGGATGTGAGACTTATAATTTATGCTTTCATGCATGACTTATTATTTTGCCATTCGTTTTTTCTTTCTCTTCCTTCTTCTTTTAATGCAAATATCCACTGTTTCGCCCCAGAGAAGTAAAGCCTGCGTCGTCATCGAGCTGATTGCATGGGCAGAAATGGTACCCGTATTTTGTGTGGAATTTAGCAATCCCCGTCGCCAAGGGTGGTAGCGTAGCGTTTTGCTGCCTGTCTGTTTCAGTTTCTTCGCCTTGTAGTTAGTTAGAGGGACGGATGTTTTTTTTTTGTTCAGCGCTGGATATTATAGTCTACATTTGCCGCCACCACCCCCCTTGTGTTTATTTCGTTTTGCATCTTAAAAAAGAAAATGAATCAGTGAAAATTCACTCAAAAAGGAGGTTTCACAGTTATTCCAGTTTCGGTTTACGGTTGTGGATATAATGGTTTTGATGATATCGAGAGCCTTAGGGCATCCTTTGTCTTAGGTACAGAACCTGCATTAGCTAGCTGCCTAGCTAGGTAGCGCTTCGGGTGAGTCGACTTGAAGTTCCTTGGATGTGTGGTGCCCTAGTTGAATGGAAAAGTTTACAAAAGTCTACGGATCACAGACATTTGGATTAAATGGTGTTATTGGGAGAAAGGCAAGCTCTTTTTTCCCACCATATCCCATCTATTCTTATGGATCGAGATTACATCATGCAAGGTTCATCCCGATCTATGTAAAGTTACACAGTTGGTTGTTGCTTCACTCAACCCGGTATATCGCATCTGCCATCTTAACAACCTGACTCATCTCCGCGACGTCGTGCACACGCGCGATATCTGCACCCCCTGCCACGCTCGCCGTCACTGCTGCAGCAGTTCCCCAGACCCGCTCGCTCGCCTTCTCAACACCCGTGATGCGCCCGATAAACCCCTTCCGACTCGTCCCCACGAGCCAGGGAAAGTTGTCCAGCCCCTCGATGCCGGTCCGCAGTCTCTGCATCTCCCTGAGCAGCGTGAGGTTCTGGGCCTGCGTCTTGGCGAACCCGATCCCGGGGTCGAGGATGATGCGCCAGCGGCGGATGCCGGCCGCCTCGGCGACGCGGACGCGCGCGCGGAGCTCCGACCCCACGCCCTCGACCACGCCCTCGGGGTAGTCGGTGAGCTTGGTCATTGTCGACGGGTCGCCGCGCATGTGCATCAGGATGACCGACTTGCCGGTGCGCGCCATCGTCGGGAGCATCTCCGGGTCGAGCGTGCCGGCGGAGACGTCGTTGATGATGTCCGCGCCGGCGGCGCACGCCTCGGCCGCCACGCGCGCGCGGTAGGTGTCGATGCTGATGGCGACGTTGACGGCCTCGGGGATGGAGGTGCGGATGTGTCGGATCGCGGGGATGACGCGGGAGAGTTCCTCCTCTTCGCTAACGGGGGGTGCGTTGGGACGGGTGCTCTCGCCGCCGATGTCGATGATTGTCGCTCCGGAGGCGATGAACTGGCGGACGGTGGAGGTTATGCCGGCGAGGTCAGTCGGGGAGTGGAGGCCGCCGTCGGAGAATGAGTCTGGGGTCATGTTTAAGATGGCCATGACGTGGGTGCGGCGCTTGGGTTCGGATGGGTTCAACGGCTCCAAGAAGGGGCATAGCGGCGTCGTCACTACGGGCCTTGTTTTTGGTGGGGGCAGGGAGTTGAGATAAGAGAGATAAGTCTGGTTTGCATCCGGTAGGGGTGGCCGCTCATGGGGAATCAGCCTGGAGTTCTGAATTAGAGCGAGTTCGCAGAGCAGGCTCGATTGGATGTGCATACTGGCAGAGAGGCCGGAGCACGAAATCCCGTTCTAGCATCAGTTTGTGCGGGATGTCGAGGCGCTCGTGGGAAACTATCTCCTGGTCGTATAGAAGGATGTCGAGATCAATTGACCGTGGCCCTTTCTCGATGGTTTTCTTTCTACCCAGGCCGATCTCGATCGATTTAAGTGTATCCAGCAGTTCAAGAGGTTCTAGGACCGTCTCAACCTGAAAAACGTGTTAGAGAAGAAATTTCTTCTACGAGTAGAGGAGTGAGAAATATTAGACCAACCTCACAGACACCATTGATGAAAGGATCCTGGTCAAGGACATACATAGGGGCAGTCTCAAAGAGAGAGCTTGTTCTCCTTATCTTGATACCTGCCCTCTCCATCTCAAGGCATGCCTTCTCGACCATTTCAATGCGGTCGCCGACGTTGCTCCCTAGGGCGATAAACGCTCGATGAGAGCGAGTACCGTCTGTAGAATGCATCTCTGCATTGGACTGATTTGCGTTCAGACAAACCCTGGAACTAGAGAACCTTCTGATACATGCAGCTCTCTCGCATCTAGTAATAGGATAAACTCTAGGATGATGTCTGCCATTTCTATCGTATGGGAGAGTCAGTGGCTGGTAAGACCAACTGCTCTGAGAGACGGAGCCTATTCAACATTTAGTTTGTAATCAACTACCAGAGATTAACTCAATTGAGTTTGCAAGAAAGATACAGCATTATAGAAAGCCACGACTCCTGTCGGTAGCCCTAATGAAAGCAGCTTGCGATTTGTCTGATATAGATGTTGTGTCGGCAGATCCAAGGGGCACCTACTCAGGTCAAGCGCTGAGAAAAGTCTGCTATCAACCAGTCAGAACGAGAAACATCCACACGACAGCAATATAAGAATAGCCCTTCTCGTGGGACCTGCCTCTTACTCGATGGTCTATAAAATCTTTTAGGGAGAAATTGGCAGGAACCGGGATGATCTGAAAATCCAGAACAGCCGCGCTGTAGGGTGCGAATACGAGAGAGAGAGAAACTGGATACACGGCCTAGGTAACGGGATGGTTCTGCCCTGCACAGCCGGGGGCCAGCTGTACTCCCGGTCATCTTGGAGCACATCGCGACATGGCGATCGCCGTGATCTGTGGCGGCGGAGATGCGTCACGGGCCGCGACTCCGCCCCGGCGTCACCGGGTCACATGACCATAAGCTGACCGCCTGCGTCTTTAAGTCATGCTGTAGGCGGCAGGACGCGGACCGAGATGGCGGAGCGGTACCTGCCGGTACGACGCTGGCCGCGGGCACAAGCACCTGAATGGAGGTACCCACAGGTACCAAGTACCGGCTAAGGCCTGGCTCGGACCATCTGCATCCACGGCCCTGCAAAGATACCGAGGCTCATGGCTGTCGCTTAACCCCGACATGTTCTTATGAATCTCCTCCTCACCCCCTTCCATCCTCCTTAATCTCATCCTTTCTTCCCCTTTGTCCTGAGTCGCACCTTCTTGTTAATAACTCTCTAGACTTCTTATTAGGTTAAAAGTGTGCATTCTGTCTCAGCCATGGCTTCTCCTCGTAAGTCTCCCCCGAGCAAAGACGATGTGTAGCTTTGATCTTCCCCACGTGCTGCAAGCAAGTGATGCCACCAGTTGCTGATTCCTGAGCTACAGAGCTCCTCCGTACCCCGCTCACTGATCTCCTGAAGATCAACCACCCCATCCTGCTGGCAGGTATGAACGTTGCCGCCGGCCCCAAGCTGGCTGCTGCGGTGACGAATGCGGGTGGTTTGGGTGTCATTGGCGGAGTCGGCTACACCCCGGAGATGCTCAAAGAGCAGATTCATGAGCTCAAGAGCTTCCTAAATGACAAGAATGCCCCATTCGGCGTCGACCTGTTGCTGCCCCAGGTCGGCGGGAATGCTCGGAAGACGAAGTGAGACACCCTAGACTGATGTCTGCTATGCGTGAGGAATACGCGGCGCTAATAGACTTGATCCAATCAGCTACGACTACACAAAGGGCAAACTCAATGAACTTATCGATATTATTATCGAGAGCGGCGCAAAGCTCTTCGTTTCCGCCGTCGGAGTTCCTCCGAAGGCGGTTGTTGAGAAGCTGCACGCTGCTGGCGTCCTCTACATGAACATGGTTGGCCACCCTAAGCATGTTCAGAAGGCCCTCGATGCCGGTGCAGATATTATTTGCGCACAGGGCGGCGAAGGTGGTGGACACACTGGTGATGTTCCGACCTCCATTCTTATCCCGACAGTGGCCAAGCTCGTCCAGGGCCACAAGAGCCCATTGACCGGCCAGCCCGTGCAAGTCGTTGCTGCTGGCGGCCTGTTTAGCGGCCAGTCTGTTGCTGCGGCTTTCATGCTTGGTGCATCCGGCGTGTGGATTGGTACCCGCTTCATCTTGTCGGATGAGGCCGGCGCTCCTCATGCCCACCAGGAGGCTGTGCGGACGGCCGGCTTTGATGACACTATCCGAACCGTCATTTTCACTGTAAGGCCTCCCTTCACTTTCAATCTCATGTCCCCGATTGTCCTGCGCTGAATACTGATAAACGCTCCCCAGGGTCGCCCTCTCCGAGTCCGTAACAACCCCTACATCCAGAACTGGGAAGAGAACCGTCAGGCGGAGATTAAGGAGCTCACGTCTAAGGGCATCATCCCCGTTGAACATGACTTGGAGAACATGGGCGATGACGTTGACGATGAGACCATAGACAACGCCCGTCCGTTCCTGATGGGCAAGGTCGCCGCCGTGGTCAACGAGAAGAAGCCCGCCAAGGCGATCGTTGACGAACTCGTCACGGACGCTGTTGAGTGGTTGAAGAAGGGTAACAAGCTGATTGCCAAGCTGTAGATTATCCTTGGATACCCTATGTCTTTCTAATACTCTTTTGGCTTTTTTGGCTGGTGCCTCATGTCTTGGTTGAGAGCATTTTGTTCTTGCTAATGGGCCCGAGGGACTTGGGGGTCCTTAAAATCCCAATTTTCGCTAATGAGACTGGGATCTGAGAAAGTGATTTACAAAACCTTGTAGATTGCCTTTCTCATGCTTCCTAGTAATTTACGCGTATTGCTTGCACGTAGGATTCTCTAGGTTTGCGCAGACCTCTACGAGAATTAGGGAAAGTACTGTACGTTATAAGAATAGGATTTTAAAATGGCAGTATGCAGGTTAGGGCCAATTCAAGATATAACTTTTCAAGATTTATGAATTGCGAAGGGTTTCTACAATAGATGTAACCTGGATTTAAGGAGTTTCCTAGCCTGAGGCTTGAAATGATAGGTTCCATAACAAAAGAGTCATGAATATTTGTCTCAGACCTTGTCCAGTAGCCGCATGGGCCGTCGGAAATCTGGTCTCTGACCCTGTCCCTGGAGTAGTACAGGTTGAGGATGGCTGGGGCTGCAGATGAGAAAGAGCATGAGGCGACTAATGAAAGGGCTGCATCTTCCCTCCGCACAGCACTGTACTCGTCTGAAGGAACGGCGTCAATATCAGAACCAGCCGCATCAATGGCTCTGTAATGACGTTGATTATCTTTTTTTCGTTTTCATTTCTTTAAGATTCTGGCTGAAATCTGATCTCCTGGGTTGCGAGAATCAGCGTTTAGTCTCGAGGAGCCTTTTGGCGTTTTCGAGGACCACCGAATCCACGCTCTTGAAATCTGCTTCACAGCATATCAACACGCCAGAACGCTCCTAAATCGATCTTCCAGGTGGGGAACGCAATTTACGTCCTCTTTGCGATCAAACAATATCGAACTACCCCCGCCCAAATACATGAGAACAGACTGGAAGAGCTGGGGATTTCGGGGAACCCCGGACATCCCACAATCACGCTAGTCTACGTCCGGGGATGGCAAAATTACTCCAGGTATCAAAAAGCCATGTGCGCTATCATACGAGATCCGTCACACTAGCTAGGTGGGGGAGGGGAGAAGGGGTGTTTACGTATGACTGACTATCTGGAACAGTTTCTGCTGAGAATCACTAGCAACGGACAAACCCCCCCTCAAGCCGGTCTGAAATGAACTATCGAACAGCGTAAAAAAAGAGGCAAATTGCAGCAGACGTGCCTATATCTCGAGTGTCAAACAGCATATTAAGTATCCAGACAGGGATATCGCGTGACATGGCCGCAAACGGAATGTGGGATGGATCTTGAAAATTTTCAGTCTATCCTTTCGCACGTTGACGTTGGCCGGTTTCGCTTCGAACGGACTCTGCCATGCTGATATCGCCCGCGTATTATTATTATCGGACGAGCACCTGCCCACATTTTTAGGACTGATATTAGGTACTGGAGAACAGTCATATCTTCACGCTGTGCTTATCACGCCGCACGCCTCTCGCACCGTGCGGGTCGTCTCGCTCGTTCTCGATTCGACGACGGGCGCGATCGCTGCGGCCATGGCGCCCTGGTGCGGCCGGATGGAGCGCCTATCAGCGAGGCCCTCGAGCGACACAAGCCCTGGATGGCAGTGGATGCCGATAAGCCGGACGAATCTTGGCTCTGTATGCCGCGCTTGAACCCCGGTTGGGGCTTTTCTGGAGATGCTTGACCTGCCACGCGACAGCGCACGACGGCCAATTCCCTTTAGGGCTATATAACGCGGCGATCCAGGCCACAGAAATTTATGCTCCTCTCCGATGCCTATTAGAAGCTCCTTCCCACACGACATCATGAAGCTCTCCGCCCCGGGCTCCCTGCCGCCGTGACAATCTGCGTTCGGCTCGTCACCAGGTCATCTCCTTTTCTAGTCATTCATTGCCGTGCAGCACAGTGCAAATACAGACGGCACCATGGGTCAACATTTCGAGCCGGACCTTGAAAAGTCCGCAGGAGTGGGCAACGTTCCGTACGAAGAGAGCACCGGTGCTGTCCCAGGGGAGACTTTCGTGTATGGCGACTCGCTGTATGCCAAACTCCAGCGCATCGCTGGCAGGTTCAATATCGAGCAGCGAGGCATTGAGCGCGTGCCGGAGAACGAGAGGACGGATACCTCGTACCTAAATATCGGTAGCATGGTGTGTCTCTAGTTTCATTGAATTGATTATGTTTTTCGTGTCAATCATGGCGTCACAAAGAGCGCTTTGCGCTGATAACTGCACAGTGGCTGGCTGCGAACATGGTGGTCAGTTCTTTCGCCATTGGGGTGCTCGGGAAGTCGGTCTTCTATCTCGGTTTTGTTGACGCCATCCTCGTTGTCCTTTTCTTCAACCTCCTGGGAGTAATGACCGTCTGCTATTTCTCTTGTTTCGGACCCGTGTTCGGCTTGCGACAGATGGTGCTCTCGAGATTCTGGTTCGGTTGGTGGGGAGTGAAGTTCAGTGAGTATTGATCTATTATTATCACATAGCGAAAACCATCTACTAATGCACTATACGCAGTTGCCATCTTCAATATTTTGGCCTGTATTGGATGGTCCTCGGTCAATGTGATTGTTGGCGCACAACTCATAAATGCTGTGAACAGTAACGTTCCCGGTTTCGCCGGTATAATCATCATTGCGGTCTGCACATTCATTATTACGCTTTTCGGATATAAGGTTGTCCACGCATACGAGTACTGGAGTTGGATTCCCACGTTCATCGTCTTCATGATCGTCCTCGGTGTCTTTGCACACTCTGGAGACTTTGTTAATCTGCCCATGGGAGTTGGCACTTCAGAGTTGGGTGGTGTCCTTTCCTTTGGTTCAACTGTATACGGTTTTGCAACCGGGTGGACAAGTTATGCCGCAGACTATACCGTCTACCAACCGTCCAACCGCAGTCGTCGCAAGGTTTTCCTCTCGACCTGGATTGGACTAATCCTTCCCCTTCTCTTTACGGAGATGCTGGGCGTGGCTGTCATGACCGCAACGAGCCTCAACGACGGAAACAACATTTACCAGGCCGGCTATGATGCTGCAGGAACCGGAGGCCTGCTGGGTGCTGTTCTGTTCCCCCGGCTGGGCGGATTTGGCAAGTTCTGCGTTGTCATCCTCGCACTCTCCATCATCGCCAACAACTGCCCGAATATCTACTCTGTTGCTCTAACCCTTCAAGTCCTGGGCCGGTGGACCCAGCGCGTCCCCCGCTTCATTTGGACATTCCTGGGCACATGCGTGTACATCGCCATATCGATCCCAGGCTACTCGAACTTCGAGGCGGTCCTCGAGAACTTTATGAACTTCATCGCTTACTGGCTCGCCATCTACGAGGGCATCGCTTTGACCGACCACTTCGTCTTCAAGCGTGGCTTCTCCGGTTATCGACCAGAGACCTACGACCAACCTAAAAAGCTTCCTCCCGGGATCGCTGCCGTCCTCGCTTTCTGCTGCGGTATCGCTGGCATGGTCACGGGCATGAGCCAACAATGGTGGGTCGGGCCCATCGCGCTGCGTGCAGGTGAGGCACCGTATGGCGGTGACGTTGGCTTCGAGCTGGGGTTCGCTTTTGCGGCGGTTGGTTATCTGATCCTGAGACCGATCGAACTCAAGATCTTCAAGCGGTAGACAGATACCGCGTGAAGTCTGTAGTTTCTTGTCAGAGTTTCACTGGTTTGTGAATATATCCTGTATTTGAATTGTCACGATTGTATATAGTATTCTATCTAGATGTGTATGTATTGGCATGACATTTTATCAGTGTTAATTGATACCAGAAATTCAGTATATATGTACTGTACATGCGTTTGAGAGAGATGTATACAGTTTTCGATACCACGCACACTCAATAAATATTGTCTAATTATCGCCTGCTGAATTATCCGAAGTTTATCTGAATGTACAGCACGGCTGGGTACAGAGTTTAGACTTTCCTACTTCAAGGGACAACCCAGTTCCCTTGAACATTCCTTGGAACCTAGATCTAATGTTATTCTCTCCCCCTCCTCTCTCTTGCATCGAGGAAGTGATCTCAAAAAAGATTGTAGTTCATGTCAGGAATTATGCAACTCATAGTATGTACCAGGCGTCTAGATAACACGGGCCGGGTTCAGAAAACTCCAAGCATCCTTCAACGCTCGAATGTCTTCCTTTCTAATATCAGATCCAACGCAGACCCAACCCGGCTTGTAATGTACATGTAATGTACTTTGATATGGACCAATTGCTATCTACCTCGGTAAGTATCTACTAGGTAGGTACCTAGATATGTACCTGCATTGGTACAGTACATAAGTGAGGGCGTTAAGTGATCCCATCGTGGTACTTTCCAAAGTATGTAGGTTTTGTAGGTTAGTACTAGTAGTTGGAACTACGACACGATTCCTAATGGAAGCCTTGGTCGATAAAAGCGGAGTAATGTCCTTTTTTTTCTTCTCTTGAAAGCTAACTAACTACAAACTTTAGCAGGTACAGTACATAATGTCATAGGTTCATAGGTACACTAGGGACGTAGGGCAAAGGTGCCTGGTAACCGACAGGTCTGTCAGGTGTATACCCTTGGACATGGGAACGCGGAGGGTGGTGGAGATGTGGGATTGGGGATATGATTGTGTTGGGGGGTTCGATCGATGAGTTGGAAGGTGAATAAGGAAAAGAAGGGAAAAAAGGTGAAGAAAGCATGAATTGAATGGGGATAGTTTGGTGTTTCAGCGTTTTCGCTGAAAGCATGAGCAGAGGGCGCCCGCGGGCCGAAGGCAGTGCTGAGGTTGGAGGGGGAAGGGGAGTAAAAAGGACAGGGCTGGGAAGGCAAGAATGAGAGAAATATGAGCAAAGACAAAGTGGACTTTCAGATACTTGTAGTAGACAGGCTGATATCATATCTAGCAGACATGAGGCATGGTGACAAAAAATTAAATTCTGGAGCGGAAATCACAACCTCGGGTGGTTGGCTGACATGTAGAGACTACACGGTTGCTCCTGTAGTGAGAATGGAAACCAGGAAAGCAGTGACTAATTTTCCTCGATGGAGTGGATTCCTTTAATAGAAGTCTGGGAGCCAACAATAGCTGTCTTCAGTGTTGATTTCGGACTTGATAGTGATATCTTCATGAGTCGGTTGATGCTGCTCGACCAAGCGAACAAGGAGCACTGCCTTCTGGATTGTGATATCTTTCTGTCCCTGTCCACGGCGTCGAAGGAGTGCTGGATACATCACTATAAGAACATCACCTATCTTGTCGTCATGATAGAATGCATCGAACTTGGATTTCTTGACCCTGCAATGTGTGAGGGCATCGATTATGATGTAGTCATTGAGGTCGCGCTTGGATAGCTCCCGGATTTCGTGCCAATTTTCGGCCTCATACCATTCCCAAATGTACTGCTCGGGCGAGAAGCGTAGCATTTCAGCAAATCCTGCTGCCATACTTGCTATCTCATGCTGAAATTGATGTAACTTTTGAGCCCAGTTGACTGGTTCTGTAAACTCAAGATGGCGAAAGATCCCATGAACATCTTTTGCGATGCTGTAACAGAGTTTCTGAACTTGCTCCTGATATTGCTGCCCTTGAGCGTAAGCTCGCAAAGTGTCTGATCTCCACGCATCTATGGCTCTGCGATCTGTGAACCGTCTCAGTCAACTTAGGAAACCAAGGAAACAAACGAACAAAAAGATCAGATAACAAGTGCTCAGGTACCTCTCTTTGGTTCCAATAGAGCCATACCATCCTCGAGAGTCTTCATGAGCTCTTGGTCGCGAACTGAGGCTGTAGCAAACCATGGGTGAAACAGAATGTCCCAGATGGCTTTAAAGACGACCCGTGTAAGAATCTCTGTCTGGGCAGCATCGAAGCCTTCCGGGAACATGGCCACATTCGCCCTCTGTACCATATTCCATGCCTGTCCGCCTAAGGCTCTTTTCAGATTCCGATTAAGCCTGGTGGCATTCGGAAATCCGTCTAGCCAGTTGGAAACGCATTCGCGAAGCGTGTCATACTCTTCTGAAATCTGCGCGTCGCTGATTTCGTATGTTGACAGGGACTGGAATATTCGGCTTGTGGAGTCTTGGAGGGCATTCTCCAGCTGTTGAATGCGTTCTCTAGCCTGCTGTAACTTCAATTCCAGTTGTAGAAGATCTGCCTCCATAGAGGTGACATAGTCGAATAGCTCTAGGCTGTCATCATGCAGTGCTTTTGCCATTCTTCGGGCTCTTCTGGCTAATTGCCCTGCGGAAGTTCTTTGGTCCTGTGTCTCTCGACTGGCCGAACCAGCCTGGCGCGGCATCGTTCTTGATTGCCTCGATCTTGCTTCGGAGTGTTGTTCTGAGTCAAGAAATTGATACAAATTAGCATCTAAATGAATATATTTTTTTACCATGTGAAACTTGCCTCTTGTCGTGCAAAACTCACGTCCTCTTGATGTTCTTCAGTTGCAGAGTGACGAGAAAGGAGGTTGTGTTAAATTGGAAGTGAATTCGGATTTGGATATCAATCACCTCACACATCTTTCACTCTCGCGTTTCATGAGTTTTCTCAAATCACCAAACCGCCAGCGTGCGAGGTCTTTTAGCAGTCCAGCGCCCCTTCCCATTCATCTGCAAGTTTTACTTCGACTCTCTCTTTTGGTTCACTGTCTCCCTGTCCTCTTACTGTCTCTGACCTTTCACATTCTCTGTCCTCCTACTGTCACTCTGGAGGGCTCCCGTCTCTGCAATTCCTGAATTCCTAGGGAAGCTTCCCTGTCACCGCGGAATTACTTAGAGGCTCTTTCCGACAGACAAGAACATATATCACGTTCTGTCCTAACGAATCTGTCGTGGTGTTAGGGGGTCTACAGGAACAACAGAAAAATGGCGGCAGACATGGAAGTCGAGCGGAGCATCGTGATTGCTGTAGATTTTAGGACTACCTTTTTGGGTGTCGCCTGGGCTCAAACAGCTAATGTAAGTTAATTCTTGTGGCTGAAAGTCTTGAAGAAACATGCTGAAATTCCCAGCCGGATGCTCACTACGTTATCAATCAATGGCCGGATAACTCTTCCGGTTCCTCGATCGGCATGACGAGCGAGAAAGTCCCCACTGAAGTGGCCAATGAATACCATCAGTCAGGCCCGAAATGCTTATGGGGCTTCCAGATTCTTGATAATATGTCGAGACATCAATGGATCAAACTTGGCCTTGGCCCAAGCCAGAAAAATGGAATACGCTCGCGCGTACCCTTTGCTCAGAGTGACTGCAGAAACATTCCTCCTCCATACCATGCATCATCTGAGGACCTTGCCACCGAGTATCTCAGGAAGCTGCGTGAACACACAGTAGAAATCCTGAATTCAAAGCTTGGAAGCACCTTTGATAGCATGAAATTGGCATATGTGATTACAGTCCCTGCCGTTTGGTCTGATAAAGTAAAAGAAAAGACCCTCTCTTGTGCAGAAAGAGCGGGTCTTGAGAAAATGTCTAAAATTCGCATGATTTCTGAACCTGATGTGCCGCCATTCAAGCTCTGCAGTCAAAAAACCCGCATGGATTGAAAGTTGGCGATACCATTGTCCTTTGCGACGCAGCTTGTGGAACTGTTAACCTCATAACATTCTCCACTCTTCAGCTTATTCCAACCCTATGTCTTAAAGAGGAGGCACCTGGTGCCGGCTCTCTTTGCGGCAGTACATTTCTCAACAAACGCTTTGAGAAATTTTTGGAAGAACGACTATCGTCAAATGCTGGATGGGGTATGGATACGCTCGATGAGGCTCTACATCGGTTTGAGACTTGCACAAAAAGGACATTTGGAGGCAATCTAAACGATGAGCTCATGATCCCCGTCCCCGGTATAGCTGATAACTCAGAGTTGGGAGTGCGCCGAGGTAGCCTGAAAGTCTCTGGAAAGGAAATGGTGGAGGTATTCCGCCCTTATACTCTTGGAGGTGCTCGACCTGGTGAAAGGTCAGATTCAAGAATCCAAAAGGAGGTCAATGCCGTCTTCTTAGTCGGCGGATTTGGACAGAGCCCTTATCTCCGGAACTATCTCCGAACCGAGATTCCATCGGAAATTGAAGTCATACAGGTTGTTAATGGCTGGACGGCAGTGGTCAGAGGTGCTTTGACAAAGGATTTTGCGGATGTTGTTCCGCCAATCCCCCGGATAGATATTGAATCTCGAGTGGCGAGGAAGCATCATGGTATGATCATAAGACCCATATAAGCCTGGTGTTCATGACGATAATAAAAAGTGAGTATCCAGATTTCTAGTTTCATACGGATCTCTAATAATTTCAACGTACCGGGATGATTTTCATGAAAAATATTGTCATGCACTGGTTCATCAATAAGGTAAGGCGGGCAAGCACCATCGTCTGAAATGCTTTGATTACTAAAGTCTCGCATTTAGGGAGATGAAATCAGAGGATAGCCTATAAAGACAAGTTGGGTGAGAGAGCAGCTCGTCAGTGAAGGCACTGATTTTTTTTCCACGTATCGCTTTATGAACTTGACACAGATGGGGACGAGAGTGCACCTCTCTACTTAAACAAGAGTGAGTAGCACACTTCTTCGACTAAATATGATGACACTCTTTTGATACTGTTTCTAGAGATCAAGAAGTATCTTCAGCTGGAAATGAACTTGGGTCATATCCCCCTAGATCATATTCCTATTCGCCGTGGGAAGGACAGGAAACGGTATTACCAGTTCCAGTTTGAGATACATGCCACATACTTTTCGGCACACTGCAAGTACACGCTTGGTACCGGGGAAAAATTACGGATCTGTCAAAGCCAATTATGCCTAGGGGCTCCTGCATCAGCTCTATCACTCATCGTTGAAAATCGCTGACAAATTCCCATCCGGTACATGCAACCCATGCGGCATTCCAGAAGAGATTCTGTCTTTTTCACAACCTAACGACATTCTTTCATATGGAGGCTAGCACCTACAGTGGTTCTAAGTCTAAATTCTTCGGGAGACGGAAAATGGAGCTCAGTTCGAAGAGATCCGGTTAAGAAGATTATTCGTTCCCCATTTTCTCTTTTCTATGATATTTGTCCTTTTGCAGTGCTTCTCCTGTCATTTCTATTGCTTTCCTTTTTAACACTGTTGTCAGACCATCACTCCCTTTCCCCCACCCTCATTTTGATACCGTGACCCATGTCCATTGCATGCACATAACAACCTCCACTGCTGAGTGGATCTCTCCTTCGCCCTACCCCCCGGACCCAATAACAGAAACATAATTGTCTTGATTGGATGTCTTGATTGGAAAGACTATAGTTTTCCATTTCCAAATTCCCGAGATCTTCAAGAAGTCGAAGGATTGAGAAACACGAAAGTTAGCAATCTGAACTGGTATTGATTTTTTTCCCCTAATGTTAGAAAGCTGAGAATCAAGTATGTACAGTACATGTCCAAACGTTCGCCGCCTTCATATTAGGACTCGGTACTTAGGTGTCTATTTCTCACTTACCTACCTAGTACCTGAGTAAGTGGGTGGACCCCTCTGTTATGTATTTAGGATACTACAGGGACCTCAGGCAAGTAGCTCTGGACTTCATGGCGCAGGAGACAGAAAACAAATGGAAAGCGAGTCGGAACAGATGCTGCTTGAGGTACTTAAAGAGGGCGAGGAGGAATAAGTGATAATTGTCCAGATAGAGCAACCCTGTAAAAGGTACATGTCCAAGTTCATAGAACAGTAAACTTAGGCACTATCGACCCTCAAAGAGAAAGGTATTGAGCAGTCCCACCTAAATTAACCTTAGAGGGAAGACATAAACGAAGAAAAAGAAGATGAGATATTAGATGAAAGAGGCAAGGCTATCCATGTGCACTGTAGAAGACAATAGAGTACGCCGTACTTGGATCCATTCCAAGTTTGAGATGTACTCTGATTGCCCTACTTGGAAATGACGATCTGTCCAGTGGACTTCGGGAATCTGTCACGTGACAGAGTCCCGCCCCGAAACAAGCCACAGAACGACATCTGCGCCACCTTCCTTCGCCGCATCAAATAAATCCACAACGGATTCGCCTCCCTCGGAAATCGAGAAATTCAGCACCGCTCAAGTGACCTCCATATCATCCAAGATGTCGAAACTGGCAAAGTGAGTATTTTTCCCTGTTCGCGCATATGAGTCAGAATATTGTTTCTAACAAAATTTCGCATTTTAGCCGTGCCGACTGGGCCGACGACGAGGAGTTCGATGACCCCTCCAGCCTCCCCGCGCAACAAGTCACCACCAACAAAGATGGCACAAAGACCGTCGTTTCCTACCGCTTCAACGATGAAGGCAAGAAGGTCAAGGTCACCCGTCGGATCCGAACCACTGTTGTGAAGGAGCACGTAAACCCTCAGGTCGCAGAGCGGAGGACATGGGCGAAGTTCGGTCTCGAGAAGGGCCATGCTCCGGGTCCGTCGTTCGACACCACCTCCGTCGGCGAGAACATCATCTTCCGACCAAGTGTGAACTGGAAGGCGCAGGCCAAGGAGGCAGAGAAAGCCGGTGAGAAGGGCGGTATCAAGGATCAGCTCAAGGACAAGAAGGTCAAGTGCCGTATTTGCAGCGGCGAGCACTTCACGGCTCGTTGCCCGTTCAAAGACACCATGGCGCCGATCGACGAGCCCGCCGGAGGCCATGGTCTGGACGGCGACGACGAAGACAGACCAGTTCATGGTGCCCTCGGCGGTGGACCTGGCAGCTACGTTCCTCCTCACCTGCGGAATCGCGGTGCTGCTTCTGGCGAGAAGATGGGTGGCAAGTACGAGAGGGACGATATGGCTACATTGAGAGTCACAAATGTGAGTTTCTCGTTGCTCCAGATCATCGCTTCTTTTTAGAACTATCGGCTGACAATTTTGAAACAGGTGAGCGAGCTTGCAGAGGAGCAGGAGCTCCGCGACCTGTTCGAGCGGTTTGGCCGCGTCACCAGGGTGTTCTTGGCCAGAGACAGAGATACCCAGAAGGCCAAGGGATTTGCCTTCATCAGCTTTGCGGACCGGGCCGATGCTGCCCGTGCTTGCGAGAAGATGGATGGATGTAAGTTATTGGAGAAAACCAAATCCCAGATTGATCCATATGCTAACTTATGCTTCTCTAGTTGGTTACCGCCATCTTATCCTTCGCGTCGAGTTCGCGAAGAGGACTTCTTAAGTTCATGTCTTCTTTCACGAGGCTTGGAACCTTTCCTTAGGTGGACTTATTCATGGCTAAAGATCTTACTTTTATACTGTATGAACTTGTTTGATAATGATGATTTCCTGAAGGGATCTGAATTGCATGTTGCTTCGCCTCAGTGAGGGTTGCATAGAAAACAATGGAATATGTTTGATGGTATTCCCAAAACTTTACCTCAAATAGGCCCCCTGGGGGTTCAAAACCTCTTAAAGGAGGGCCCCTCCATAGCCATGCGTCTATTTATAGAACCCTTTTAGACTTGAAGCCGAATTTCATGTCTTTAAACACTAGGATGAACTTTGTTACCGGTTCTGAGAGCTTCTGTGTCTGATCACAGGATCTGTCGAATGAATCCTGCGATCGAGATACCCCAAACGACCTCGTTCTCGAACATATCGATCTGTTGTCTTATATCGATTAGCTTAATAAGTAATTAGATCTAGACATAGACGTATTTGAGACTTCTATGTAGCAAGGGCCACTTGTTGGCGCTATAACTTACATCTGACAATTGTCGAGCCGTCACAATATCATATCTATTGACAATAACTTCCACACAGTATCCATCTCACCCTGAGATCCAACAACATTGCCTATGTTCTCTGTACTCTGACTACCGAATCGCCCTTTCTTTATTGAGTAACTGAGTGGCTTTTATCTGATACCTATAAGGTTCTACATGTCATTTACTCTTATATACGATATCTGCGACGCTCCTAACTCTCAAAGTGCCACGACCACTGCGATGAGTATTTATCTCGTTACCGGAAAGGATCTATCTCTATGCGCTGTGTACCATGATGGTTGTATATAGGATACGAGTTTGTAGATATGCCTAGTGTATGCAGTATCATTTAGAGCGATATATCTAGTGAAGTTTATTCCGGTAATTGGCGTGGTAGATAGGTACTACTGGTAGACTAGTTCGACATTCAAGTAGCACCTTCAGATCATGTCGAGATCGCTCAGACGTCATCTAAATGTTATCGTAAATTAATAAATTTTGCGGAAAAAAAATTCACCAGGGACTATTTAGAACAAGAATAAAAATGAAAAAAAAAATCTATGGAAGTGGAATTCTAAGGCACGGAGAGGCTCTTCACTGGCCCGTACTCCGTGTTCAAGGTTCGCTTATGAAGTGAATACCCTAGAAAGCGATTCATCAATATATCATGAGATCTGGAAATTAAACCTTATCCCTTTCAAGTGTTTATTTGAAACATGACATATAGTAAGAATAAATCTGATCGTAGGCGGGGAGGTAAGCCATGAAATGCCACTGTTCACACTTGCATGACGGGGCACACTGTAAGTAAGAGATGTAATCGCACAAGCCTCGACGAGAAAAAGGAAGGTCGATTAAGGTTCTCCCGTTTCTAGTATTGCATCGTATAGGGTAAGACAATGGAGACTACGTGTCTTCTGCGTTTGCACCTATCATCCTGTTGAAATAAGAACACTCACACATCTTGTCATGAACATATGGGGCAATAACGCTGTAATGTCCAACTACGGGATAGATCACACACCCTCTCAAACTTATCCAAATCGCTCTAGTATGACCCCAACACAGCCACCAAGATGATCCGAGAACGTCTGGAAGATGATGATGTTCTCGAGGCTATGTGCTTAACCCCAGTCTGGACGCCGGTCCCGGAATTGAGTCAAATATTGCGCGTCATTGTTCCGGAGCCTATCGCAGTTCTGGGAAGGTTTTGTATCACTCATTCACGAGCGGTCTTTTCTCTGCTTCAGGCTTCTCGGTTCATTTCCTGCGCTCTAGTGTTCATATAAACCTATTCGTAGGACTGGACTGGAGCTGCAGATTGAAAGAACCACTCAACTTTGAGTATGTGACGAAAGGGCCGGAACACAAGTCGGTTGCACGAAGTCTATCCACACCATCTGACACACCCGCAACGCCTGTACCAGGTATGGAGCTAAGACAATGGTAGAATGCAGCTCTGGGCGACTAGAGGAAGCGGGATGAAGCGGGGCTGGATGAAGTGTTCTAAGACATGATCATGCAATTACCTCTCTCGAATGGCTGACCACATCTCCCCGTGAGAAGGTGTATGGTAGAAGTATCCTGCTGCTTCACCCGAGTAAAAGCCAATGGGATGAAGTATATAGTACGTATTGACTAGGACAAAAAGTTGTTAGACCGTATCTATGCTAATCGAAGGATTGTGGGACCGTGAGGCTAGAATATGGTGTAGGATCGTTCTCACCAGGCGCATCAAAACTCGTCTATAAGGACCGAATCCGAGGCAGAAATAACAAAAATGCATACCTGAAAAATTTTCTTCTGAGGATAGAGGGTATGATTGACCGTGAGGTCCGCTTTGAGATTACGTGTCGGACATGCAGAACAGAAGCTCTTGCATAATTACCAACTGGAGAAGGTCGAGAATCCATCGTAATGGTAAGAACCCCTGGCCAAAGCGCCCTTCACTTATTGTCGCACTGGATGGTTGGGGAGGGTCAGTCGGACACCAACCGCATCAAGTGATCCTCGAGACGGCTGTCTGGCACAGGGGAGTCATTTTTGGCCGAACCATCACAGCAGAATCACCTTGCAAGAATCCCCTGTGGGAGCCTGGGCCCAGGATATCCGATTCGATATAAGCAACTGCAGCGAAGCTCCATGACGCCACCATTCTAGAAACGCTCTGGCAGATTTGAGCTGACAATTGACAACTCATCCGATTGTTGAGAAAGTTCAAGCAAGACCTCTAATTTGCCAAAGGCGCGGCAAAACGTTACTCAGTTGAGCGTCACCTCATAGGACCCGACAGAGCTCTGCGACTCTTGATTGGAAAATGAGTTGAGAACAGTTCTTATCGTAAGAGGTACTAAACCAAGTGGAGCCACACGCGAGAGTCTCAATGCAACAGGAGCGTCGACATCGGATTCCAACTTGTGGAGTTCTCGCGGAGACCTTCAGGATCCCCAACAGTCGTTATCCTGTGAGCTGCCTTGGCGCCCTATACAGTGTGGCAACTTCTCGAAAACTCGGGGCTACCATTCGATGCGAGCTATCACGACCCAAGAAGGCTGATCCATCGAGAGGAGATAACTCCGACGCCGGCTCTAGTATTAGGAAGATCAGCGCAAATTAACCGGCAACCTCCATGGCAGTAACTCTATGCTGTCATCTGCAGTCGACTGTAGGTTGCATAACTGACGGAAGGGACGTGCAAATCTGCAGGCATATTGCTATGTGAATAACTGTGAAGCAGGATCAAGGAGCGATAGTCAGCCATTACATTTGTCGAACTAGGAATTGAATCAACGACGCTTCAGGAACTGTAACCTGTTCATCTTGATATGAAAACTCATACGTGCAATCCCATAAGGCGTGCCTTCCTGAGAGAAAAGGAAGCGGGAAGCTGTCACAGCCACGCGAGCCCGAAGTATCGTCACGGATAGGTGCAGCGTTGAGCGCTTCGGGAGTTGCATCCCCTGGATTCTAAGCCCTTGAGCGACCGAACTGCCGTAACACAGTTGTCATCCACGAAAAGCTATCTACCGCGGCTGGCAGAAAGACCATGCGGAAGGATCATCGAGACCGGCAAGCCATGAAGCAATTATTAGCAACGCCAAAACGGCAGATACAGCCGAAACGGCTGCATCATAAAACCTTAGGTAGTTACCCTATACGAATGGGCATGATGTCGACACCAGCCGTGTCAGGATGAAATGAACCATGCAGCTCTCCGCGTAGATTGAATTGTTTGAACAGGATCTTCATCGTGCGGAGATCATTCTCTCCCTGGGCAGTATGGGATGGAAGTGTGTCCGTCACTTCCAACTTCCCATTTGCAAGGGAATCCAGCCCTCAGACGTGCACAGCAAGCTTGGCCCGGGCTCCAAATCAGCCGACGGAGATAAAATGCATTGCGGCAGACCAGTGTTCCAGGACAAAATGGCCGAGGCAGCCATGTGCTTCCGCTGGTGGGTTTCAAAAGACGAAAGCTACATCCAGGTTGAGCTTTGAGTTGGTACGGTCTATGGAGAGGGGGATGATGATGCTTCAAGCTGGCGGTTCCATGTGGTTGCAGTGGAGGAAACAAAGACGGCCATGCTAGATGTCAGGGTTCTGTGCACGTGCCTTGCCATCCCACGCCGGACCAGCATGGCCCTCCGATCCCCCAGAGCAGCCAACCTCGCTCACCTCCTCGCAATGTCTCTCGTCCTTGTTGCGCCGCTGATGGCCTCTGCTCCTACCAGCGTCGCCTCTGCGATCCCTGTCCACTGGCCTACACCACAGTCTAGCAGCCTGCTCCATTCAAAGACCATCTTACCCTGGCCCTTTCACCCCCTTGTGCTGGTCAGTACGCGCCACACCCCGCCGCATATGCATGACATCCTTCCCCCTGCGCGCGTTGCTTCCGCCTTTAGCTACTGATCCTAACTGGCTCTGCTTGCTATCTGCCAATGACTTTCCCGAGGGATCGCCCCAGCGTTGTGCATCTTGCTCTAGACAGCTAGCCATCCGGAGCATGCAGGACCCGTCCATCTTTCCGTCTTCAAGCCATGAGATGGGTTACTCTAGAAGGCAGCATGGGTCCAGTCTGGTCTGCTGGCTGAGGACGATTCTCTTCACGGGATCGGGATACCCTCTCTGTGCTTTTTACAAATCGCTGGGCCCGAAGCTCCATCTGACATTCATCCCTCGCTCTGGGGTGCTCCAGGCTGCATCAGTGGGGCAGTCCAATGGGAGTCTTTTGATCACCGTCCCGAAGCTGACCTGGTATTGCCAAATCGGCCTATTGCTGCTCAGGTCCACTCCTCCAAACTCCGGCTCTGTCGGTGAGGATCTGGCCACTAGGCAGCCGCTCAGTTTCAGCCGTCGATCGTCCGATCTGCCCCTGCCGGGATGGACACATGCAAAGACGAGCTTAAGCCGCCTACGCTTCGCATGTCAAAAATTTCCTCGAACTGCCCTGATGGTTGACCAGTTGGTTGGGGCCTCGGTGGTCTTCTGCCCTTGCTCGCTTATTATTAGCATGGATCGTCTCTCCAGAGCCTTCAATTAAATTGGTTGGCCGCGATCATCGTAGCTACAGACGTCCCGACAGTCTCCGTTTATGTCATTGGATACTTGACGGTGACGGGGGCCCTGGAGATTATCCTCGCCAACTTGCCCTAGCGCCATTTTATTCTACCCTTTTGCCACATCTTAACGTTCACTACCCTAAAATAGCTAACTTCACGGCAGTATACAGTTACCTCGCTCAGGGAAATTTTGGGTTGAGCTACAACAGCTCTAATTTGTATTGTCTGGGAAATCTTATTGCGTGTTCATTTCTTGGACCCCCTATGACTATCGCTGCATCAGGCAATGGAAACGGGAAAACCGTCAGGATTATGCTCGTCGACTCTCTAACGGCCTTGGAATCCATTAAATAGATGGTTGATGCAGCTTGCTTCTTGAAGTCGATAGAGAAGCTTGTGACCTTTTCCTGTCCGGGATGAGGGATGGTTACTTGCAGTTCTCTCATGGCTGATCCAGAAGCCAATGGTACTCTGCCAGCTGATTATTCGATCTTTTCTGCTGCGGCCTGCCATTGTAGTGTCCTCCGTACCGGCAAAGCTTCTTACATCTGACATGATCCACATGAATCCTTGCGAGAGAGAACGGGCTACTCGAGTCGACCTCGATACCTCCGGCGATCGAGGCTCGTGCACAGCCAGGTACCTTTTCCCCTTGACCTGCAGATAGCTTCGCCGCAAGTGGTGCGCACCAGAATTACTGGGCGTAAGGCCGGCCGGGACAGTGGAGGCAAGGCTGCCCCGAACTTGGTCATGCAGAAGAAACGGGCTGTATGCTCAGCGTCTGGAAGACAAATATCTACCCAGCTAGTCCCTCGCTCGTCATCTAAGGACACCGGTCTAAGCCTCCCGCCTTACTCCATTTCCGCTCTGCCAGCACTATCTATTCCCACCTGGATTGTTGTCGTCAACCACGAGCTCCGGCTACTGCTAGTGGATAGAATAAGCCCTGGAGGCTTTTCTCGTCCAAGGTCACGGTAGTGGACTTGTCCAGCTGTGAAACGAGGGAAATACATCCCCAGAAGGTGGTGGAGTGAGTTGTCGGACGGCAGATTAGCAAGTGAGATTCCTTGCTTCTATTAAAGCATCTTTTGCCGCCCGTCGTCGCTGCGTTCCTTAGTTATTAGTTCATTTCTGAAATCAGGCCGACCAGGCTTATTTGAGTAAGTAGTCCTCTTTTTTTTTCCCCTCTTCTACTTTTATTCTTGTTTCCCTACAATCAATTAGGAAACTGGTTACCGGAACAGCCCCAGCCGTCGATCTTACAGGCACCCTGTTTGGCTGATTCGCTACTTGCGGGCATCATGAAGATTCAGCTGAAGGTGCTTTTCGTCTGGCCAACCACATACCGTGACACATATTGTGTCGTGCCTGCTACTAGCAAGCAAGCTGCATTTTCAATAATCACATTCATACCCCATGTACTCAGAACCCCGTCACTATTCTCCATAGGATGGCTCTACTTCCTTGTCCACACTTCTTTTTCTTTGTACTTTCTCCCCTGAAAGTGCTCTACTCCACATCTTGATTGTTGCATTGGGGGGCGCATGGAAGTATTTCCACTCACAACTGCAGGAAAAATCGGATTTCAAAAATTTACAGCTATCCTTTGGCCACTTAGCATTGGGAGGTCCAGGATCCCGAATTCGCCATTCTCTCTCGCTGAGAGCTCCTAATAACCATATCAGGACAACAACTGACAAGCAATTTCTGTTCCTTTAGGTTTGTTGCTGTGTCTGGGTACTTTAAAGCAGTGTCTCGTCAAAAATAGTGGCATTTTTTTTCCCTTTTCTAGGGGAAAAGGGGAAAAAAGAACACTGCAGTTATTGATCTTGTCTGGCTGTGAAGTTCGTGAGTTCTATAAACAAGCCTTCCCATTACCTGGCCTCACTGACTCTCGCCACTGCATGGCTTTTGTTGAGAATCAAGTCCTCTTTTTGGAATCACCGTTCGCGCTCGCTTTGTTAGGCTCGCTCGAAGCCGAGGCAACCAATCGAGCGCAGCATCTTTTTTTGCTGGCCACAAAAGAGTCGAAACGCCTTACCAAATGAATCATAGTAAGCTTGTTTTCTCATTCTGCGATTTTTCTGGGAATTAGAGCTTGAGCAAGCTGCGACTACCTGATAGGCGATTAACATTCTAATGACTGTCTCCCCTTCCTCGCTCCAATGTTTTATCTCCCGTGCTTAATCCCTGCCTTCCGTCGGTGCGAGATTTGGCATTGGTGTACGCTTGTGCGACAAGGGTACACCCGAGCTTATCCTTCTTTAGAGCAATATTCTCTTTCATTTGTTCACTTTGCTCGGAATCACCTGCTGAATGTCGGACCTTTGCCCCCTTGTTCAGTCTAAAGCATGTGCGCTTTTCTTCTTTATCTTGACTATTTCTAATGAGGATCGGTGCCAGCCGCGCTTTTGCAAAGTTCGTTCCAGTTAGACTGTCCCCCGTCTTCTGACAGTGACTACATCGGTCCGCAGCGGGTGTTTTCAGGATCGGGCGCCTATCCGACCGAGGAGGACGAGCAGAATCGTAGGGTCGGCTGCCTTGGCCACTCTTTGGCGCCGCCAGTCTCAGTGCCTGTTACCAACGGTTTTAGGTACAGCGCACAGCATGATGTGCCGTAAGTGGTTCTTTTAATCTTGACTGCCCTTGCCGCTCCACTTGGTTCACGTCACGGCCACTCGTCTTTTGATCTCTTTCTCGTCTGGCCAGCCTGGATGACCGTCTTATTGCTCCGTTATTGACTATACCGGCTTGCTTGTCTGTGCCGAGCATTCCTTGCCTGGAGCTGCCATAAAAGCGCTCGGCCTGGCCTGCTATTCTGGTCACAAGACTCTCTTGAAATACTCTGACCTTTGTTTCATTCTTCGTTGCCTTCAATCCCACAAGACCTCTGGTGTTTTGCGTTGCCGATAGGTGTGTACTGGTTAGCTAACGTTGATATGCCTGCCTAGTTTCTCGGCCTCCCCTGGGCTTCTAATGAGTCCTGTTGATTCTTGTAGTGGTTCGTCCTCGACCAACCCCGTCTTAGCCTCCTCACTCGCGTATGCTTCTCTTGCCAACGTGTTCCCGAACAATGTGACCTCCGCAGAAGGCTTTCCTCCTACCCAAGCTTCTGCCTATTCCCATTCGGCAGAGTTGCAGTGGAATGAAAGGATGTCGGACTACAGATCCCATCGGGTACCTGCACTGTAAGTCAACTCGTATTATTTGCTCTAATCTTGATTGATTACTGACAACAGTATCTCCTACGATAATGTAGTCAACCACCTTCGGGTTCGTCACCGCCATTACAACAAGGCACAGCAGTTCCGGCGAGCTCTAGTTTTATCGGGAGGGGCGATAGCTATTCAGCATACACACTCAATAGGAGCTCCTTCCCATCACCCCACTCGAGTCTCAATGAACTGTCGCGATATTCTCAGTATACGACCACGCCTCGAGCGCTTGAAAATCTAGTGGACCGTTCTCCAAACACAATGTATAGCCGTTCTGGGAGCATGTTGCTTGAGCCTACACAGCGCTCTACCCAAACGACAGTAGATGCGCCGCCTTTCTATGACACAGACATCCTCCATTCCATCGTTACGAAAAACCAGACTATCAAGCCAGAAATCCAAGCAAAAATACACAAAGGGTTTTTCCAAGTTGATGACAAATGGACATGCTACCGTCGGAATTACTTTTCCGTCTCCTGCTCTTTTTCATTGCGTCCGTGGACTGCAAATGTGCCGCTATATGTTCAGCTTCCGAACCATACCACCGAGCATATTAGGTCTTTCTCCATGTCAATCTCGGCAGTTGTGAACGCGCAGGAGGGCGAGATCCGGGAATTAGTCCAACACACTCCGAAGCGTGACAAGCAATCTGAAAAAAGACCCGGAAAAATCACTCTACAACCGCAGCAACCGCCTTCCCTGGTCCTCAACCATGGTTCAGCTACATCAGGCAATCACCTCACTTTTGGAGCACCTACACATTCGATGGGCATGACGATGGACTACAGCACCTCGTATGCGAATGCATCACAGTCGCCACAGCCCCCGACTCAGCATACGTTTGAGCGTATCCAATTTCAAAAGGCCACCGCAAATAACGGGAAGCGGCGAGCCCAACAACAGTATTACAACCTCGTTGTCGAATTGTACGCGGAGATTTCAACCCCAGTAAGCAGTGAGCCCGATGGCCAGTGGATAAAGATAGCTAGAAGGCTCTCGCATCCCATGGTCGTACGTGGTCGATCGCCGGGACACTACAAGGATGGAAGACGTGACAGCTCCACAAGCATGGGCCCAGACGGTGGAACTGGCAGTTCTGGGGACGGTAGTGGAGGGACCGTACTACCGCCGGGCCTTGGGCAAGCTACGCGTTCCCATTTGTCCTTGATGTCTTACGATCCTTCTCAAAGGGGCGGTTCTCATTATGGCAGGAGTGACTACCGTCAAATGGCATCTACCGATCACTCGCCACTGAGCGATAGTCCGCTCATGTCCTCATCATCATCTTCTGCATTTGAGTTCACCATCTTGAACGATACGATGGATCCAATGGAAGCTATGAAAAGCACGTCGAACGTCGACACCTATCACGATCCGACCTTTACAATGACATCCACCGATTGCAGGAAGACCGAAAGCCATTTTCGCAATCAATTGCCGATCTTCGATTACGACTCTTCATCCAGGGATCAAGAAGAAACTGAGAACACCTTTGGTGAGTCTTTCGATTCCCTGATTTCTCTCCTGCAGAAGGATCAGCAAGATTCTTCGCAGTACTTGAAGCGGTCCGCTAGGCTCATGACGCACCATAATCGCCAGCCTAGTGCTATAGGATACGACACCGGTCATTCCCCCCGACCACATGATACCTCTTATGGTCGTTTCGATCCCATACAGGGTTCACAGAGCCTGTGCACTTGACAAGCCTGGATTTCTGAAATCCAAACGAGTCGTGGTCCGGCAAAGAAAGCTTGTTTTCACCACATTGTGAAATTCCTTTCCATATGCTCTTTTAATGCTCCTCTGCTTTCCAGTTATGTTCTATTTTCTGGAGCGGCCATGAACATGCAGGCGAAACGGCTATTTTACAGGTGACCTCCTCGGTTGCTCCACTCTTTATCCGAGCCTGCGGCCGGCTCAACAAATCTCTACAATCTCTATGCATTTGTCGTTGTTAATCCTTTCTCCCTGCTTTATTCTCCATACCGGGTCGTAAAAAAAGACGAGGGGCAGTGACTATTTTGTCTTGATGGCGTATGATGAGGAGTGTGTTTTTCCTTTCCCAAAAAAGCAAAGGTGAATTTCTACTATCTTCTACTCCATTTTCCCCATGAAGCTAGTTCCTCGTTTCATTTCAATACTCGATGTTCATTGGGGGGGTATTTCCCTCGAACCTATGTATTCCTTCCCAGCTCCTAGTCGCCCATGGAGCCTGGTAAAGGACTACAGAGATGCTTGAAACAGAATGAGTCATTAGAATCCTGGAATTCTAAAAAGAAAATTCTCCGCGTGCGCCCTCCTAAATTCAGAAATGCCATAATTCCAGGGTTCTTCCTTACAAAGGATCTACTTAGCGCAGGGTTTAGTCGTCGCCTGAAGAATTGCCCTGTTGACATGAGGCCAATCTGTCGATCACTGTGTAAAAAAGACGCCTTTACCCCGGTCATCTCATTCCACGTGACCATTAAGCTCCGATCTAACTAGGCGCGGAAGGTTGGCATGAGCCGCGCAAGACAAAGAAACCGCCGCCAAGCACACAGCTACGAATTCCACGATATATATAATGCGGTGGCTATGCCGCGTGGAGTCCTTTCCCATTGGTCTACCGGCAATTATTCGGAAGCAGGAGTAATACTGTACAGCCTACAGGAGAATAATAACCCAACCCATGGGAGACAAAGCCAGACTTGTTCTTCCCTGAGTTTCCGAATGGGATGGATACTCGCTCGACCGAGAAATGCCTCAAGGAGGAAGGATGGGGAAAATCAATATGGGGGCAACTTCACCAATCGCGGATGAGCCGAGGCGAGGCTGAAAGGGATATATATTATATAAGTCGTCATGTGCTCGTCTCACAGGCTTCCGGCCGAAAAATGAAAAAGACAAGACCAGCAAGAAAGCTTGCTGTTGCTGCAGCAGCCCTTTTCGGGTAGGACGTTAATCGTCAGTGAATGAAAGGAATGAGATCCCGGCAGCACAACGGCACGTGTCTTCCCGTATGCAAAAAGGCAAGGGCACCGACGAACTAGGGCAGGGAGAACAATAATAATAGGGCAGCTGTATGTATGCACTGTATAGTATAGTATAGCCCGGGGAAAGTCCCAAGGCGGAGACTTCAAAGGGAAAAAGGCCAAAGTATGTATGATAGGCCCAGGACACACGTCCAGGTCCAGCCCTCGGTAAGTTCCGACCGTTTAACAATATCCTAGGGCCGCAGTGCTTTCTGCAAGGCCAACTCGTTCCGGTTACTCCTGCCTGAAAGTCCCCGCTTCGGCGCTTCCATTATTCTCGAAGAGTCGAAGGGGGGAGAGGGCGTCGCAAAATCGGGGCTGTTCCAAGAGGTCCGTTTTCCAAAAATTCCAAGGGTCCTGTGCAGCGAATCGGCTTCCTGGAAAGGAGTTGGGAGAGGCGTCCCGGTCTTCCATTTGTGTGTTGGCCCATCTCCACAAGCCCTATTGAAGCCCGACGGGGGCTTGTGATGAGAAGCCAAAAAAGGACACCAATGGTAAACCGAGTTCTCCCAATAACAAGGGAGTTACACAAGAGCAAAAGCATCCAAGGCAAGAAAAGAAAATTCGAAGCCTCGAAGCATGTGCTGAGCTCAAATGGGCAGCTTCGCATGAGTATACCTAGATAGCTAATAGCTGGCATATGATTCAAGGCAGCCGATCAGCAAGCAGCGCACGGTTGTTTCTATCAACCCGGGTGACGCAAGCAGGATGCGCAGCACGGGTCCAGATATCATCCAAGACCGTTGGTTGCATCCGATTCCGAGCTTCGAAGGGGTTGGGGTGGTGTGTGTCTCACAGCGGCAGATCGCAGCAACAACAAGGATACGCGCATATTGATATGCGCGCCCCGACGGACAGTAGCGAAGATCCTCCCGGTGGAAGCATCTGTCGAATCACCGGTGTCAGCAGGCCGACGCATGGGTTGTGAGACTGCGCCCGCTGCGGGCCAGAATAAGGGCTCCCCCCGGGCGAGAGCATCTCTCACTGGCGGCCGGGCTTCCAGGCAGGAAGGATGCAAGTTGCATCACCACGAAAATCATTTTATCGTATATGCATCATGGCTCGGTTGGCTGCGGTTGACCAGATAACCTTTCCCAACGCTCGGCCCATTTTGCCATCAGGCCGTAAAGCCTATGAAAATCCGATTCTTTCCAGAACTCAAGCTCCACCACAGACTCTTGGCACTTCTTGGTTAACTGCTGCATAGGTCCGTTTTTTTGTTGTTATTGTTGTAAATATGCATCGAACAGCTGTTCTGTTCCACGGCGGCGGGCGCGCCCTGATCTTTGTGTCTCACCGGAGAAAAAAACTCTAGCTCGCCGGCTGGGGTTGCATCCCGCGGTCCAAGCCACTCACTCAATCCTTCTTGCTTTCCTTCCGGCTTCACTTTGAGCTTTCCCTCCTTGAACCTTCATTTCATTGTCCTGGTGCCCTGAGCCGGCGCCTCGAATGCCTTTGCAAATCCTTCCCGCTCCCTACCTAGACCTGACCCAGACCTAGACCTACCTAACGAAGCTTAGGTTAGGTAGCTATCTCACCTCAGAACTCACACACACATATACCCACCCCTTTTGACGTTGATTGACTGAGATCCGCCTTCCCTTGAATTGCCTCGCCGTGCCCTGTCTATCGGTTTCTCACCCGATCCACTTCCTCTCATTCACTAAAATATTCGCTCAAACTCAACTCAACTTCTGCCCTTCGTATCGTCCCTATCCACGCTAGAGATGCGGATGCTCAGCTTCCGCTCCAGCTCCTCCTGCTCCTCCTTCGTTGGCACCATCCCCAGCGCTCTCTCGACCTGGGGCTCAGTGTAGAGCCCGATCCCCGCCCAGGCCATGAGGCCCAGGCCGAAGAGGAGCCGCGTCTTGGGGGTAAGGGCGCGGTAGGATCTGTAGACACGGCGCGGCGGGGATCAATCGGTCAGTTTTAAGGTTCCATACATCCCCATGTTATTTTATTAGACTTCCTTACGTACAGTACGTATGTATGTACGTACGTAAGACGCCACGCAGGGCACAGGGGAAGAAGTGGACAACTTTAACTTACCTCCAGAATGACATTGGATTGTCCGGAAAAGCGAGCGGCCGCTGCGTTGCCTTACCAAACGAGTGAGATGACGAAGCTGGTCGTCGAAATAGTAGTAGGTAGGTGTGGGTGGGAGTTGGGGATGCTAAAAGCGAGGGGCCGAAGTCTTGGCACGTGCTCAGGTCCCCGCGGAGATGGATCTGCATCCCCGCTAAGCGTGGATCAGATACGGACTGAGTACCGAGTACCTCCGCACTGCAGTCCCATGAATGATTGTTGGATCCAAAACTGTTTCACGTTAATTAGGTATTTCCTCTACAAGGGCATTTGGAATTTTTCACGATGCCTACGATGCACAGCTCTGTTGATTTCTCATCGGTTTTATTCTGGTCAACAATGACCTTGTTCTCTTCTACACTGTCTACATTTTTTTCCCCTGCTACTTTACCAGTTCTGGTAGTCTACGACTACCATGTTATACAATTCAGTTATGTATGTACATCGACTGTTCATGTACTGTGCAGTACATACATAAAATCTCTTATACCATTCTCAATGTTCGACTATCTACCTAAGTATATACTTAGCAATGAAGATACATCCACGCTGCCACTGACTGTCCCTCAAGCGCTAGTCAGGACAGAATGGATTGCAGGTCAGGTTCTTTCTCAGACCCATAATGAAAACAATGAAGATATGCAGAGGGCAGCAACTCATTGATATGTGATGCAATGCTACACCACACTAGATTTGCTGTGGATTTCAAAACACAGTGGAAGATCCTGGACCTTCCTTTTCTTCTTTCCTTTACCTACAGATCAACCATATCCATCTGTGGATGCTTGATAATCTATTTTATCCTGTTCTAGGTATCCTATCCTACAGCTGAGAAACAGTTTAGCATGTCTTCAGAAGGGAAATCGTCCATGTGCTGACCTGGTAGATACATATATATATATATATATATATATATGCATGTGCAATAGTCATATTATTAAATGAGATAAGAAATAGAGTCGTAAAGGAGGGATGGAAGTAATGCTAACATAACAGTGTAAAAAAAACCATCACCAGCCATTCATATCCCCTACCGTACCGTACTACATGTATACTTAATTCACTGACCAGTACACACAAACATCATAATCATAGATCATCTTGTGGGCTCGACTCTACCTCAATCGCTTCCCCTTCTTCCTCTCCCTCCCTCTTCCTTGCCGCGACAAACTGGGTTAAAAATTCCTCATTCCTCAATCGATCACGCTGTTCACTTACTTATTCGGGACCTGGACTCTGAGGGAGAAGAGCCCGTGAACATACTATGCAGGCTTTGTATTTTGTTCTTTTTTTGTCGATGAGATAGGTTAGAGATACATATTACATGGTTACATGTGAGAATCTACACTCCAGAAAAGCACCAGCATGAGACTCCTAACGTTCTCTTCGGTCCGATCTACGCTGTCTGGAAAGGATACGCCTTTCTACCCCCTTCGGGAAACGAATAAACATTACAGACATCATTCTGCTGCATGTTCGTCTACGCATCAATCGAAGCGCATTAATAAAAAAAAAACAACCAAAGCATCGCCAAAGCATCGCCGGTAGAAGGATAGCTAGCTAACGATGTGGTGAATTCAACAGGGAACTAAGACAGAGTAAATACTAGAACACGACGTAGCCATGAGTCCATCGCCAGATCGAGCGTGCCTGGATCACACCATTTTGTCGTCTCCTACTCGTGACATCCGTAGCAGACGCGGAACCATAGCAGTCAAGAGTCGATTTTGAAACTGATACATGAACATAAGCTGTAGGTAGGAAACGATAAGAGGGAATTACATCTGCAATGTTGGCGATGCGGCAAAACAAACACGTCCAGAAGCCGGCAACCCAGCTCAGCTCTTGCCATACGCACGGTCGATGTCCTTCTTGAAGTGGGCGACAATCTTCTTCCGCTGGAGTTTCTGTGCGGCAGTCGTGAAGCCCTGTACAAGTCAACTGCTGGTCCCAAGCACTGAAACAGAAAGCAGAGGGCACAGGATCACTCACATTCTGCGGGTTCCACTCCTCGTCGGACATGACGACGCCGTCGACGATCTCGATGCCTCGGAGACCGCCAGCCTTGCCGGCCTGCTGGAGTTCCTTGAGAACGATGGACTTGAGCTGCTCGTTGTGGACGAGGTTCTCGAGGCTGTCGCCCTCGATTCCATTCTCCTGAGCGAGCTTGCGCAGCTGAGCCTCCACGGGGACGATGATCGCGACGGGCTTGTTCTGATCCTCCGCGGCGTAGACACAGATGTTCGCAACGACGGGGGAAGAGCGGTAGATCGATTCGAGCTTCTCCAGAGCAATGTATTCGCCATTGAGCGTCTTGACCAGGTTCTTCTTGCGGTCGATGATCTTGAGATGTCCGTACTTGTCGAATTCTCCAACGTCGCCCGTCATGAACCAGCCATCCTCGGTAAACGCATTCTTCGTTTCCTCTTCGTTTTGCCAGTAGCAAGAGGTGACGCTGGGACCGCGGATAAAGATCTCGCCCTGCGGAGGGTTGTTCTTCGTAAGGTAACCCGCGTCGGCAAAGTCGACCAGTTTGACCTCGATCGAAGCAGGCAGCTCGCCGAGAGCATCCGGATTCCACGCCATCGGATCGTTGAGGGCGCCCATGGCCGAAGTTTCAGTCAATCCGTAACCACTGATCATGGGAGCGATCGCGTAGGACAGGAATTTCTGAGTGTCTTTGGAGACCGGACCGCCACCGTTCATCAGGATCCGGAGGCGACCACCAGTGGCCTCTTTGAGCTTCCTGAACACAACGGCATCGAGGAGATCAGCACCGAGCTGGGCGCCGGGAAGACCGCTGGACAGCAGGAATTCCTTTGCGGACAAGGCACCCCAGAACATGCTCTTGACCAAGAAGTTGTTCTTGTTGACATTGTTCAGGACGCCCTTCTTCACGGTCTCCCAGACAGCCGGGACACCAACCAGAATGGTCGGTCTGAACTCACGGATATCACCCTTGCAGTTACGCACCGAGTTCTCGGAGAGGGTCTTGGGATTGCCGTAGCCCATGGTACCACCCCAGAACAGGCAAAGGTTCTCGAACATGAACTCGAGAATGTGAGCCTGAGGGAGGTAGGTGAGCAGACCGTCCGAAGGGCTGATATACTCTCCCACGATCTTGTTGATGCCGGCAGCTGCGAAGGAACGTCAGCAACCGCGCTACATCGGAAGGGCGATCCGCGTCTGAGACTCACTGGCCGAGATGACATTCCGCTGCGTCAATGGCACTCCCTTGGGTGGTCCGGTGGATCCGGAGGTGTACATGATGCAGCACAGGTCGTCCGGAGTTGGAGGAACAGGGTCGACCGGGTTCTCTTCACCGAGCTTCCTCAGATCCTCGATGCTGAGGATGGTGAGGTAGTTGAACCTGGCCTTGAGGTTGTCGAGGTCCTCCTGCTTGGCTTCGGTGTCGGTGTTGTAGATGACGAATTTGATGGACTGGGCGTCCTTGAGGACGTTGGCGAGAGACGGGATCAGGCTGGGATCGAGAAAGATGGCCGTGCTGGCGGTCTGGACCAGAGAGTGCCTCAGACCCTCTTCCCCCAGCGTGTCGTACGCGGTGACGACGACAATGGATTGAGAAGCGGCTCCTGTTGTTTTCAACTCATCAGCACAATATCCAGCTACCAAAAGGACGGAGCAGACAAACCGTGTGACATGGCCAGCCAATGCGCACTGCGGAGGTCGAATCAGCCTTCCAAATTATCACCGTGCAGGTGTCGAGGGCCTACCTCGTCGCTCCGTAGAGATGGATCCTGCTGTCCTTCTCGAGTCCCAGCTTCCGCAACCCGCAGCCCAGCTGGAGGGCCAGCTGCTCGTACTCGATGAAGCTCTTGTAGGTGTAGCCGCTCAGCTCGTAGTACGTCCACTTGCGCTCGACCTCCTGCTCGACGCCATCGATGACCTTCTTGATCTTGCGGTTCTCGACATGGGTGCGGATCAGCTTGCGGGTGCCGACGGCCTTGGCGTTGCCGAAGACTCGCGCTCCTCGCCGGAGGATGTCGTACGTGGTCGCGACGTCCTCCGCGGGGCGCTCGATCAGCTTGTCCTTGGCCGCGAGGTGCCGACGGGGGATGGTCTCTCCTTCGACGGGAGCATAGCCGGGAGCCTCCACGGTGAAGGGAGGCTTCTTGACCATGCGCGGGTAGAGCGTGCTGTCCTTCTTCGACATCTTGGTTGGAGGCAGCACGAGTTATCTTCTAAAAGCTATAGGAGGGGGGAAAAATGTAAAAGGACAGGTAAGCTGCTGGGACTGTGTCGGGGGTTTTGTTGATCAGCAGTTGCCGGGATACAGGACGGACAGTGCCACAACACCAGGAGAGAACATACGGAGACGACGACGACAGAGCAGCAGCAGAGGGTTTTTGCAGGGCACAAGGGGTTCTCGAGAAGGGCCAGGGACCGGAGGTGCTGCTGGGCCTGGCGGTGCGGTGCAGGGGAGGTCCGGAGAAGGCACGGCGGAGGGGAGCCCGAACAGGAAGCGAAGCAAGTGCAAGGTATGAAGTCAGAGGGAGTTCAGCGCGCCCGTTGTGTGGCTGCACATGGAGCTACGCGCGCCCAACGCCAACACACTGCGATGACGCTGTGGTCGCGGTGAAGAAAAGAGAAGATAGCAGACTGAAGCGATGCGATGCTGCAGAAGATCAGCGACTATCCAGGCCGACAGCTGTCCTGCAGAGTCGCTGAGCAGCCATCATCGCGGTCTCTCTGCCTCGCCGCGCTCGCTCTGCTGGAGCTTGCGGCGCCGCGGCTCATTGGGCCGCAGCTCCGCAGCTTGCCCCGGACCGGCTGCGGAAGCTCGTTTCGGGGCCGTAACCGGTCACCCCGATGCGGCGAGCCCGGTCTGCCATGCCAGGGACGGTCGATCGCTGAAACACGAAAAAAACTACACAAGTACTGCGTCCATATCCCGTACGTAGACAGGCACGGGTGACCGTAGTCAGGGACGGAGAGCCGGGTGCGGAGTGCAGGGATCGGATCGCCGTTCGTGTCGCTCGTCAGGCCTGTACGCTCGATACGGCAACCGCGGTTTTGTTGGGGCCAAAGCCCAACACGCCGTCGTCGGATCCTTCCATACACCCTGAGGCCCGTTCGCGCTCGACCGAGCACACAGTGCGGAGTAACTTTCTCTGCCTGCCAGAAGGAGAAGCAAAGATCAAATTCCCGCTATCCAGGGTCTGTCGGAGACCCTTGCTGCCAAGCAGAGGCGCAGTATCTATCTGCCCTTTCGTTCAGGCTGTGCCGGCTTTGTTTCTTTTTCTTTTCTAGGGCTTCTTCCAAATTGCTGCGCTTCTTTATCCTATTCATGCGTTGACTTCCACGTCATAGAGCATACAGATACAGATACAGATACAGTTTATATATAGATCAGAGTCAGAATCATAATGAACGTCGCCAAGAGCACCCGCACCGCCTCTCAGGTCGCTATCGTTACACGGTAAGGTTCGAATAATATCATGAAGGTTGACGAGTTCCTCGCGGCCATCGGCCACGAGGTCGAGGATGTCGAGGAGGGTATGTCTGGTTGATTCCTTTCTGGTTTCTTTCACTTTCATCTACGTGAGAGCTTGATACCAACAGCAGCACATATTTTCTAGGTACGTAGCACCCATGGGAAAGACAAAGAAAGAGAAACATGTAGAAAAGACTAAACTAAAAACATATGAAAACGACACATAGAATCCTTCCTGCTCTTCTCCCAAGACATCCCCTCGGCAAACCTGGGCTTCGTCGACCCGCACGCCACCACGCTCGACGTGACCGTCGGCGACCGCGACTTCGCCATCCACCAGTCCCCCACGCTGCTGTCGTCCTCGCGTGCGGGGGGCACCACCGGTGCAGGTACGTACTGATCTTCTCCTGGTCTTAGTCCCCAGTCCTAACCAACCTTCCCCGCCGATCTACTTGCCATTCTCGGTCCGTTCCCATCCCATGACTCGCGTTCATTCCACACACAGTCTGCCTGGGACTTGGCGGATCGACATGAGCCATGGCCATGGCTATGGGCTATGGGCATGGACCGCATGGAAGTCAACTGGTGGCATCCAGCCAGTCCTCAGTGAGACCTGACATTGGAAGGCTGGAGCATTGACCCCCCTCCCTCCCTCCTTGAGCCCTCCATCCCTCTGAGAGCTATACGAAACACCTCTCTCTACACGAAACAGCATTGCTAATCATCATACACAACAGTCCTCTGGAAGATCACCCCCCTCTTCGCGGAATGGATCTCATCAAAGTCAAATTGCAACAATCCCAATCCCCTCTGGACCTCCTCCATCCTCACGCCCTCCTCGACCGTCGTCGAGCTCGGCTGCGGCATCTCGGGCCTCGTCGCCCTGGCCCTGGCCCCGTCCGTGGGCCGCTACGTCCTCACGGACCAGGAGTACGTGCATCGGCTGCTGCGGGAGAATCTGGATGCGAACGCCGCGGCGGCGTATCGTCATCAGTCGCGGCACCACGATTCCAATCGTCAACACAGGAAGCAGCAGCAGCAGCAGCGCGGGGGCAGACGTGGCGGGAGAAACAACAGCAACAGCGACGCTGATCGCGAGAGCCTCACGAGACCGTCTAACTACAACATCACATTCACACCCCTCGACTGGGAACTCGACGACGTGCCCTCGACGCTCAAACAGGCCGTATCGGTCGAAGAAGAGACCAAGGACAAAGACAAAGACAAAGACGCGAATGACTTCACCGGCTTCGACGTGCTCATCTCCTGCGACTGCATCTACAACGAGGCCCTCGTCCCCGCCTTCGTCCGCACCTGCGCCGACATCTGCCGCCTGCGGCGGCGGCGGCCGCCGCAGCAGCAGCAGCAGGAGACGCAGCCGGAGACGCAGAACCCCACGGTCTGCGTTATCGCGCAGCAGCAGCGGTCGCCGGACGTCTTCGAGGCGTGGCTGCGCGCGGCCATCGCCGAGTTCCGCGTCTGGCGCGTGAGGGACGAGGTGCTGGGGGAGAAGCTGAGGTTGGGGACGGGGTATGTCGTGCATGTGCTTGTGTTGAGAGAGAAGAGGGTCGATCATGATTCAATGACCTCGAGCAACCTACCTCCATGATCGATCGAGAGTATTTCAGATGGAGGAAGGAAGGTAATCCAGGAAAGAAAAGCCCAGTGCATTTACTTTAAAATGGATTCCCATCATATATGTAGATATCTCTATTACCTAAGTGAAGACTGCATGTATCCCGTCCAGTCCGGGCAATACTGTAGCAATATTATTGTCAAATGTCATTCTTGCAACAGGCATAACAGCTCAAGTTATTTAAAAAAAATAAAAAAAACCTCGATTACCACATCCATTGCCATTTCCATTTCAAATTGTCTCTTCTGAAAACCATCGCTAGCGTCAAAAAAACATGCCGATAAGAAGAAAGAGGAGGAAAAGAAAGAAAGAAAAAAAATATCCGCATAGCATGCCGCGTCAAGACAAGATGAGGAGTAACATGTAGGCAATAGTAGTGAGAAACATTCAAAGAAGAAAAAAAAGACAAAAGTATCAAACGTAAATAAAATAAAAAAAACATGACGCAAATGCACCCTAGCCAGCTCACAAAACACACAAGCACAAGCAGGTGCGGATACTTATGCGTATGTAATGATACAGACGGGTGGGGGGAAAAAGGAATGAGGCGGGAGAAGTGAATAATAAGCGGGAAGGAAGATAGCCGCGCCACCAGCATACATGGAACGGGGAGAAATGATACATCAGAAAGGAACATGCGACGTAATATGCGATGCAGTCAACGAATCAATCAGAGTGACGATGCCCGTTGAAGCGAAATTTAACTGCAAACAAAAGGCCGCCCATGATACATGAAGGGGGTATTATGAGAGAAAAAAAATGACATGCAAATGGCATGATCAATAAGTGAGAGAATAACGGTCATGAGAGAGAATGAGAAAGAGAAATACAGGACTTGTGGCATCAAGAGAGAAGAGGCAGGAGATGAAACTACTCAGTGGTAGCTGGTCCTGTGGAGTCTTTAGGATCATCCTCCTTGCTTGACTCATGGGGCCCAGTGGGTTGCGACGTTCCATTCACAGAAGCAGTCTGAGCTTCGACCTTCGATACTTCTGCAGGAGGGTGAGCGGTTTCCCGAGACTCGGGCTCGGGATTGGCATCAATGATGGCCGAGATGGTCTGCCTGGTCGAGCTGTTTGTCGGTGGAGATGGCTCCATGTGTACCCTTGGACTCGGGAATCCCTGTTGGGTGGTCTGGGCCTTGTCCATTTGCTCCTCCTTCTTGATAGGATATGGACTCTCCTGACTATCCTCATCCTCCGAGTTGGAAGAATACTCCGGCTCCTGTTGATAACCTTCTCCCACGCGGCTATCTTCTGTGGAGGCTCGATTGACGCCGGAGGTGTGGGGAAGAGGAGCATTCGGATCATACACAATGCCGCACAGCTCCAAGGCTCGGGACTGGCTTCCAAGACTCCTGTCCTTGTGCTTCTTTGTGAGATGGCACATGAAACCGTGGAGTGTGAGAAAGTCGGACTTTCTGCACCCTGGCGCAGGACAAGTGAGATACACCAGAGCACCATCTGAGGGTCGCTTCCACAGAGCACGACCGGCAGGATCATGGGTCGCTGGCCGTCCATGGCGTTCGCCCCAAGCCTCCACGTTCTTGATGGTGTACTTTTGCTTCCGCCTGATAGCGGCACCGCTGCTCGCATCATTAATGGCAGCAACAGGAGCAGGAGCTGGAGCAGGAGGAGGCGGAGGAGCTGGTGGTGCTGAGAGAGGTTCTGGAGCACTCTGCTGTTTGAAAAAAGCTAGAGTGGTAGCTGCGTTCGTCTCTGACAAACGACGATGTGATAGAGCACGAGGAGGGGAATCCATTGACGGATCATAAGTGAGTCCCATAGACTCCCGCTTCAGCCTTTTCCTTTGCCTGCGTAATTCCTATCGAAAGAAGTATTAGCGTGTACCTTGGACAGAGTTCGGAGGGTCTTACCTCTTCCTCAGCTTCGGCACATTCGGTGATTCTACGAAACTCTTCATCCTCCCGCTTGCGGATTGCGAGTTGCTGACTGCGAGCAGCCATGCGCGCAGCGTCTTCCTGTTCCAACTGTCGCAGACGGGCCTCGATCTGCTCCAGCTGGGCGAGGACTGACGGAGACCCAGGTGGTGGTCCGTGTTCCATCATAGGATAGGGACGGTATTGACCTTGGACCATTTGATCTGGAGGAGGCCCTGATGTGTTAGGGTTCACTGCGATTGGATGGAAACGTGGCATGTTCATTGTAACATGACCATGAGATACGCCGTTGAGGCCATTGTCAGAGACAGATGGGGCAACGGACGCAGCAGCGGCCGTCATGACGGATGAGAGACTATGATTCCAGACACTTAGTGATTGCCCTCGGATATATTTCTAACGATATTGAAAAAGGAGAGAACTGCCAGGTATATCTTGGGAGTGACCTTGCATTGAGGATGTAGAGGGGTGCACTAGAATTAACTGAGGAAGGTGTGCGTCCAGACATAGAAAAGAAATTATGCAATCACGCCATAAAGGTGATACATGGCAGTCCCGCGAGGAAGAAAAAAAATGTGTTGATGAACTTACTGTCAATGATGTCCTTGGAACGTTAGATGCAGTCGGAAAAAGAAACCGAAATCAAGCGTGACCCGACGTTGATTGTTTCTAGAGAAAGTGTGGCACAAGGACAAGGACTCGATCCTGTCCGATACTGTAGATCTGAGGGAGACCAGGGACAGAGAAAAGAAGAGGGGGAAGAGAAAAAGAAGGAACTTCAAGGCCCTAGTAAAAACAAGATGTGTCCACGACTGATTCCCGTTTGACGTTGCGGCGACCTGGGACCAAGGTAACCAACAGTCCATGAATGCGATCCGCACTGTCACTGCACTAGCTGCAGAGCCAGGTGTAGTTCTGGGGTCAGGATTCAAAGAAGGAAAGTCTCAAGACACTTTGAGGTGACTCGGGTGCTTGACAGCAAAACAGACTTCAGTGCTGTGCTTTAAAAAGAGGATCTGCTTTGTCACACCCCACTACTGATAAAAAAGAAAATGAGCTATGTGTCCCCTTCGTCTTGTTTTGAGCTGATGTCCATGATTGGCACAGGCAGAATCGAGTGATTATTGTGGCACCGATGAGACTATAAGGCGCCTAGATAGCTGCGAAGTCAATGTACTTGCCGTACGGGGTATGTGGTGCAGGACTGGGTTGCATCAACCCTGACTACAAACAAAATGGAGCCACAGGAAGGGGAAAAAAAAGCAAGAGGTGGGGAATGTGAATAATGGAATTCCTTGGAAAGCGCAGTGTGATCAGCGAATGGCAGGCTGCTCGTCGCGAGTCGGTTAGTTATCCGAATCTAATTTATTATTGCTGATTATTGATTCTGGACGTCAGGAGAGCCCGGCGCGTCTTGGTCTCCAGTTCTCAACTCTCCCAGTTCTTGCCACGGTGCGGCCATCTCCATCAGGCAAGTGAGCAAGACATCCAACTGGCTGGCGCTGGAGATAGCCGGACCCCTCCATTTTCCCAAATTGCCCTGGTCTTGCTGTGCCTTGGTGACTTTCAAACTCAGTTCAGACTGCTGTGGGGATTGGGGCGGCGCTGTGCGTTGCCGATAAAGAAATTATTAAAGCGACTGTCATAATATCATGGTTTTATTATGGCCGCCGGCCTCTTTTCCCTGCTCACCCGCAACGCAAATTGCGACCGGACCGACGAATCCCGGGCCCGGCAATTCCTCAGAATCCTGTTTCATGCCCTTACCCCCCTTCAACAGCAGCGCTGGCGGATAAAGATAATAGTCAAAGGACCATGCCACTGTCTCTGATTTTTGAAGCGATGGCGCTTGGTGCCAACAGTGGCTGACTAGTCTATTCGCCCGGCCACGGGGCCATATCAACAAAGTCTGTGGATGGCGGGCTTTTAGTATCTGATGGCGTATCGCGCCCAGCCGCTGATTCGCCCGCCGCTGCCGTTAATCACATTTTTTACAACTAAAAGTTAATCAGCACGTATGACAAACTAGTGAACTGTGGCCAACGCCAATGGGCAGCAGAGAATTTTCTAATCGACGCACACGTCAGCCGTATACAGTGACATAGTCTCACTGTGTATGTATAGTGCAATCCCAATAATAATATGCATCCCATTGACGCATAATCACGACCCGTCGCTACTGCTACTTTTGAGAAACCACACGCATGCAAGGCGCTGTTTCAGACCTTTGCTTTGGTTCTAGGAGAGCTTATGTGAGCCTGTGTTGGTCGAGAGGAGAATTTTCTTATATTTTCTATCATCACATGCCCCATGGCCAGGCCACTTCTTTGGTGGTTCGCGGCCGTATGTGTCATTAGTTACATGGTAGACATTCACCCATCCGGCATATCCTTTTTTTTGCCCTGCATCGTGAAGGGCGCTGACCACACCGGAAACATCAAGACAAGTTGAGAACGTCGAAGCGCATAATAAAACACCGACACACCCAAGACAAAAGCGCCCAAAGGGGAACCAGCACAGTATGTGTACAGATCATGCGTGCGACAAGACAGAGGAACGAGGAATGGAGAAAACTCTAGTGCAAAAATACATGAGAAATACAAGGGGAAAGACGGCTTTTCAAGATCCGGACGGATCCGCTCAGTTCATTTAAGCCTTCTTCTCTCCCTCACCACCCTGCTGGGCAGAGTCACCAGCCTGCTGGCTGCCCTCCTGGCGAGCCCTGTGCATCTTGTCGAAGAGGGTCAGGCTGGCAGTCTGGAGCTCGTCGGTCTTCTGCTTCAGCTCCTCAGCAGTAGCGGCGATCTCGCCAGACTGGTTCTTGGCGACGAATTCACGAAGGCTCGCGATCTTCTCGCGGATCTGGTCGGCCTCGGTCTTGTCCAGGCGGTCCTCGAACTCCTTAAGAGCCTTCTCGGTGTCATTCAGGACGCTGTCGGCACGGTTGGCAGCCTCGATGGCAGCCTTGCGCGCCCTGTCTTGCTCACCGTACTTCTCAGCGTCCTCAACCATGGCCTGGATCTCAGCCTCAGAAAGACCGGAACCGGAAGCGATGGTGATGGACTGGTCCTTGCCGGTAGACTTGTCCTTAGCGTGCACGTGGACAATAGAGTCGGCGTCAATGTCGAAGGTGACCTCGATCTGAGGGACACCACGGTGAGCTGGGGGGATGCCAACAAGCTGGAAGTTTCCAAGCAGCTTGTTGTCCTTCACGAGCTCACGCTCACCCTGGTAGACCTTGATCTCCACAGCCGTCTGGAAGTCGGCGGCGGTAGAGAAGGTCTGGGACTTCTTCGTAGGGATCGTAGTGTTGCGGTTGATGAGACGGGTGAAGACACCACCCAGGGTCTCGATACCGAGAGACAGAGGGGTAACGTCAAGCAGCAGGACGTCGGTAACCTCACCGGCAAGGACAGCACCCTGGATGGCAGCACCAATGGCAACGGCCTCATCCGGGTTAACGGACTTGGCCGGCTCACGACCGAACATGTTCTTGACCGACTCGCCGACCTTTGGCATACGGGTCATACCACCAACCAAGATGACATCCTGGATATCCTTGGCCTGAAGGTTGGCGTCCTTCAAGGCCTTGCGGACAGGCTCGTAGGTACGGTTGATGAGAGGCTCAACCAGAGCCTCCAGCTGAGCACGGGTCAGCTTCATGTTGATGTGCTTGGCACCAGAGGCGTCAGCAGTGATGAAGGGCAGGTTGATCTCGGTCTGGAGCGACGAAGAAAGCTCAATCTTGGCCTTCTCGGCCGCCTCACGGATACGCTGGATGGCCATGCGGTCGTTGGAGAGGTCAATGCCAGATTCCTTCTTGAAGTTCTGGACGATGTGGCGGACCAGGCTGATATCAAAGTCCTCACCACCCAGGTGAGTGTCACCGTTGGTGGACTTGACCTCGAAGACTCCCTTCTGGATCTCAAGGATGGAGATATCGAAGGTACCACCACCCAGGTCGTAAACAGCAATCACACGGTCGCTCTCCTTCTCAAGACCGTAGGCCAGAGCAGCAGCAGTAGGCTCGTTGACAACTCGGAGGACGTTGAGACCCGCAATCTGACCGGCGTCCTTGGTGGCCTGACGCTGCGAGTCGTTGAAATAGGCAGGAACAGTGACGACACCGTTCTTGACCGGCTTGCCCAGGTAGTTCTCAGCGGTCTCCTTCATCTTCTGCAGGATGAAACCACCAATCTGAGCCGGCGAGTACTTCTGACCGCGCGCCTCAACCCAGGCATCACCGTTGGTGTGCTGAACGATCTTGTAGGGGACCTCCTTCAGATCACGCTGAACCTCAGGGTCGGTGTACTTGCGTCCGATGAGACGCTTCGTGGCGAACAGAGTGTTCTCCGGGTTCACGACCGCCTGGCGCTTGGCGGCGATACCGACCAACCTCTCGCCATCCTGAGTGAATGCAACGACCGATGGCGTCGTTCGTGCACCTGTAGAAAAAGAAAATGTCAGCAGATCGAATCAAGAATCACCCGACGGTCAACAAGCATATATAGCATGCTGTTGAGGCTCTGGAGTCTGGAAGCTAAAAATTTTTCACATACCTTCAGCGTTCTCAATAATTCTGGGGTTCTTTCCCTCCATCACAGCGACGGCGGAGTTGGTGGTACCTGAAGTTAGGTCATTAGTCCAGGTCCAGAAGGGAGGAAAATCTTTTTGTTACTTACCCAGATCGATACCGATGACATGGCCCTTCACCTTCTCTTCACCACCCTCGGTCGAGTTCCATCTCCGGAAGGATGCACCGGGGACTCTGAAGGCAGGCGAACGAGTGAGGGAAATGACATTGCGCGGAAGCTGGGAAAGCAAAAAAAAGGGTCAGTTTGACGCTCAACCTGCGACACAAGGCTTTTCGGATCGGGAAGAACTTACCCCGCGGGAGATACGGGAGGACAGCATTGTGAAAGGATTAAAAGGACCAATAGACAAACAAAGGAGTCTCCTGCCGTATCCGCGTGAAGGAAGGAAGCAGGGAAGAGAAGGAGGTAAAGGATGGAAGAGGGAGATGATAGATGTCGTTTGGAGTGAGAGATGCAGAGGAAGAGAGGAAGACGATGAAGTCAGTCAAAATTTCATTTTTAGCGCCGGTTCGTCGAAGTCGGTGGAACAGTGTGCATCTGGCCGCTGTTGGCCGCCGTAGCACCGCCCGCGGCCAGGTTCGGTACGGTACGGTAAGCCTCTGGTATTTGCCGCCGGTATGCGCGGGACCGCTGCGCGGTATCGGTGTATCGCCCTGACAAGTTGCCTCCCTGGGACGTTCTGCCGTCATGGCCTGCTCACCAAGGCCCGGCCTCACTTGACCGTCCGGAGCAGCGCGACAAGCAGACCGACTCCAGCAGCCTTCATTCCCCTTTCACCATCAGTTCCTTATCCACGCACGTCCTCTGCTGCCTCTGTAGTTCTCGTTTGTATATTCCGCACGTCCCTTTAATCATCTTAACAATGTTGCATCCGCGCTGAAGGCGCTGTTGACCATGACATTTGACTCGGCACTCCTGTTAGTCCTCCGACCACTCTGCATGCTTTCGTGTTGTACACCTGCTGACGCTTTCCCACCCCTTTGTGTTTTAGGCATCGTCCTACTGATTCTCTGATCCTCCCTACAAAGCGACGCTTCTTTCCATTTAAGATCCCGAATTTGTCAGTATCTCCCTTTTTCCCCTGCTGTGCCAGAGCGACGGAGGTATTGACGCAAATCAATCGGCATATAGCCACCAACAGCTTCGCCACTATATTAGTACCGCCGACCCAGACAGGATCTATGTAGCTGTCGACAGAGTCATATACGCGATTCACATCTCAGCGCAGAAGCGCGAGAGTCTAGCGCTTATACCGTTTGAGCCGAAATGCCTTGCCGCTGGCTATGGATGGATCGGTGTCGGGGGATCAGACAATGGTGAATGCGCCTTCATCAGAATTGCGGACCGTGGAGAGCGCGTGCGCCACGACACTTCGGGTCCCCGGAGGGCAGACGTGGACAGTGCTTTGCCTATCGATCTTGAGCCAGCGTCAAGGGATCCGTCGCCTTGGGCACCGAGCGATGAGCTAGGCACAGCGCGTAGCTCGAGCCGAAGACAGCTACCAGAAGTCCAGATCCACAGATTCGGAGGCAGTATCGTCAACTCTGTGACCATCCACCGCTTACCGGGCGATGGCGCGAGTTTGGCGGATGAAGATGTTGCAATCCTCAGGTGCGGACTTTGCTGTTGACAGCAGCTGTTCACGTCAGATACTAACTATCCTGGATAGCAATAACGACAGGACGGTTACTGTCTATTCATTGACCCGTTCGAAGGTCCTCGAGGTTATACATCACCGAACCTGCATGAACTACGCCATCATCTCCCCCGACTCCAAGGTCCTTGCCGCGGTAGGAGATGAGAACCGAGCTTATTTCTATGGGATCAAACGCAATCCGGGAACCGCCGTCGCCTTCACCGAGACTGGCAAGAAGCTAACAGGATGGGATTGGAAGCTGCTCCGTTGCATCGAACTAGAGATTAGCCCGCGGTTCGACGATGGGTGCTGCTTCACTATTGCTTTCTCCCCTTCCAGTCATCTTTGTGCTGTTGGCTCACAGTCGGGGATCATCACCATATTCGATGTCAAGACCATTCGTGAATCGACTGATGAACAATACCAAGATCCAACAGTGTGTCTGTTTCGATCTTCCAGATCCTATTTCGAAGGCGGCGCGGTGCGATGCATGACTTTCTCTCCAGAACCGTGGGATCTTCTAGTTTGGATTGAAGACCACGGCAGGGCCGGGGTCGCGGATGTCCGTCAGGCGTTTTCGCGAAGACAAATTTTGACGCTTGATATGAACGAGCCCGGTTTGCAGGAAGTTCGCACAGAGAATATTACCAGCTCAAGCGCCTCTGGAGAATCAGGCTCAGATTTCGAGGGTGGTAATTTTCCTCGGTCAGGCGACGATATGGATGCCATGCAGCGGGCAATGCTCGATATCATAGAAGGGTCATCAAATGACCCGAACGCGGAGAGCTCGGATCGTCAGTCACTACGTGAGAGCCTAATACAAGATCTTACCGAGAGGGAGAGACAGATCATAGAGTTTTTGAACACGGCACGGTGGACGTCGCGCCTTGAGGAAGGGTTAAATGAGCGTCCGCTGAGGGTGAACATTCATACACGCTCTAGATCGCGCTCGCGAGCTCAAGGTTCCACAGAAGGAACGAATCGATCCTCTCGTCCCGTTTCTCCTTTCCGCTACAGTGATGCACTTCAAGAATTTATCCGTGAGAGCTATTTGGGGCGAACGAATACCACCGATCGAAACCTGCACCAGAGGCGTCAGGGGACGACTAATCAGACATCGGAGACTGGCAGTTCCACTTTCGAATTGCGGCCGACAATTACGCTAACCTGGACTGCTTCACCAGCAGACATACAACCCACTCCTTCGGAGACCGCATCCCGTGCAGCTGACTCGGGCACACTTCCAGCAAATGACTCCAGCGAGATGGGTAACGAAGCTAGCGCAGAAAACCGTTCACATGAGACCATCAGTCGCGCGCGCACGTCCGTTGATCCCTCCTTGCCGGCGGCAGAAGGTGCCTCATCTGGTACCCGCCAGAGATCACAGCGGTCGAGCTCAATTCCACGACGTTGGGAACGGCCAGACGCTGCCTCGGAGAATAGATACGACGCGCCACGCATGCTGAATGCGGAGTTGCGGGCAAACGTGGCTGCTGAACGCCTTCGGCGACAGCGTCAGATGGTCAACGAGGCACATGCTCGAGCCAGCCAATGGGATCAACGGTATCGACAGCAACTCCTGGGCTTTGAGCAGACCCGATCGCCTAGATGGATCAGAAGCATCCTGAATGACCTTCCAGACCGTAACCTTGGACATGCGCACAGAGATCAAGAGCCAGGGGGAACGGCTGGTGTTGGTTGGGGTGCGGACGGGAGAACATTGTAAGCATTACATTCCTCTGATGATCAAGTCTGTTGACTAACCGCATTTCTAGGTATATTGGTACTGTGGATGGTATCTTCGAGTACCAGATCAATGTCCAGGATCGGAAGACCTTTCCAGTGTTTTCATATCGTTAAGCATATGCGGGTTTGAGAGACCTATACCTCGTCTCGGAACACGACATACCGAGGGTTATCTTTTTTCTAAGGATGGAACGGCCTCGTTTGTCTCCCTCATCATTGCATCTCTATACTTACTGGTTCATCTTTTGGCGACGGGTAACGCACCTTGCAAGGCTCAGTGAAAGCTTTTGACGATACCACTTATCAAATTTCTGCATTTGGGCGTCTCTTTTTTCGCGTGCTTTTTGCAAGGGATTGTGTCACTAGCTCTTCCTCATTTCTCTTTGAATGTGTATTTCTGACGGCGTTTTTGGATTTCTTCGGCAGTAATCGAGAATTTCTACTGGGAATCTTTAATTTTTTTTTGAAAAAAGTCTTGTACACATAGGTCACCTCACAGATTTCTTTGGTCTTCTTTCTATGGAATAGGCGTTGTCCTCAAATTAGATTGATCTCCACAGTATATACTCTCGATCGTGTTTACGGTAGTTCACAGTACATCTCGTGGTAGGCCGCGGTTGCGTAGTTTATGAATACAGCAGATCCAAGTAGAGACAGCTCCTCGGCCACCGGAGTTCCGAGTTTGTCAACAATGAAACCAAGAAGATGCAAGTAATGTTGTCCAATAATCCGAAAGGAGAGAGCATTGCAAATTACTGATTTACTGCCGCCAACTTCTATTTCATGTTTGGACAGTTAGCGACCGTTGTCCGGACTCCCCACGACTTTGTCAGAACTGCCCGACAACCTCGAAATCTGTGTGCGGAGTTGGAAGGACATCCCCGCCTCATGTTGCCACCGTATATATAACGACATAGAGTCACTATCTCTATCATTCACACTTCTTGCTCCACAGCTTAGTTACTGTTGATGCCAGTCGACGCTGCCGGTTTTCGATGGGAGCCAGTTAACCGACGTTTGGCGCTGATCACCTTTTCGACTTCGCGACCGCGCTAATAATACATCACAGTCGGGCCAAGCACGCAGTGCGGGCAGTCGATCGTTGCATCAGCCCGCCACAACAGGATAATAATAGTGAGACAGTGACTGCATACTGAAAACGTAGTGCGGCCTCTTTTTGCCGTTTTTGCATTCGAGACTCGATAACGTGTCCAAGTATAGCATTCCGCCCCACCCCCAGGCATGACAGCCGACACGCTCAGCGCGGCCTTCGCGCAACTTCGACTGGATATCGACGGTTTCGACGCCCTCGATATCGATGCTCGAATTGAAGAGGAGGAAAGAGGAAGTCAGGAGGAGCCGAGACCACGCAAGAGGGCTCGTCAGGATGTTGAAGATCTGAAAGCGGAGCTGGAGCGCGAGTTTTTGACACCGTCGCCGCGATTCAGTCCGGAATGGCTGAATCGACTGCAGAGGTTAGTTCCAGCTCTTTACTTCTTATTTATTATATGAGTTTGTGATTTTACATCCACTTTCTCTGGTTTTGACAGCTCATATCCGAGAGCTTTTCTGCTTGAATAATGTGTAATGGAAAAGACGCTTGGGAATGACTACTATCTTTCGCCGCTGCGAACGGAGACGACCTATCTTCTGCCACTTCTGTCTCTTTCCTTTATTCGCTTGAATAAATGAATCACTAACGTCGTTTCTAGGAGATGGGACGTCCCAACGAACTATACAGATCTCTTTGAGATAGCTCCCACTCAGACCCGTACCATCATCCGCTTCACACGTGAGGGACTGGAAGGACGGGTCACGGGCTACCATGAGGTCACCGTCCCTGCTGGCAGTGCAACTGCAAAGAACTCGACCTCCTTACTCCGACGACCGGCAGGGCGTGCAGACTTCGTCAGAGGGGCTGCGGGATTCTTCCCTTTTGCGCCGGGTGGGCTGGATGGCGTCGAAGCTATTGCGGAGATGGAATCAGGCGCGCCCGCGCCAGAGCAGCAGAGACCTGGGGGCAAGCAGTCTGGGCTCGATCGGATTATCAACTTCGGTACCGATGATGGCCTCTTGCAGATCCCTCCAGGATTCTCCAGGGGTCTGAAGTTCGAGAAGGCCAAATCCAAGGAGGCCGAAGAAGATGACCGGGAAGTAGAGGATACGCTTGAGCAGGAGGAAGCCGCTATTCGCCCTGAAGCAGGCGAGAAGCCCGCTCACGTCGAGCCTGAGGAAGAGGAAGAGGTCAGCGAGGAAGAGGAGGAAGACATCGACTCTCTGCTTCCTGTGGAATTCCCGGCTCTCGAGCCACGCGGCCAGCTACTTCCGGCAGCGGCAAAGAAGGGCGGCAAGGAATGGGCACATGTCGTCGATGTCAACAAAGAGATCCCGAATTTCCATGAGCTTGTTCCAGATATGGCCAGAGAGTGGCCTTTTGAACTGGATACCTTCCAGAAAGAGGCCATATATCACCTTGAGAATGGAGATTCAGTCTTTGTCGCAGCGCATACATCCGCCGGAAAGACCGTCGTGGCGGAGTATGCTATAGCGTTGGCCGCCAAGCATATGACGAAGGCTATTTATACGTCTCCTATCAAGGCCCTGAGCAATCAGAAATTCCGAGATTTCCGAAACACGTTTGAGGATGTCGGAATTCTGACGGGTGATGTCCAGATAAATCCCGAGGCAAGTTGCCTGATCATGACCACGGAGATCCTTCGGAGTATGCTGTATAGGGGAGCCGACCTGATTAGAGACGTTGAGTTTGTGATCTTCGATGAAGTTCACTATGTCAACGATATGGAACGAGGCGTGGTCTGGGAGGAGGTGATTATCATGCTCCCAGAGCACGTTACACTGATCCTTCTGTCTGCCACGGTCCCGAATACCTACGAATTCGCATCGTGGGTAGGCCGCACAAAGAAGAAGGATATATACGTTATTTCAACTGCGAAGCGCCCTGTTCCACTCGAGCACTACCTTTGGGCGGGCAAAGGCATGCACAAGATAGTTGACTCGAACAAGCGGTTTCTCGAAAAAGGCTGGAAGGAGGCGGATGATATTTTGTCTGGTAGAGATAAAATCAAGGCTCAGAAAGCGGCTGAGGCACAGGCTCAAGCTCAAGCTCAAGCGAGTCAGAGAGGCGGTCCTCAAGGAAGAGGACGAGGGCAAGCACCTCATGGAGGGCCACAGCGTGGCGGAACCCAACGCGGTGGTGCGCCGCCGCAGAGAGGCAGAGGACAACCCGCCACTCGAGGAGTTGGGAACATTGCCCGTACTGGCCGTGGAGGTGGAAGAACTACTGCTGCGCAGGATCGGACTGTATGGGTCCATCTCGTTCAGCATCTCCGAAAGGAGAATCTGTTGCCAGCATGCATATTCGTCTTCTCTAAGAAGAGATGCGAGGAGAATGCCGACTCGCTATCCAACCAGGACTTTTGCACGGCTTCGGAGAAGAGCACCATACATATGATCATTGAGAAGTCTCTAGCCCGCCTGAAGCCGGAGGACAGGGTGCTCCCTCAAATTCTTCGCGTTCGGGAGCTTCTGAGCAGGGGTATCGCTGTTCATCACGGAGGACTCTTGCCTATCATGAAGGAGATTGTTGAAATTCTCTTCGCAAAGACGTTGGTCAAGGTTCTTTTTGCTACGGAGACGTTCGCGATGGGACTTAACCTGCCGACTCGAACGGTCGTGTTTTCTGGATTCCGCAAACATGACGGAAGAGGCTTTAGAGATCTCCTGCCTGGTGAATACACTCAGATGGCCGGGCGAGCTGGGCGAAGAGGCCTTGATACCGTCGGATACGTTATTATCGTCGCCATTGGTCGAGACGAGGCGCCTCCAGCAGGTGCCTTGAGGCGAATGATCCTTGGAGACCCGACGAAGCTCCGCTCGCAGTTCAGGTTGACCTACAACATGATCTTGAACCTTCTGCGCGTGGAAGCTCTCAAAATAGAGGAAATGATTAAACGCAGTTTTAGCGAAAATGCCACACAAGCGCTGCTGCCAGAGCACGAAAAGCAAGTTCAGCTTTCAGAGGCTACCCTCGCCAAGATCAAGCGCGAGCCTTGCAGCATATGCGACGTGGATCTCGCAACTTGTCACCAAGCAGCTGTCGAGTATCAAAGGCTGACTTCCGAGCTCCATATCGGGCTCCTCTCTTCACCCGTAGGAAGACGTCTGTTCATGCCCAAGCGGCTTGTTGTGTACCGAAAGGTAAAATCTCCTGACGATAGCATCCATGAGCTTTACTAATGGGGCGTAGGATGGTATTCGAACAGCTGGCATCATCGTCCGTGAAGGTGTTGGAGGAGCGAACGCGACCCCTAATATCCAAGTTCTCGAAATCGGCTCACTGAGCACCAAGCGGGACCAAAGCGATATCCTTCCTTTCCTTCCAGCGTATCGGCATTTATTTAGGCCTCTCCCGACTCGGTCAGCCGATATGACTCTAAAGACGTGTAGGATACCGCTTGCGGACGTCGAATGCGTCACCAACACGATGGTGAAGATAGGAGGACCGATATGGTATCTAAATATCAAGAAAGGTCTGTGAGGCAGCAACTACAGCAACAGATGAGCCGCGCTAAACCTAGCCACAGAAGCGGTCAAGTTTGCGGATAAGGAGCTGTCCAAGCTGTGCTCATCCTGGACGAGTGCCGTTTGGGATGAACTGGACTGGGCTCGGGTCAAAGAACTACAAGTCAGGGATATCCTCGATAAGCGGCAGGTCCAAGCAGCCATCGCACAGTCCTGTCAGTGCCTAAGCTGTCCGAACTTCTTAAAACACGTAAGTGCTGCGAATCCGGACTAAGCTATGTAACCAGTCATTCCTGTGCTGACACCCAATAGTTCGAGATGCAACATGATGAGTGGCAGCTCAAGGAAAATATTTCGCAGTTGAAGCAGCTGATGTCCGACCAAAATCTCCAACTTCTCCCGGATTACGAGCAGCGAATCCGAGTGTTGAAGGATCTGGGCTTTATCGACGAGGATTGTAGAGTCCAGCTGAAAGGGAAAGTGGCGTGTGAGGTGAGTCTGGCTAAGTTTCCATGGATTCCATCCTGGGCTCCTCTAACAGTCTTGGTAGATTCACTCTGCGGACGAACTGGTCCTGACGGAGCTGATTCTTGAAAACGTCCTTGCGGAATACGAGCCCGAGGAGATCGTCGCGCTACTGTCGGCCTTTGTGTTCGAGGAGAAGACGGAGCACGTGCCAACCTTGACTCCTCGACTCGAAAAGGGCAAGGAGGCAATCATCAGGATCTCGGACCGAGTTAACGACTACCAGATCCAGCACCAGGTTATCATGTCTAGCGACGACGCCAACGACTTTGCCAGCAAGCCGCGCTTCAGCCTCGTGGAGGTTGTCTACGAATGGGCCAGGGGCATGTCGTTCAACCGCATAACGGACCTGACAGATGTGATGGAAGGAACGATTGTACGGACGATCACTCGTCTGGACGAGACCTGCAGAGAAGTGAAGAACGCGGCCAAGCTGGTGGGCGATCCGACTCTATACGCTAAGATGCAGCAGGCACAGGAGATGATCAAGAGAGACGTTATTTTTGCGGCATCCCTGTATATGTAGGGTAAGAGGGATAGAGTGGCTGAAGCGGTATCACTCCATAGAATTAGCGATAGAAGGGCAATCTACGAGTCCCATGGATTTCTCCCCATTACACCTATGAAGTGAGGTGGGAGTGTCTAAAACAGCCTTTTCCATTTTAGGCTGTGAATAACCCTAGAACCTAAGAACCCCAAAGCTGGCCACCTCAACATTCATGAAAATCATAATCTATGCATATCTAAATATGGCGCCAGAGCAGCCTGTTTCTCATTTTTTTTAATTATTCAAAGCCTTGCGCGCGAGTGTCCTACGGTACTATGCGATAAGTGGTAGTGCACCAACCGAGGGTTGGGCTGAACGCGTGTTTCGTGGGCCTGTCTGCCTGGAACCGGTCCCTAGGCGCTAGACCAGCCAAAAACAGGGGCAGCCTAGGACGCCCGGGCCTGCAAAGGGCCTTGCCACACATCCCAACACCAAGGAGGTGGGACACGGAGCAACGAAGAGGGGACACAAGACGACGGAGGTGCGGCAAAGTCTTGCCCAGCACCGTGCCAGGGGCTGTGGCGTGGGCACGGGTGGCTTGTGGGCGGTTCCTGGGCCGCTGCCTGAGGCAGGGACTATGGCAAAGCATGAAAAAAAAACCTCGACAAAACAAAATCCGTCCTGCCAAGCGCGGATCTGTGCACTCCCCCAATCTCACGCACACTATCAAACATCTTCCAATCCCCCTCTCCCTCCACCTCACGGCTCAGGACCCTCCATTGTAGAGTTGGGCAGTTTTCTCTGAAACTCGCTTTCCGGCACTGGGGGCCGTTGCAGGTGCGAGATGGATGTTGCAGCTCTGAGAGACCGCATACAGTCCACGCTCGACACAAATGCGGATACTCGACGCCAGGCGGAGATAGACCTGAAATATGTACGTGCTCGAGCCACACGCGCACAACGTCGATTTTTTCTACTCACCATCATCCTTGCGACCTAGGCGGAGAATCAACCTGGCTTTATAAATGCGCTCCTTGACATCCTGCAGGCGGAGCAGAACAACGCGGTTCAGCTGTCCGGTACGATGACCCCGCCATCGCTGTTTCTTACCCCCCTCCCCCTCCTGTTCCCCAGGCGTGCCGTTTGAAAGCAGCAGAACATCTCCTGACAAGCGCGATGGATGTGCAGCCGGTGTGTACCTGAAGAACCGCATCACACGGGGATGGGCACCCGTGGAAGACTCGCCCCTCCGCAAGCCGGTTCCTGAGGAGGAGCGCCCCTTGGTCCGGGAACGACTGATCCCAGTTCTCGCATCATCGCCTCCTAATGTCCGCGCCCAACTCGTTCCCATCCTTCAGAAGATCCTCCAGCATGACTTCCCCGAGCGGTGGCCCGGGTTTCTCGACCTCACGCTCCGGCTGCTGGGCACAAATGACGCCAACTCGGTCTACGCTGGTCTCCAGTGCATGTTGGCCATCTGTCGCGTATACAGATTCAAGACGGAGGAGAACCGCACCGATTTCAACCAGATCGTCGAGCACTCGTTCCCGCAGCTCCTCAACATCGGCATGAAGCTCATCGATGAGGAGAGCTTGGAGGCGGCGGAGATGCTCCGCATCATTGTCAAGTCATATAAGCACGCAATATATGTGGGTTACAGCGGAAAGAACATGCGAGCTGCGGAGCTGACAGTGAGACTAGTTTGAGCTTCCACCGCACTTGAAAACCCATCAGGCGACCGTTGACTGGTGCACGTTGTTCCTGCGGATCATCGCTAAGACGCCTCCAGCGAATTCCATGGTCGAGGATGTGGAGGAAAGGGAGCTAAACCACTGGTGGAAGTGCAAGAAGTGGTCATATGCAAACCTCAATCGTCTTTTCATCAGGTTCGTTGGATGTCCCAGCTGGGTCGCGCAATACGCTGGAACACTTAAACTGACGCGCCTTCTCTCAGATATGGCAACCCTACCACGGTTACAAAGGCCAGCGCTCCCGATTACACACAGTATGCGAAGAGCTTCATCACCACCTTCGCGCCAGAGATCCTGAAGGGATATCTGCGGGAGATCGAAAAGTGGGTGTCGAAGCGCCAGTGGCTCAGCAAGCCGGCGCTTTCCTACACTCTCATCTTCCTTGAAGAGTGCGTCAAGCCAAAGGCGATGTGGGATCATCTCAAGCCACACATGGACAACCTGATCGCCCACTTCATCTTTCCGCTTCTGTGTCACACTGACGAGGACATCGAACTCTTCGAAACGGATCCATCCGAGTATCTTCACCGGAAGCTGAATTATTACGAAGAAGTTTCGGCTCCAGACGTGGCGGCCACCAACTTCTTGGTGGCCCTCACAAAGAACCGGAAGAAACAGACGTTTTCAGTCCTTAGTTTCGTCAACAGCATTGTCAGCAAATATGAGTCCGCCCCAGACGACCAGAAGTCGCCAAGGGAGAAGGAAGGTGCGCTGAGGATGATCGGTTCGCTGGCATCGGTCATCCTTGGCAAGAAGAGCCCGATTGCGGGAGACGTGGAATACTTCTTCGTCCGACATGTCTTCCCTGAATTCCGGAGTCCTCACGGTTTCCTCCGTGCTCGTGCTTGCGATACCTTGGAGAAGTTCGAACAGTTGGATTTCAAGGATCCCAATAACCTCATGATAGTCTACAGGAACATTCTCGAGTGTATGACGGACCCTGCGCTGCCTGTCAGGGTTGAGGCGTCACTTGCTCTGCAGCCCCTCATCCGGCACGATATCATCCGCACCTCTATGCAGCAGAACATCCCTCAGATCATGCAGCAGCTTCTCAAGCTCGCGAACGAGGTTGATGTGGATGCTTTGGCAAATGTCATGGAGGACTTTGTCGAGGTGTTCTCCACTGAACTCACGCCGTTCGCCGTTGCGCTGAGCGAGCAGCTGCGCGATACGTACATGCGCATCGTCAGCGAACTCTTGGAGCGGAACGCCGCCAAGGGTGACGAGGAAGGATATGGCGACTTCTTGGACGACAAGAGCATTACGGCATTGGGTGTTCTCCAGACCATCGGCACCCTCATTCTTACCCTCGAGAGCACTCCGGATGTGCTTCTGCAACTCGAGAACATCCTGATGCCGGTTATCACGATCACTCTTGAGAACAAGCTGTACGACCTGTACAATGAGATTTTCGAGATCATCGACAGCTGCACTTTTGCCGCGAAGTCGATTTCGCCGACAATGTGGCAGGCCTTTGAACTCGTCCACAAGACGTTCAAAGCCGGTGCCGAATTGTATCTCGAAGGTTGGTGTTCCGTCCCCTCTGCTCTTATCTACCGACAGCGGATAGCAGCATACTAACGCTATACTAAGACATGCTGCCAGCGCTGGACAACTTCGTGTCCTATGGTACCGATATGTTGATCCAAAACCCGGCCTATCTTCGAGCCATTGTGGGCATGGTTGAAGACATCTTCCGCGACGAGAAAGTGGGCGGCGTGGACAGAATTTGTGGCTGCAAGCTCGCCGAGACTGTCATGTTGAACCTTCGCGGCCACGTCGACCAGTACATCCCTACGTTCATCGAGCTGGCGATGAACGTCATCAACAGCGGAGATGCAAAGACCAAGTCTTACCGGATCCACTTGATGGAGATGGTCATCAATACGATCTACTACAACCCTCTACTCGCCCTTCAGGTCTTGGAATCCAGAGGCTGGACGAACAAGTTCTTCAGCACTTGGTTCTCCAGCATTGACAACTTCACGCGCGTCCATGACAAGAAGCTTTCTATCGCGGCCATCAGCTCGCTGTTGACCCTGAAAGCGAGCGATGTTCCGGCGAGCGTCCAGCCGGGCTGGCCCAGGCTGTTGCAAGGCGTGACAAGGCTTTTCCAGACTTTACCAGCGGCCATAAAGCGTACGTTGTTTCTCCCAACCCTGTTAGAACATAGAACGCTAACATTACATAGACCGAGAGGAAGCGACCAGGGAGTCGGATTTCACTTTCGATGAGGAAGGTGATGAATACGAAGAAAATGACGTCGAGTGGACCGATCAGGATGAGGCCGAAGGAGCAGGTGACGGGGACGTTCCCGATGAGAGCGCAGAGTACCTCGAATTCCTGAACCAAGAGGTGAGTCTCGACTCCCTCGCTCTCTCTGAGATCCTTAGATAGATCTTATATTGACTCTTACTCCAGGCCCAGAAGTTCGGTTCCTTCGCCGACGATGACGATGATCAACTAGACGAAGAGAGCTTGCTAGAGACACCTTTGGACAAGGTCGAGCCATACGGCATGTTCAAACAAGTTTTGATGAGTATGTCTTCCGACCGACTCTTTCTTGGACCAAGGGAACCCGGCTAATTCCTGCGCGATAGACCTTCAACAGGAACAACCACAACTTTACGAGACCCTGACCAAGATCCTCAATCCGGAGGAGCAGCAGATTATCCAGGCGGTCATCCATGAGGCTGACGCGAAAGCCATGGCTGCTGCGAATGCGGAGGCTGCTATGCAAGCCAATGGTGGCCACCACTAGATATTAAAAAAAAAGTCGATGTTCATGCTCTTAAAAAATTGATGATGGAATAATTACTCAGAGGTTTATAGTTAACATCCTCTTGTTTTTCATGTATTGGGGGATGCCATGTGTCTTTCCCAGTGGTATTTGTTACGAGTCTTTTCTTCTTCTTGGAAGCGGCTTTTTCCATTCTGTTTTAAATGCTTATGGAGGCCCTCATACCCTGTGAACGGTACGGTGGAACGGCTCGTGTGCTTCGGTCATGATCCCTGGAGCCAAGCGCGCTTGTCTACCTATCTATCCGTTTAAGGCCTCTCTTTCTTCACTGTTTGATGTTCCATACTTTTCCCCCTAAAACACAGATGCACCAAGCAAATTGCACCGCATTGCATTCCACTGATTCCCCGCCGACATTTACTGCCATATCTATATAGGTATTTGTCATGAAACGAATTGATTGCCTCATTGACTTAGGTATATACCACCTCGGAGCATTCATTGATTGATCAGCTTGGAACAATCTGTCTGGTCACTACTGTGATCGCTTGCTCCCTCTTAGTACGGAGTAGTCTAAGCCCTCTAAGGCTGCTAGCATGTCCGTGAGAGGGTCAATGCTCGCTTTATCTATCGATAATCAAGCACTTACTTGCAGGGTGGTCTGTGTCTTGGATCACCGATTATTGTTATGCACGTCATGTGAGGGATCTGCAAACGTGACAAACAGAGCCACGTGGCACGTGGCCCCTCGAGCTCGCCTTGGCGCCGATGATATCATCGGTCCGATCCCCGCAACGCCGAAGACCAGTAAAAGGAGTTCGACACCGCCACGAGGAGCAAATAATAATGAGTCCTGCTTGTAAAGGAACTCCCGCGCCGACCATGTCACCGATCTGACTCCTACAAATAATTCGGCCATTGTACAGTACTGTACTGTATATAAATAGTTTACTGCTACTGTGTGCACATGCATGGTTTAGGGAGTCGATGAAATCATGTCCATCCATTATCCGTGCGGGAGCAAGGAGCGCTCGCCCGACGTCATCGTGATGAAGGGATGGATGCGGCGGAACGAGGCGCGTGGGCAATGATGGATTTTGTTTGACTTGTCTTGTGATAGGACTTGAAACTTGTGTCTTGATAACCTTGAAGAAATAGGTGAGATACTATATATATAATAACCTGACTCGACCTACCTAACTTGGTATTTATCGCCCAGTTTCAGCCGAGTCTTGAGCCGCGATTTTTCGCAATCAATCGACCGTGCTATACTGGTACTACTTAGTGGTCTCTGACGGACAGACAGCGCGCATCTACGTAATGCGTGAAGATCAAGAGATATAGGTATGTAAGGGTACCTTCTATCTGTGACGGCATATATCTGATATCTCTTTTATTTTTTTTTTCCTTTTTTCTGTGTGAAGCTCTCATGAATTAAGAAGACTGTTCATCCAACAGGAAATCTGAAACTAACCGCCGACAAACCAACAAGCCTCTGAGGAGGCGTCCAACTCCAAACCTCGATTGCAAGCTTCAAAAACAAAAAAGGATAAAAAAGAACAAGAAGAAACAGCAAGCTATCCTCTCCTTCCTCACCCACCCACCTCCTCGGCAGCAGCTCCCTCCACCACAACCACAAACAACATGGACCGTGACCTCTCCGCCCCCAACCCCGGCCGGCAATCCCCCGATCCGGAGCGCCAGTCTGGCGCGCAGCAGCAGTCCCCGCCGGCGTCGGGCAGGGCGAGCCCCGAGCGGGCGCCCTCGCCGGGCCACGCGCAACGCGAGTCGGAGCGGGCGAAGCAGACGGTGCTGCAGAGTAACCCGGTGCATCCGCTGGAGGATGAGGTGGCGAGGAAGTTGAAGTAGGTACAGTACCTTGGCGTCATAAGATGGGATGGAGGGGTGGGTGGAGGGATGGGTGGGATGAGTGCGGTAAAGGGAGGGAGATGAATAGAGAGGGGGAAAAAAGAAGGAAAAAAAGAAAGAAAAAGTGAGTGCTGTAGGGAATGGGCTGATTTCGAAATCTTAGAAGTCTTCATGAGCTGCGATCGATGGGGGGAAAGAAAGAAAGAAAAAGACTTTGTTGGTTGTTTTGTTTCTAAATAAATTTAAAGGCTGGATGAGACAGGGCTGGATGGATGGGTTTACAATCCGAGGGTAGTATATTGTATTATTATCATATTGTATTGCATTGATGAGGATCAAGACATGATAAAAGCAAAAGATGATTTCTGGTAGCAGCATCTCAGTCTACCACATAGTATATATACACCTCTAGATAAGCAATCACGGTGTTACAAGGTCATCAATCGTCGCTCCGTTCCTGAATCATATCATCTGTCAAATAAATAGTGGCACAGATGCATCCGCATCTACATAGCCTCGCAGCAACGGAATTTAGGATTCATCTTGCTCACTAGTTGCACAATTCGAACCTCAGGCGACATTGGCTAGAAAGCACTCCGTAGCACAATGAGAATCCGGGATCTAGTACAGGGTCTCGTTGTCTAAAGCCTGCGAGACACTTGCGAGATGATGAGCAGTGGACCAGCAAGAGGTAGGATTTATTGAAGTGGACAAGAGGCAGATAAAAATAATTGTGACTACTTAGATACACAAGCGAATTGGGTAAATCACTGGGTAGCAAGCAGGACACGCAAGCATAGCCATAGCCTTCACGGCAGAAGCCTCATATAATATCCACAGAAAACATATCACGTCACTCAATAAACAGGGAGAAGTAAAGGTATCAATAAGTTAACTCAATCAGGCCTTGGGCGCCTCGGGTTCTCCGGTCGGAGCACCGGTCGGAGCGACATCAGGTCCCGCTGCACCGTCCGCGGTGGTGGTCGTGGCCGACGCCTCAGCAGGCTTGTCGCCCGTCGTCTGCGGGGAGATCTTCCCTGCCTTCAGGTCGGCGAGCCTCCGGGCCTCGTTGTGGATGTCCCGCGCCTGCTTGTCGGTCTTGATGTAGAACTCACGGATGCGGCGGCCGGTCGGGGTATCGAGGGCCTTCTCAAAGTATGAGTGGAGGCCGCGCCAGCTGTTGACGGCCTTGTCGCTGATCTTGTAGTTCTCGTCGAGCTCCTTGGCCTTGTCGAGGGCGTGGTACTTCTTGTCGAAGTTCTGCAGGGCGGTGGTGAAGCGCGTGGAGAAGCCGTGCTTCTTGTCCAGCGCGATGGCCTTCTCGATCGCCTGGTCGCCGATGATGTAGCCGTGCGCCAGGTACTCGGCGATGATGCGCGAGCGCGGCTTGTCCTCCTGCTCGATGTCGTGGTTGTTCTCGTCCTTGGCTTCGGTCGCGCTGGTGACCCGCGAGCCGGCAATGTCCTCGAGGTTGTGCGCCGCCGTGACGTGCACGGCGGACGGGCCCAGCTGAGTGTTGTCCAGGAGGAGTGCAGTCTTCGCAGCGCTGTTGAATTGGAGAAAAATAACACGTCAGCGATTGCGTTGTTGAAGGGTTTGAAACATCATGACACTTGGATAGCTTTAAAAGAGCGGTCGGGTAAACTGCGGGGCAGACTTACGTCTCCTTTTCGAAAGTCACCGTCGCGGACTTGGGTGCATCTGGCTCACCAGATTCCGGGGTGACGGAGAGGTGGGTGATCTTTCCACTATAGAAGTCGTTAGCACATAAAACGCACGATTTGGAGGTCGGTCTCTTACCAGAAGCTGAAGAATTCGCGGACTTCCTTCTCGCTGGTCTGGGGGGAGATGCCAGAGACGTGGACGGTGGTATGTTCCGACATTGTGAAGGTCAATGGAGATTGAAGTGGTCGCTTTTCGATGGGGCTCAAGGGAGAATCGATGAACACTGACAGACAGGTCGGGATGCTTGAAATCTGCAGCGGGAGACGACGCAGGGCGCCCGCATTTATAGCGATGCGCCGTCGTCGAGCGCGGGGGCTTCACGGGGCTGTCGCAGGATGCCTGCGCCACAGGTGACGTAGCGAGGGGCGCGCACGAGCCACACCCGGTGCTCCGCCTGCACAGCCACACAGACAGCCGTGTTTCAGCATGTGAAGAGCGGCGGTGCCCGGACGGGCCGCGTCCGGCCATCCTGCTTTGGAAGCTGGCTGAAGACTAGAGTGGAATGATCATCGCATTTGGTCGTTACTCGTTACTGACTCTATCTGTGCTTAATAGTCCTTCAACATGATCCAGCCTTCCAGTGATGCTGGCCAGGTGGGGGTTCCAGAAAAAGACAACCGTAAAGAAAACACAGCCTAGTAGCACCATTTCGCCTGCGAAAAAGCCCATGACTAGCAGTGTATTCCCTTGGCACCAAACACCGTTTCCCAGAATCCCATTCCAGTTAGTAAAAATGTAACAATCTGCCCAAGAGAGAAAAAAAAGTAAAGACATCCCGCGTCACCGTCATCACTGAGAGTCCCCAATGGATGCGTCTCTCATGCCACTAACGAGGCTGGACTCCGTTGCGGCAGCATCTGTCAGCGCGTTCGCCGACTGCGTCTCTCGTTCTCGAAGCGTCTTCAGGGTGAGCTCCAACTCCCGCACGCGGCGACGCAGCATCTCGTTCTCTCGCCTGAGGGACTCGAGCTCTGCCCGGTGGTATGCGGCCTCCTCGTAGCGAGCCGTCACAGACGAGCTGGACGTGGACCGGTGATGCTCAGCCGCTCCGCCCGCTCCGAGAGACGGTCGGTGGGAGTGCGTCGTGGAATGGGGGAAATGCTCGCCCCGCTGCTGCAGCGAAGACGACAGTGACGGTGAAGATGTTCCCGATTGACGGGGAGAGGCGATTGACGGCTCTCGACTTCGGCCGATCCTGGAGTATTCCCCAGACGGGCGTGAAGAAGGCAATCCGCTGTCACGGGACGGTGCAATGCCTGTGACGCTCCCTGCTGTGGAGCCCGAGATGGCCGGGAATGTGGAGCTGAGGTTGGAGGAAGATCGATGTCGGCGGGACGACGTAGGGTGGACTCCGGAGACATAGTAGGAGCCATGGATACTGTCGTCATTGAGGCTCGTGGAAGTAGAAGACGCCGTCGATGCAACCGATGCCGTCTGCTGGCGGAGGAGAGTGAGCTCCCTCGTTAGGCGGTTGACCTGTCAGGTTGCAACCTTAGTTAGCAGGGAGCCATACGGGGAACCACGATTGATCGACGTAAAACATACTGCTGCTTCTTGTTCTTTCTCCAACTCCAGATGTAATTCAGCAACCGTCATGGGCCGCGGGTGACGAAGGGGACCTAGCATTCTTAGTACAATGGTCCGAAGGCGCTTGTGATACTGGGCAAAAGCTATTATTTATTTACCTGGTCCCGAGTCCACGCCAGTATTATCCCCACCATTGGAAGCAGGACTATAGGGCACAGGAGGAGGACCCATGGCCTGCGATCCCCATCGGGAGGAAGACGGCGAGGCAGAGGTCGCTCCGTTGGACTGTGCTGTCGGCCACGGACGTGGAGAGGGCGGGACAGAGTTCAAGTCCGGAGCCATGGGTGAAGGACGACCGTGGTCTCTGGGAATTCGGGGGGAGGGAATGCAAGGCGCATGAAACGGAGAATACAACACGAAGCGCCGTCCCTTAAGTACCTAGGTACGATGGGCAGGTTGATGGACACTGATGTCCCGGCCTGGATTCCAGCAGTTTGAGGACGTGGGGAGCTGTGAGCTGGTCGGGTCACCGCCAGCTGCGAGGTCCCGTGGTCGACTGACGCAGCGCCTGCAGGATCTCTGAGATGGCTCCAGTATGTTCCTGGCCCGATCTGCCCATCGAGCAGCAGAAGTGCGTCGAGCGGGAGCCTGGTGGTGATTCTTCCACGGGTATGTATACTGTCTAGGTCGCAGCGTGAGGGCCGCCTCGCTCTCGCTCTTTGTCCGCGCTAGCCGACCAGCATGCCTGTCCCTGATTGGCGTCCTCGCGATCGTCCATCCCAATGGTTAAACAGCCGCTGCTCAATCTCGTTCATTGGATTGTTCCTGGCGCTCGAGCATTTTGTTTCCTGTTGCCTGATTCTGTGTATTCACGGGGTATCTCTGTATGTGATCTGGCGTCAAATGTTCACATCTCCCCACAATTCTCTCTTCCTGTTACACGCCTCACAACTAGTCTATGCATGTACTTCAGCATATCTCTTTCAGACTGCAAGGTGCCATGGAAACATTGACATCTGGCAGATGTTTCTCAACAAGAGCCAGAGAGACGACTGACCTCTCAACACGTTTCTGGAGCGATGCTTCAGCAATGGATCTGAATTCTACGTAATGCGTGTTCTCCTGTAACTTGACATTTGTTTTCAGTGACAATTCTGAGGACCCTGACGGTGTGTTGGAGACACTCAAATTTGCAAGGGACTGGAGCCACTGCTATCACTGCAGTATCATTGTCCTCCATTCTAATTGAGAGACTCAAAGCATTACTGGAGTATCAACTTTAATGGTTTTTGCAATAAACCAGAGTGACGTTTGCCGCCAATGGACATTGAGGTCCTTCTCACACCTTTGAGGCATACTTAGAACTGTAGTTATGAAACAACAGGTTCAATTAACCAGTAAAGGAAGCTTCAGTAGTCCAATTGCAGCACTTTCTGCCAGGTGAGTCTATTCAGTTCTCCCTCTCTCTTGGCCATTATCATCTCATAATTTTCCCTTGGCCGTGATATATCTATCTTTTCAACTGGTTACCTTTCTTATAACTGTTTTCTAAAAGAATACCTCCTAAATACTGTAACCGAGTAACCGATTTGTTCCTCTAATAACAAATCTCAGTATCAGCCTAGTTGGTATCTAGATCTAGATCAGGCATCTTCCCTTCTCCCCAGGCAACCAGGCACCACCGCATTGGCACCCTCCCGTCATTCCTGGGTTATATCTTAAGATCACCCCTCGGCAACAAGGACCCGGGGCCGGCCTAGTGTGTTAAAAACCCACTGGGCTGGGCGACCAGCCGGTTCAAGGCCCCGGGTTCGAATCCTCGCGAAGCTGCGGCTGGAGGAAGCAGTAAAACCCCTGCCCGCCATAGGCATAGGCGGGGATTTTTGTAGCAACCCCCTAGAGGGGGTGTGAGCTTTCTTGCATGTCTATTTTGTGTTCTTTGTGCTTTTGTAGATTTCAGCAGGACTAGGGTATGTTTCGTAATATTGGCAGGGGGATATGGAGAAACCTGTTGGTTTTGTTTTAAGCCGGTCAACCCAACCCATGCTCAAATCTAATTTCGAACATGATATACTGCACATACGGTGCTGTATATAAATAAAATATATAGAATTTTGCATCCGTGGTAGTCTAGCTCAGAATTTGTCTGGGGGAATCTCTGTCCGTGTATCCTGTCGTACTGTACGTGTTCATCGTGTTTATCTCTGTTTGAAGTCTGCAAACTCAGCCATATTTACTAAATGCAAAATCGACACTAAAATGCAGGACTATCATCCTAGGAAGTGTATAGTCGACCAATCACAACTAAAAGAACTGTAGTTGGATGGCTGGGTTAGCAGTTCTTGACTGGCAAGCAATGGCGATCACGTCGATATTTGCCGGCTAGCCCTCGACATTCACCAGAGTCTAAGAGATGATGCTACCAATAAATCCAACCAACTGATTGACTCAGGGACGGCGCCGCTGCCGCATCCAGGCACCCGGGCGTGCTGCTTTTCCGCACTCGGCCACTTCTCCGCAGAGGACCCATGGCGCAGCTGTTGTTCACCTCTTTATCTCCAGGGCCAGCAACCATGTCGAATAAGCCATCAAGGCTTCTGAAAGACCTCAGCGTGCGATGATCTCTCTCTCTCTCTCTCTCTCTCTCTCTCTCACTCGCTGGATCTTCCGCTTACACGACGGCTTCGACGTAGGACGACAGTTAGCACTACCACTAGCTGTTTACGCCGATCCGCCTCGTCCCCGCGTTGGTCCAGCACATCATTGGGCCTCGGCCTTGTTCACCTTCCCGAATCAAACACCCCGGGGTCAAATCTGAGTATAACGCCATCACGCCGAGTAACCCACGCTCTGATAAGCCCCGCAGTTGCAATCGCAATGGAGACATAAGCAATCGTATCGGCAGCTCCGGACATAAAAGATCGGAGTGTTCCGCCAATCGCTCCCCTTTTCACTTCCACCTGGCTTCCACCCGCACTGGATATACCTAATCTGGCGGCATGATGGAGGTGAAGCAGCTCGTTGCGTTTTGGTGTCTGCTCGTGCAGGTGGTCGCGGCCCGATTCCCGCCGTCCATCAGTGAGCTGCGTGAAAAGGTCAGCTTACTAAATTCGAAGAATCCAAGTTGTCTACAGTGTTAACGATCATCTTGTAGATCCGGTCGCCTGCCAGCGGCGCTCGGCATCTGACAGGACGAGATGTAAACCCGGCGGACCTGTACCCTGTCCACACCATCTCCGTCCCAATTGACCACTTCCACAACGAGTCCAAGTACGAGCCTCACAGCAATGGCACCTTCAATCTCCGCTACTGGTTTGACGCCAGCAATTACAAGCCAGGTGGTCCGGTGATTGTCCTTGCGGGGGGAGAGACGAGTGGGACCGGTATTGACCTGGACGTTATGACAGAACGAAGGACCTATGTATTAACATCTCGCTAGATCGCTTACCCTATCTCCAAAAGGGTATTCTCGCGCAGCTCTCGCAGGCGACCAACGGTATCGGGGTCGTCCTGGAGCATCGCTACTACGGCGAGAGCTTCCCCACCAGCGATCTGTCGACAGAGAACCTCCGCTTCTTGACCACGCAGCAGGCCCTGGCTGACACGGCTTACTTTGCTCAGCATGTCGTCTTTGAGGGCCTGGAAGACCAGAACTTGACTGCCCCCAATGTCCCGTACATCGCGTACGGCGGATCGTACGCGGGAGCCTTTGTCGCGTTCCTGAGAGTGCTCTATCCAGACATATTCTTTGGAGCCATCTCTTCCTCCGGAGTCACAAAGGCAATCTACGACTACTGGGAGTACTACGAGCCGATCCGGCAGTACGGTCCGCGGGACTGCATCACTACTACACAGAAGTTCACACACATATTCGATAACCTCTTGTCGCAAAGTAAATCTGCGCACAGCAACTCCAATCTCATAGACGAGTACAAGGACGTGTTCGGGCTCGGCAACCTCACCTACAACGATGACTTCGCCAGCGTCCTCGCCACTGGAATCTCTGGCTGGCAGAGCCGGAACTGGGATCCTGCGGTGAACAGCCCGGCGTTCTCGTACTACTGCGGCAACATCACGTCCAATTCGATCCTGTACGCGGACACCGCTGAGAAGGAATCGACGGTCCGCCGCCTGATCGCGGCTGGAGGGTACGGGAAGGAAGCCTGGTACCTTACGAACCGCCTGCTCAATTTCATCGGATACGTCAATGTCACCGCGGTGGCACCGTGTGCTCGCGGCGGACAGACCCAAGACGAATGCTTCACGTCGCACAATGCAACGTTCTACGCACAGGACGACATCACCCAGCAGTGGAGGAGCTGGCCGTATCAATACTGCACTGAGTGAGTACCCACCCCACGCCTCAATCATGGATATGCATCTGACACTGCTGATTCCCGGCAGATGGGGCTACCTCCAAACCGGCAGCGGCGTACCGCAGGACATCCTGCCCCTGATCTCACGCTCCATCAACCTCGAGTACTGCAGCATCATCTGCCGCGACGCGTTCAACATCACCACCCCCTCTGACGTCGACGCCATCAACAAGTACGGCGGCTTCGACATCACCTATCCCAGGCTGGCGTTCATAGACGGGGAAGCCGACCCGTGGAGACCGGCGACGCCGCACTCAGACAAGGCCAGGCCGCGTCCGAACACGGTGGAGAGGCCGTTTATCCTGATCAAGGGCGCTGTGCATCATTGTGAGTCCATCCACCCTCTATCCATCATTCTCAAGTTGCATCCCGATGGAGGATACGATACTGACACCTGGGTGTGTGTATAAGGGGACGAAAACGGCCTCTTCCCCAACGAGACGACGCCGGACCTACCGCCGAAACCGGTCGCAGATACGCAGAGGGCGGAGGCCGAGTTCGTCAAGAAGTGGCTTGAGGGTATGTCTGCACCTATCTGACCATCTACATATCGTACAGTACATAGTACAGGAGCTAATCTAAATTCGCTTCTTGGAACAGAATGGAAGTGAATTGGCCGAAATTCATTTCATTTCATCCCATTTTCTGGTACATATTGGACATGGGCCATCTACGGTATGTACATACATACAACTTATTCTGTCTTATCTGTCCATACGTTCATGATCTATCGACGGAATTGACAACGATACGATACCGTGGTCTATTTCTTTCTACCTGCACGGATTGTTAGCTGCAACGTACGGTACGGAGTGCAGGACAGGTATTTCAGCTTAATGTAAATTCTATCCAATCCAAGAGTAAAATGTTATAGAGGATTATCAAAGCAGAGTGTCCAAATCAAGTCAAATCAGAGATCCAAAACACTGAATCTGAAGTTTCTTTCTTTGTTTCAATGGAGTTTATTTACATACCCAACTTTACGTGGCTTTCCAGGGCCTTATGGACCAGTCAACGAACCAAACCAACCGAACGCCTCGGTGAAAAGAAGGTAATTCATCTCGACAGAGCATGACAGACCTTGGTCAATATGTGTATCTATCTGATCCTTAGGCAGCTGCCTGCCGAGGCAGGGCCCATAGCGTAGGATGGTTGGTGTAGGGGAGACGTGTCCGTCGGCTTCCCATCCTACATACAGTAGTACTTCATGGCCCCGTGTGCTCTTGTATATACAACGCCAATGGGCTTAAGACAGAATGCATGAATGATGACACTTCCTTGCAGCCTCTCTCTCCTCTCCCGGAGCCCTCCTGCCCAGGGTGGGTGGAGTTTGACCTCCATCTTCTACACCGACGGGAAAAAAAACCTCCCAGCATCTTCGGACACGTAACCACCCCCCTCCCCCTCCCCCTCCCCCAATGCATCCAGACTGTCAGACAGACAGACAAACAGAAAACAAAAAAAAGAAAGCACTGTGTGCCGATGCTCACTGAAGCAAGTTATTTGTTATCGCGACACATTAATGTCTCCCTACCTGACAGATTTGAAGTTTTTTTCTCTGCTCGACCAAGTCTCTAGTTAGAATCCAACTTTCTCTGCTTGAACAAACGAGGGACAGTCGTGCGGGTTGGGCCAAGGAGGGAGGGAGGGAGGTAAGTTTGCTTTGTGGATGGTGGAGTGGAGTGTTGAGTGTTGAGTGTTGGATTTGGTTGATCTCCGACGATGTGTCTTCCTATTAGCTTGAGGTACCTGATTCTCGGGGTCACGGCGATGACTGGAAGTGCCCGAGTAGCACTATGTGTCGGAAGAGTGATTCCAGATATGTCGTTATTATTGTCAGGTTTAGGTGCCAAGTACAGTTACGGCATGTTAGATTAGGTTAGTATCTGTTCAATCAGCCTATGTTATGTACGTCCTTAGCTGGCTAGATAAGTAGGTAAGTAGCCCTGATCCATCAAACATATGTACTGTACAGTACTTTCTTAGGTGGTCGCCTGCTTCTACGCTGTTCGGTCTTTACTGCACGGAGCCACAGGTCCATATCCCATTCCGTGGATTAGGCAGGACTGGAGACTGATACCAAGAGTAGTGCTATACTTAGTAGTGGACAGGTATCTGGTACTACGGCAGTAGTCTACGGAAGATCCACCACGCTACCACGGATAAATTATAATAAATGGGTCCAGGACCCGTCACGTCCAGACCATGATGTCAAGCCGAGCCGAGAGAGATTAGCTTGCTCGAGCGGTTATCGCACTGTAGAAGTGGACTCGATCCATCAGGAGACAAACGTCAACTACGCAAACGATCTGCTGAGACAGAAGATCCTATTTGGGAAGCATAGCAGGCAACACCACATGGGATTGGCTGGAGCATAGAATACATCGAATTGCATGCTATGTAGCGTCGTCGCATTCCATATGTACTGTACGTCATGGCAGAGAAGCATCTAATGCGAGCCCCTATGTAAACGGGGTAGGCCTCATCCTTCTGGAAGCAGAGTATGTGCACGAGCTCTAGAGAGCGCGCAAGTGTTAGATACGAAAGGGAAAAGGGAATGAAGAGGACACGAGGAACGTCAGGTCAGGGAGGTCACACCAAACTCGGGCAGGAAAGTGATAAAAGTCCAAGGAACGAAATGCGCGTGTTGATGTTTGTGACGAAAGCCAGTCTAAAGATCGACGCCCTTTTCATCCAGTGACCTCAAGGTGGAATCTGGATTGAAGGTGTGCAAGCTGAGTATGATGGCTTCAGTGACACATCTGTTTTCGGAAAACGCGCAGATAAATAACGTACTCGGACAGGAAAAGGGAAAGATATGTATCTAGAAACAATCTATGCAAAACGGGGCCAGGACGCCAACAAGTCCCAAAAATTCGAGCCAAAACTCCCACAGTAAGAAAGGAAGATGCCTTGTGAATAAAAAAAAGGAAGGGTAAAGGAAAGACATGACTGAAAACCCAGAGCCCAATGCGCCCAGCCGACCGTACTTAGTCCCGTTCCAATACTCGCTGCGGCATAAAAAGAATTTCAATGACAAGGGGAAAGGAAAATGAGATGTAGGAATGCGATACCAGATGATCTAACTAGGCAGAGATCGGAAAGCACGATATTTCGCGGTCAAGTCGTCGCCACGGCATCCCTAGTAGCTCCGGTGATCTCTACAGAGTTCGCTTCGAGCTCCTTGGGCGCGAAGGCATTTCCATTTTCGTGGATATCATTCGCCCCCGCCTGCACAGGTGCGATCTGGGCCGAATCTGAAGGATCTGCAGGCTCTAATTTCGACCCTCCAGGAGCTCCGGAGACCGAGGTCTCTGCTTGCTCCTTCGATAATGAATCCTCAACATGCTCTGCTGATCCATCTCCCTTCTCTTCGTCTCCAATGACGGCAGCAAGACTACGGAAGTTGAACATAGGTTGGAGTGATGGGTTCGTGCCACTAGCAGTGTCCGACCCGATCTGTTCTCCGGAGGCGGATTCGACAAATGAGGAACATGAAGACGAGGCACTTGACACATGTCGCAGGTGTGAGTGTTTTGACGGCTCCATAAGAGGGGAAGACTGATCCTGGTCCAGTTTGTTGAGAAACTGATGAGATCCGGCGTTTGCTGGACCTGCGGACGATGCGGGATCCAGATCTGTAGACGCTGGAGATGGAGCAGCAGGAGACACTCGATCAACGCCCTTGCCTTTGCCTGAAGAAGACACATCCTCTCCAATCATCGATGAGGAGCTGCTTTCCACCCTCCCCAACGGACTGCCTTGCGGCACATTCAGAGCGCTACTGCTGGCATTTTCGCTGCAAAGGCCGCTTTTGCGCGCGGATTTCTCTGCTTTTTTGGCTTCCTTCTCCCTCCTTTTAGCCTCTTTCTTCGCTTCCTTTTCTTCCTTCCTCCGTCGTTCCTCCTCGCTCGCCAGACTCGCCCTGATAGCTTCCATCACCATCATCTCTTCAAGATCGTCTAACCGGCTGCGCCTCGAGCTCCCACGGGGTGGCGCTAAGTGCGCAGAACCTTCCTCAGCGGAATCGGCTTCATGTTCGGCTCCTCGTCTCTCGGTCAGGAATGCAAGCGCACTGAGGGCCGAAGAGCCTGTGCGGCTGCCAGGGCTGTTGCTTCCGGTACCGCCTGTCCTTCTCAAGACGCCTCTCCTACCAATACCGAAATTCCTCGAGTCGTTTCCGCTCCCGTTTGAATTCATGAGGTATGCAGCGGTATGCAGAGCTGTGGCAGCTGCAGACCGTCGTGCAGCCTGTGCTCTCGCGTTTGCCAACTTCTGAGCCCAGTCGGGACGGATCCTATCCGTTGTGACCACAGCCGGGGAGTTGGCAGAAAGAGACGTGGCACGACGACGGCCAGTCTCGTTGTTGGCATTCGCCGATAATAGAGACGATGATGAGGACATGGGGGAAACAGCATTTCCAGGTGCACGGCCATCCTGGTTGGAAGCGTATACGAGGCCCCTACGGAAGGGAGGCGGCGAATACGTGACTCCAAACTCTGGTTGAACGCAGAAGGGGCAGGTAGCAGGTTCGGAGACTAGTTCGTATTCTCCTGTGTTCGAACGACCGCCCTCTGAATCATGGTTTGCCTCTCCATGTTCCGGCGGGTGAGGATCAGGGCGCTTAATTTGGACAAAGCATTCTGAGCAAATTGGCTGATCACAGCATCTGGTTCTGTTGAGGTATGGCGGATAGTAAAGGAAGCAAATGGGACACTCAGTGGCATCCTTGTACAGATAGGCTTCAATTGGCTGTCCGTTAACGAACGGGTCATCAGGGAGTTTTATTTCCCGAGGTGCCATGTCAGATTGCGAACTGCTTTTCGGCGGCGTGGTAAGGGCCGCCAGTGTCTTCGCCCGTCCTCTGAAAAGAGGCGAACTCGACGAACCGGAAGCGATTGGAGATGTCGAGGGTAAGGATTGGGAAGGAGCGGTGCCTTGGGATGCGTCAGAATTGTAGGACGGCGACCGTGACGTTATTGGCACGGTCAAGCTCTGAATATTCTTCTCCGCGGAATCGCTCCCGTCTGCAGCAGTCTTAGGAGGTAGCTTATACTCCAGCTCTGGAGGGACCTCATCCGGCGGAGGAATGGGCATTCCCCGCACGGCAGCCATTATCTGATGCTCAGTCCACGACTCTGAGAAGTCGTTGAGCCCCTTCCAGAACGGGGCAAGCCGTCGTTCGATCTGCCCAAGGTCGTTAGCGTTGAAGACGGTCACGGTCGGGGGACCGGGCAGTAACCTACCATTAGCTGACGGACCACAGCTTTGTTGAAGTCTTCCGGGCCTGTGTAGACACCCTGTGTGACCAGGTAACCTCCATCCACATGCTCCTCCTTCATGCTGCGCTCGCGTTCCTTCACGCGGGCGATGCGTTCTCTCTCCAGACGACGAGCCTCTCTCTCCTGCTTGGTCTCCCGTCGATGCTCGAGCGCCGCCGTCTCGCGCCCTGAGCTTCCGCCGATTCCGAGTAAGGAGAGATCCGGTCTGCTACTCGACCTTGACTCATGGTGGCGGTCGGAGTGACGATATGGCGACCGACCCAGGTCGGACGGAGAGTGATGACCGCGGTGATGGCTGCGACGGTGAGGGGGTGAGTGAGGTCGTGCCTCCTTGGTCTGCGAGTTACCCATGATGGTCCGGGAGGAGCGGGAGACGTGGGATAGCGCCGGGTGAATGCCGCACTCCGGAGCGGCGGATCAGGCGACGGAATCCAGAAACGACGATGAGAGGAAAGAGAAAGCCGTGATTTCCCCGTATCTCTCCTGGAGACGGGTTATGTCTGGAGGGAGGCGTGGTTGGAGAGGGGTGTTTGTTAGTGGCCAGAACGAGGGGTAGAATGATTCTCTGATGGGCACGGCGATAAGAAACCCAATGTGGCCATGTGAGCGACGGGAGTGGCTCTGCAGGGCGGCGATGAGATCAGAGGAGCCGCGTGCAGATGGAATGTCCGGAACCGCTGGATGAGGGGACACTCCTCTCTGGGCAGCGACAGACAACCGCGATAACAAGACGCTGGGATGAAAGAGGAGGAGTGAGAGGCGGGAGGAGCGGCAAGACAGGGCGATGAGATGGCTCCGATGGGGGATCGCCGCGGAGACGATCATGCGAGGGCGCCTGAACGCTTGGGCGGCAACGGGCCCGGCGCGGCTTAGTCACCCGCCCGTGACCCGCCGGGCAAATCTTTCCTCGGCGCTAGTCCTTGCGCTCGCTCCAGAGAGACGCACACGGGCTGCTTGTGAGGTGAGATTTTGGTGTGACGCGAGGGTTGATGAGGCAGGACGTCTTCTCCCTGTTCTCCCTGCTGCCCTGCGCACTCCAGGGCCTGGGTGACGTGGAGCGCCGGGTGGTCGTCGTACAGTGCAAAGTAGGAGCCGGAAGCAGGCCTCTTGGCCGCTCTGTCGTCTGTCGCTGACACAGCCTTTGTCGGCCGCCTGCGCCACACCGCCGCGTCTTCTGCTTGGCTACCGGAAAAGTGTAGTGCATCTTTGTCTGCTAGGCCATACCAATCCTCACGGCACAGCCTGGAGGTGCCTCCACTGCCATTCGACCTCTTCTCGACGGTCGTTCCCGGTCACACAGGATCCTGCGATGCGGCGATGACAGCGGCCACGACGCGCCTGCACATCTCCCCTCTCACACCGGCCCTTCTGGACTCCGTCCTCGCGCCCTCCGTCCGCGCCTCCGCGACAGACATCTCCTTCCACACGATCCAGACCTTCCCCGAAAACAGCTACGGCTACGTCACCCTCCCCGCCATGGAGGCGGACAAGCTCAAGAAGAAGCTAAACGGTTCAATCCTCAAAGGCAAGAAGTTCAAGGTCGAGGTGGCCCACCCGAAGAAAAGACACAGGGACGAGGGCGACGATGCCGCGCCGGACGCGAAGCCCTCTCCAGAGAAGAAGGTGTCCAAGAAGCGGAAGGCTGAGGAAGGGACCATTGAGGGTTACGAGCTTCCTCCCGACCGGCAGGTGAAAAGAGGCTGGACAGAGCCTGCACACGCCAAGAAGGAGAAGCGCAAGGCAGACAAGAAGAGGGGGAAGGATGACAAGAAGCCCAAGGCCCAAGCAAAGTCCAAATACACAGATCACTCTGAATGCCTGTTTCGCACCAAAACTCCGCCAAACCGGACGCCCATCGACTCTACAGATCAAAAGAAGAAGTTTAAGAAGAAGTCGTCGGGTGAGGTGGTTGTTCACGAGTTTGAGAAATCTATCACCCACCCAAGTTTCATAAGGTCAGGCAATGGCGAAGGAAAGAAGGTCACCACGGAATTCGTGGAAGGGAAAGGCTGGGTCGACAGTGAAGGAAACGTAATAGAACCTGTCAATGACAAGATTAAAAAGCCCAGCTACAAACCTGGGCAGAAAGAGGGCGCTGTGGAAAAGCGGAAACCGAAAGAATCACACGCAGTAGAAGTTCCAGGCAAAGAGAAGCCTAAGAACGAGAGTCTTTTAGCGCCTAAAAAACCCGCCTCGGTGGAATCTAGTGATGAGTCGGAGTCAGACTGGACCTCATCCAGTGGCACATCTTCAAATGAGGAAGACACCACGAGTTCAGAGAGTGAGGAGAGCGTCACATCGTCTGATGCTTCTTCTGACGAAGAGACGTCTTCTGATGAAGAAACATCTTCTGAAGAAACATCTTCCGATGAAGAGACATCTTCAGGAGAAGAATCATCCGATTCGTCGTCCGATGATGAGGAGAAGGACGAAAAGGGGAGCGAGAAATCGGATATCCCATCTAAAGAGCCAGACCAGCCCGCATCTACCGACGCAGACAACCCTGCTGTTGAAAATTCAGCTCCTGCCGAAACGGAGCGTCCCTCAAATGCCGAAACCGAAATCAAGGAGGAACAGAAGAAAGTCCACCCCTTGGAAGCTCTCTTCAAACGACCGGCGAACGACAAGCCCGCCTTGGAGGTGAACACGCAGTTTACTTTCTTCGGCGGGGATAACGAAGAAGAAGACAACGACGATATCGAACAGGATGCCACCGAACCCCTCACCCCCTTCACGAAGAAGGACCTCCAGATGCGCGCCGTGAGAAGCGCCGCGCCGACGCCGGACACCGCTCTCGCCAGTCGCACCATCTTCTGGAACAATGAGCAGGAGAAGAGTGACGGCGACGAGGACGACGATAACGATGATAATGATTCCGACGTCAATATGGCAGACGCGGATGCCTCTGGCCGCGGAAGGGAGCAGAGCGAGTTTGAAAAGTGGTTCTGGGAACACCGCGGAGAGAACAACCGTGCTTGGAAGAGGAGGCGGCGGCAGGCAGCGAAGGAGAAGAGGCAGAGTGAGAACCGCAAGAAGGGGCTGAAGGGTAGATCATGATCATGATCACGAGTTTCTGGTTATTTCAGCAATTAAGCATCTGAATGTAGAGGGTTTTGATGTAGAACGTATATATACTCCTGGGAAGGAGAGGAACCCGTGCTGTTTACATCAATTGATACTAGATCTTGGGGTAGTAATGCAATATAACATCCGTAACTGGGGACATCTAGACGGTCCCGTCTCTCGTGCCAAAAAAAAGCATAATACGTAACTACCCAATAAATAATAAGCTTACCGTCAGCATCACAAAGACAATTGTCTTCTCCATTATACATATACAAGCCGGAAACCATCGCTTCACTCTGCGGCTGGAAGGGAGAGTTCTGGAGGCCGCCAGAGAAAGTTTTAAATGGCTCTCTCTCTAATCAGCAATTAATACCCTTTATTTATATTAGGGCTTGGTAATAACGCTACTATAAGAATGGGCGCATGTAGGTGCAGGCTAATAATAATAGGAGTGTGAGAACATCTGCACCAATGTGACTGCCAGTACAAATTGTGTTCTTCTAGTAGTAGATCAAAAAGATCTGACCATAATAGCTAGGCCAGCTCACAACCGTCTAACAGCCGGGCTTCACCCCAGAGCTTATATTGCAATGGAAAGCAAGGGAGGGCATCAAGACTCCTATAGAGGGGTCCCTGAGAGGGGAATACTGGCGATATTCCCAAAATAAAATTGCCATACTTATTACCATCTATCTCCTAATCAAATTCTCAGATGGTCGGAGGGTAATAATCGAATATCAGACTGTTCCTGTAGCGAACGAATTGACTGGACTTTGCCTGTATTTTAGTTCCGAATAGACAGACTAAATTCCTGCTGTTTACTGTAGACAAAAGGTAAAAGTATGCATAATAGTCTTAAACTGGACCTGCTGCTATAAAAATGGAATAAAGAAGAAGAATGATAATAATAACCTAGGTACCTGATCCTGGACCCGCCAGGGAAAGGTATGCATTAATTGCGCGCAAACTGAGATACCCAACTCAATATTGACTAGAACTCCTTTGCATATCTATCATCATTGACTACAACCAAGTACATGCGACCATAGGGTGTGGAAAACAGGGCTTCCCGTCCGCTCAGCCGTACTTAAGCCACACGCCGGGGGCGGTTAGTAGTTGGGTGGGTGACCACCAGCGAATCCCGTCTGTTGCATTTTTTGAATTTTTCATGTTCCTTCTTGTCAATTTTTTATTCCTGGTAACTTGCCGTCGTCTGATTTTGGTTTCTATTGTTGATGTTATGGTAGTCTTGCGAGCAAGTGGTATTACTGTAGTACGGAGTGCTCCGTAGTTGACTACGATGCCTCAGGCAAATACTAACATGCACGTGATGCCAAGCAATCCGGGACCGCCTACGGGCCCGTAAGTTAGTATCGCGCGGCGCCGCGGGTGACCGACCGACTCCGCAGACGCAACTCTCCGATCGTTGATCGAATGACGCACCATCGCGATCCGATCTCAGATGATGTGATGGGAAACGGTCATCGGAATTGATGGAATACGACAAGACGGGGGCACTGAATACATAGTTTCCCGACATCACCCGTGCCATAACGACTCCAATCGTTCCGTGCGCCTTCAGGCAGACAGAGCAGAGCAGACATGATACCGCGAAGCGGCAGCGCGCGTCTATTACTACTATTTCTCTGCTTCCTTGTCGCTTGCATATCCGCCGTCTCGGCATCAAGTAAGTAGTGTTGGAACGCAGGCCCGATCCGGATGGATCCGGCGCTTCGATCTTGATTAAGCTCGTGCCTCTATTCGATTAGATTAGATCCAGCGCGAGCGAGGAGACGCCGCGACCCCCATCTGTCTATCCCGTATATACCTATGGAACCACTTTGCTAATGCATAATTTTCTATCTCTAGCACCCACCTCCTTCTGCAAATGCACCTGCTTCTCCAACAGCACCATCATCCAGCTAGATGCGCCAGATCCTCTGACCAGCCCTGGGGACTTCGATAGCGCCTTTCTGCAGGGCCGCGACAGCGATAAGAAGTACCGCCCTCGGAACTGCAACGACTGCAACCGGAAGTTTTGTCTCGACTATAACCTGCCCAAGTGCAAGGGGGCGAAGGAGGAGGATGTGTTTACAACGTGTTTTCGTACGTGGATCCTTTTTTTCACCCCTACTGCGCGGGACTTTGGATGGCAGGGGAAAATTTGGGTTGGACTGGCCAGTTTGTTATGTGAATGGAGGCTGACAGACAATTGCAGAGCGAGATTCGAGAAAGGATGAGGCTGTAGTCTTCATCTTCATCTTCGCGACGAGTGGTCTGCTGACCTGGGCAGCATTGAGGCCTTGGGTAGAGAAATGGATCGAGGTATGTATCGCTCCTCATTTATTCCAATTTCTAGGAACATGACTAGTTCCTGTGGTCTTTGCGCGTGCTGGGAGGAAAGAGAGAGAGAGCTAACCCCACATGCGAATTAATCAGGCTGCCAGGGAACGGAGATCGTATATTCCCGTTTCCGAAGGTACGGATGGAAGGAATTGAGCAGAGCAGGCTGTTCAGACGTTGGAGAAGGTGCACACAGTCCTTCGTGACTTGCTTATGTATGTTGTACATAGATATTGGACATCACCGGGTCAGCACAGGCGTTTTAAGGGTTGGCATGATTTGTTTTGACAGGACAAACGACGTGGCTTTGAAGCACCCACTTTTATCAGCCTCTTCTTTCTGGGTAGAAGATTCGCTGCAAATTCCCACCATGTGCTACTCTGCACCTGTCGAGCTTGCGACGGAACCTCCAGTTTTTAGGAGTCTGGACTGGGGTGGAGAGAATCCCATGAGCTCTCCACATGTCTATGGCGTCTACATCTTATTGGCAGCAACCGCATCCGCCAGCGTTCTTACCCGCTGGTACGCGTTCTGCGTACACTAACTGGATGGCTACATTTATCGGATGCGTCCCGACTGAGGTTGTACACCGCCTCAGAGAGCGCTGCGGGAACATGGCCAAGGACGGTGACTGTGGCAGCCGACATATACTCTTTGCCAATGGGCTGTCGAGATCCGATAGCTGTGGCACCACATAGATCAGGGGGCTATAGAACGATAAAGCCACAGCGGTTTGATGATGGGTTCCATTGTCGGTCCCTCTCATTGTAAATCAAGGTCTTTAAGGCTAATTGGCAGCCTTGCTGTGCAATCTTTAAGTCCAGACCATTATGCAGCTGGCTGCTAAGACTAGCCTGGGCTTCGAGCTCTTGTGGCATTGCAATCACTGCGAATGAAATGCGGGGAAGAGAGAGAGTCATAGTCCATTCATTGTGGTGGATTTTCAAAGGTACCTAGGTAGTTAGTGGGCTCCAGGGGGTTGATGATTTCAGACTGTTAAGCATCGCCATGTCGACACGGCGGAGATGCCCAGTCATGGCCAGCTGATATAGAACAGTCTTCTCCTCGGCTTCGGTTTAAGGCATTGGCACATCAGCTGTGCAATTAGTGCAGTCAGGCCACGTCACTAGACAAATATAGTACCGATACATGAGGTCGTACTGTACTGTACATACATACATGCATACCTGGCTCAGGACATATGCCTTTGTACACGGTAGAGTCTAGATCTCAGTATGCAAGAAAACATCTGGGAACAGGCAAGAGCGGCGTGAAAACGAAGTCCAACTTTTCAGGTGGAGTTGATTTACTCTGCGGGCGAGGCCCTGCACCGGATCGACGCTTCCATGGCGAGGACGAATCAGGTCCACAGGCACCAGAGCCACACGAGACTAGTGACCAGGAGCGTCAAAGGGACCGGGGCCGCCTCCAAGAGTCCACTGGCCACCTACCTCCGCAGTAATGGTCCTGCATTCTCCTCTTCCTGCTCTGTTCCCGGTCTGAGTCCTGTGTCACTTTGAAATCCCGTCGTACGGTCCGACCTCCACCTTGCTGGTGTAGCAAACAGTGTCCCTGATCCGGCGTCAATGCCATAGTCATTTGCGGAGGTGGATCACTGATAAAAACAACATAAGACAAAAGTTTTGTAGTAGTGGAGCCTTGTCATCAGAAGTCCTGAGTGGGTCATTCATAGACCATATCCTGCATCCAAGAAATCTGGCACGCGAGCGCTTCAATTGGGAGTTCTTTACGCTTGGTCATCGACCACCACACACAGGAGATATGTTCCAGACCAGCGAGAGGAAGGGAAATGCTTGCAGATTTGGAATGTCCTAGTCCTATTGGAGGATAATTATCCAAACGGAAGTCAGGGCCAAAAGATTGATGACGGGCCAGAGCGTCAAGATCGGCGATGTTTCGAGAACGCGAGCAATGCTTTGAAGTTTCCTGGTGGAGTTTGCCACGGATCTGAACCCGGATCCGTAGGTGCCGTATCGGGCAGGCGCTCGGCCGCACTCGCGCTCGCCAACATCGAATTGAGGATTGAGAGTGATGCATGGGCGTCGTGAATTGCTACTGAATGGCCGTCATCGACAGAGGAATGACAATTGTAGGCCAAGACTTTGTTGCTGCCTTCTGTATGTTTCCTTTTTTAATCATTCAATTCCCTCCGTACAACGTACACCATCATGAGTTTGCTTCGTTTCCCGCTCCTTTGGTCAGGCGCTCATAGCTCATGATTCATCGAGGCGACGAAGCAGAGCTGGAGGACGCGATGGTTGAGTGACATTTCATCTATTTAAACGCCGTCGGGAGGTAGATGGAGAGCTAGGCCTCTCATACTTTATTATTCCCTCGACTGCGAACTTTCGGGATTTCTACCCAAGCCGTCGGACTCGGGGACCGTCTGCCTTCCGGTGCTCCCTCTCTCATCCCGTCCCGAACAGCGCCCATCCACGGCTCCGTGAGCCGGTCGAGCACATCCCGCCGCCGTCCCGTGTTCCGTGGACCTTCGGGCAGGCGCGCCTTATCTACATCACCTTTGCCATCGCCCCTCCGGAACCATCCCGGCTTTTTTTCCTGTGCCGTTGTTCCCAAGGGTTTCGCCCCAGCGTTGGCTACTGGTGGTTTCCTTCTCCATATCCTTTCTCTGTTCCATGTTCTACTCACCAGGACTCTCCCAATCTGCTGGAACATTATAAAAAGTGACGTACAGAGAGAGAGAGCAAGACAAGAGGCGAGGGGTCTGAGTGGCTGAAGTCAACCTCCTATCAGACGAGACAGCAAGCTCGTATCTGTGAAGGAGACTTGTTTGCTTTCGTCCTGGAGGAGGATTGCCGTAAGGGTCATAGATGGTTCTCAAGAAGATGGTATTAACACGTCTAGCAAGACGGGATCCTTCCGATGATAGCTTCCCAACGGTCCAATTATCTATCCTGGGTAGGCTGCCCCTGTCGCTTCCTTAGCATTCCAGGAACCGCATATCCTGATGCTAACGCGGGGCTTCTTCGACAGCGATATGCCGCGTTGCGGAGCCGATCGCATTGACGTCCATCTTCCCATATTCATGGGTTATGGTCAAGGACTTCCAAGTCGGTGACCCGAGCAGTGCCTCGTTCTATGCTGGCTTCCTTATAGCCGCCTTTTCCCTCGCAGAGGCCCTGACGGGCATGTTCTGGGGTAGTCTTTCCGACCGCATCGGCCGCAAGCCAGTCCTGCTGCTCGGTTGTGCGGGTACGCTGCTGTCCCTCCTTGTCGTCGGTTTCTCCACCCACTACTGGATTGCTCTTGTTGGTAGGATTCTCGGAGGAATCCTCAACGGCAACATTGGGGTTATTCAGACAATGGTTGGAGAACTGGTTAAGCGACCTGAGCATGAACGTAAGCCGCAGCTTGTTCTACAGAGCACATAGCTATTACTGGGCAACAGCTAACTTCAGCCAGCTCGAGCTTACGCTGTGATGCCATTTGTCTGGTCCATTGGGACCATCATTGGTCCCTGTGAGTATGCCGCAACAAGGATTGAGTGGAATTTTGCTGATGTTTCACGCTCCAGCAATTGGAGGACTACTTGCAAGGCCCACTGAAAGTTACCCGTCCGTCTTCTCCCCAGACGGTCTGTTTGGCAAATTCCCTTATTTACTGCCAAACCTTGTCTGTGCTAGTTTGCTTCTGTTCAGCATCGTCGGAGGCGCTCTGTGCTTGCAAGAGACGCATCCGGATCTGCAGCCGTGGAGTACGCCTGAAGACTATGACAATTCGACCGCTCAGTCTCCTTTGCTGCCCGCTGCTGGGGCAACAGCCAACTCAGGAGCAGATCTGCGAGCCGAGTCTTATGGGACTTTCAACCATATTGACATGCATGAGGATGAATACTGGAAAGTGCATTCCGATGGGTCGAGAAGACCAGCGACTCCTCCTCCTGTAAAGATCTCAGTCTTCACATGGCGTGTGACAATGCTTGTGATTGCATTAGGTATCTTCACCTACCACTCGATGACTTTTGACCACCTCCTTCCAATATTTCTGCAGGACGAGGGATCTGGGGATGTCTCCACTCTTAAACACTCGCCCCTCAACATCCCCGCTGGCCTTGGCCTTTCGACCCAAACAGTTGGTGTGATCATGTCTTTCGATGGCATCATTGCTCTCGTAATCCAGAGTCTCGTCTTTCCGCCGTTGGCGGAATGGCTTGGTGTGTGGAAACTGTTCGTCCTGGTCACAGCTTTGCATCCGATCACATATCTTATTGTTCCATTCCTCGTGTTCCTTCCGCCGAATCTTGTGTTCACAGGCATCTTCACCTGCCTGATCATACGCAACTTCCTCTCCATAATCGACTATCCGCTCTTGTTGATTCTCATCAAGCAAGCAAGCCCTTCCCCATCCGTCCTTGGGAAGGTCAACGGCCTAGCTGCATCTGTGGGAGCGGCTTGTCGTACGATCGCTCCTCCCATTGCGGGCTTCCTGTACAGCGCTGGTTCTCAGATAGGTTTCACCGGCGTTGCCTGGTGGGGAAGTGCTCTCGTCGCTTTGATTGGAACTTTCCAACTCTGGTTTATTAAGGAAAAGAGAGACGTGTCAACCATAGTGAGACCAGCAGCTCCATGCCGGGCAGCAGTCGGCTGTCGTTCGATTGAAGCTGCTCCTCGGAAGGACATTGTTCACATTATCGTGACCGAACCAGAAGATTGACGTAGCAAGAAACCTCGACTGCTTTCCAAGGCTTTCGACTTTGGCAGATCTCTTGCAGTGATGTCCAAGGATCCAAGCATAATTTTCCGGTTTTTCTTCTGTCTTTACATTCGAATGTGGTTTCATGATGCAATATGTTGCTAGATCTCGGTCGTGTTTCTGTTAGCTTTAATGGTCAGCGCGGCGGTTGTGGGTATGGTTATTCCGTCCGGAGTTAAGAGGGTCTATGTTATGCCTATTCTCTTTTCCTTTGTCGTCGTGTTCCCTGTTACCTAGGTACTTTATAATAATAATGATTATTTATCTCTGCAGCGTCATGTTTTCTTTGTTTCTCTTCACTCTCAGGACACAAATTGATAGATGGTGGTTAATAGTAACTCTATGATGTATGTACCCTTACTGGATTCTGCGAGAACCAATAGACCATTGGCTGCATTTGATTGATACCTAAGATAAGGGTATACCTAGGTACCTCTCTCTCACTTCATACCGCCACGGGCCCTTGCTTGAGCTTACAGAGAATGAGGCTAGAGACCTTCGCACGAGAATCAGACGCAGCTCCTCGAACAAAGCAGAATTTTCAAGGCGTCTAATGAAAGGCGCCTGGACGATCGTCAACTCTCGTACGCCGCATCAATCTCAACCCGAAATACTACTGAGCGTCGTGCAAGCGTCGAAAGCGCCGATCTTGTCTATTCGACCGCTTGATTTTGAAGATGATCTTTTTGTTGCGCTCGGGTTTACAAGAGAAACTATCGACCGCTGGGCATTCAGAGGCTATTAAAATCAAAGGGTAAAAGATATACGGAGACAGAGACAGGGACCCCATCTTTGCTTCTCATACAAGACAGCCCACCAAGGGTATGGATTCTTCTGAAGGTAGCTATGTAGCTAAGATAACTAATAAATAAAAGGTATCCATTTTATTCTTGATAGTAAGCATACTAAAAGCACAAGCATGAACCGATTATCCTCACTAGTATACTTACCTCAAGGTTTAATGAATATTGTCCCTAAAATTCTCCAGCTGTTTCTTGTCTTGCCTGTATCGAGCAATGGGTCATGTTATGGGGTTATCTTAGGTGGGGCCTGCAATGGCTGGGACTTGGCGCCCGGTATTTTTTTATGATTGGGGTCTGCGGTATACACTCACGCCAACTTGTCTTCGGACGCTCGGGGAATAGCTCAGGTAGCTCCGGTTGAGCTCACGCAGGTGCCTTAATTTCCAGCAGGAGGATTGTGGAATGAAAGTTGTCGCCGTAATTGTCGAATGCAGGGTTTTGTTGACACCATACCCGATTTGTCCCGTCGAGAGGGGCGCCCCCCGGGCGGTGAGTTGGCAGGTGGGCTTTCTGCCGTTTCAGACCGCCCTCAGCCTTGTGAGTTGCAGCCATAACGGGTTTAGCTTTGTTTACTGCTGGGGCCACTTAGCCTAGCAACAGCCGCAGGGAAAATAATGAACGGTCACTTCGACGTATCACTCCTGGTCAATAAAAGGTGTGCACTTTCCCTCCCCTTCTCATACAACACATCCACGGCTGGATACGCGCAAGATAACAGCAATCTCTGTTTAAGTGTCCGTCAGACACGGACAGAGACACTCCCTTCGATTCAAACACCATGTCGTCACCACTTTGCCCTCTCTCGTCCTCGAACCGGAATGCCAGAGCTCTCTCGCCAGCTTCCCCACCTTCCACCGCGCGACGGAGGGGAATTGACGAAATACTGGCTGCTGACAGTCCCAAAGAGAACCTTGATCCAACCCCGACGAAGAGGACACTCTTCGAGATGAAAAACGAGGGCGAGGATGTGATGTGCTCGCCCGCTAAGGAGGTTCCCTACGCTGGGACAGAAGATGAAACTGAAGACTCCTTTCAGGAGCCTCCTAGCTCTCCCTTTCAATTTGATGTTAGAGAGAGCACTACCGAAATTAGGGAGAACCTCACAGAGAGACGGATGTCGCATGAAGTCGCAGAGGACGATGCAGCTTCGAAAGAGTGGGCGCACGAAAACAACGAGGATGAGGAACCACAGCCAAACCAGGAACTGGCTCCAGCCGAAGACAACATCATGGAAGAGAAACACGACAGTAACAACAACTACAACAACCGCCGCCACGGCGGGGAAAAAACGGGTATTGAGATCTTTGTGGATGAAGATGCCAGAGATGCGCACCATCGAGATTTGAAGGGAAATGGCGGACGAGATGTGGATAACAGTACCCTTGAAGACAGGCGCAACGAGGGCATGAGCACCGTCTGTAGGGAAGATGACAGCAATGTTGAGAATAATCCCATGATTGAGGAACGCCAAGACCCCATGGATGATACCTGCCTCAGTACATTCTCAGCTGTCCCCAACGCCGATATGACGTTGTTTGCAAAGCTGAGAAAGGAATCGCCAACCAAAACGATGCGAGACCTGATCAGTAGCCCTTCGAGTCGACGGAAAGACTCCCAGGACAAAACTGCAGAACCAACAACACCAAGCGCCAATAAAAAGAACCCAAGAGAGAGCGCACTCTTCGATGTGACCTCTCCTGTTACGTCGCCAACTCCCCGCAAGAGGGACGTCAGGAATGAGAACGATACTACGAATCTTCTTGAATTTACAGAGCAGCTCAACTTTTTAACGCGCAATGGCCCGCGTTACTCTATGCAAAATGATCGTTACTCCCCGTCCCGTCGATCTCCACAGAGAACACGGCAATCCATTCGATCACCTATGAAGTTCAATCTGCTTGACTTCGACATTCCTCCGGCCCCTACTCCCCGATCTATTCCAACAATCACTCCTCGGGAAATGGAGGCTATGAAGTCTGGTTTCCTCTCAGAGATATCCTCGCTGAAAGCCACGCTAAGCGGAAAGGAAGCTGAAGTCTCAAGTCTGAAGCAAGCGGTAGCAGATGCGGAGAGGCGTGTTGCTGAAGCCTTGGAAGAAGTGAGGAATGAGGCGGCTCGCAAAGAAGCGTTGGAGATCCAACAGGCTGAGTGGGAGCGGAGAGGCAAGGAGATGGAGGCCATCTTGCGTAGCGTTAAGGCGCAAATCGTCGAGGGTGACCGAGAGAGAGAACTGTTGGCGAAGAAGCTTGAAGAAGCAGAGAAACACAAGGAACAGCTTGAAAGCAGGATTGTGGAACTAGAGAGCCAGCTGTCTGCTGCCAGAGACACCGCAAATAGCGGAGCTCCTCCCTCGAACAACGATTCCCGGAACTTGAAGACGCCGGAAGAGGTCGCAAAAGAGGTCCAGGATGCAGTTGAGCGAGTCGCTCGAGAGCTGCACGCTTTGTACAAGAGCAAGCATGAAACGAAGGTCGCCGCACTGAAGAAGAGTTACGAGGCACGCTGGGAAAAGCGCGTTCGAGAAGCGGAAAACAAACTGAAAGAGGCCCTCGAGGAGAACGAGCACCTAAAGACGGAACGGGACGCTACAATGTCTGGACCCGTGCACCCGGACGCTAGCATGTTCGCTCGTCAAAACGAAGAGCATGAGGCTGAGAAGCGTGTTCTTGAAGCGCAGATCAAGGGCCTGCAGGAAGAAATGGCTGCTCTGAAACGGGACAATGAGAGACTGCACTCGGAACTCAAGGTCGAGCGGGCCGAGAAGGGCGAGCTCGTTGCTGCCGTTGATGAATGGTTGGCAATGCAGCAACAGCAGCAGCAGACGTTCGAGGAGCCGCCAACCCCAAGGCACCATAGCTCTCAAGAATCCACAACCAAGAGCGCGGAGTCTGAGCCTGAGGACTTCCGACGCAGTATTGGCCGTCCTGGTGCAAGCGGCATAAAACCGCCGAGTGCTGGTGCCGGGGGTGGAGAGAAAAAAGCTGGCAGATTTGGCGTGCCTGGAAACGGTCATTCGAGGGGAAGCAGCGCCAGTGGTAGGTCAGGCATTGCGGCGCCTACCCCTAGTCGAAGTGGTATCATGAGCTCGATTGAGCGCATGGGTCGTGGCGGTTCTTGAACGTGAGGTGTTTTTCTTTACGCTTTCCTTTCCTACCTGTTGGAATTACTAGGCCTTTTGTGTTTTCTTGGGTTAATGTGTCTTGAATGGCCTTGGGAAGGTTTCGTGCACTTCAGGATGCTGTTTTTTTTGGTTCTTGGTGTATTCGGACAATTCACCCCTGTTGAGTGCTTTTATTGTTTCGTATTTCTGCTTGGATTTTTCTCTCACGATGGAGGATGGGTCTTCTCGGGTGTACATAGTCCACGGGTGTTTGATTCCAGACAAACAGATATGTACGGTTTCTTTAATGAAGTCTACGAGAAGTTTTCTTTTCATGCTACATTTCCGGATCTGTAAGAGAAGATGTTGTAATTTTTTGTCTTTTGAATTATCTACTAGCTACTATGTCCTTTGCGAGAGTATACCAGACTATACATGTATATACAGGATTTGTTGACTTTGTTTCACACACGCGGCACCGGGAACAGAGAAAACGATGGGAGGGAGGGATATACAGACGACAGACAAGATTAGCCAAACCTATATGTCTCCTTGGCAGTCGGGTGGCTCCAAGAGGCAGAGTTGGCGATAGGAGGTGAGATCAGATCTCAGTCCGCCTTGTCCGAGGCAAGCATGCGCTCGACCTCCTTCGCGACGTTGTAGTCAAGCACTTCCTTTGGGGCGATGCTGCGGGGGAAGAAGAGGCCTGTCGATATTGACATTGTGAATAAGTACCTCCCGGTGGAGAGTGCTTCAGGATCACTCACCTATTATCCAAAGAACAAGATACATGAAGAACTCCTTGAGGATGTTCATCTGCTTCTTACTGCTCTGCATCTGCCTGGTCCGCTCCAGGATCTGCTTGACGCGGGGCATGCGCAGATCCATGTGCTTCTTCGCGGCCAGCTTGATCGTCTGCTTCTCGATCTCAGCGAGACCCAGAGCGACCTGCGCGCCGTTGAGCGGGACGTGGTTGCGGTAGGCCTGGCGCAGGTAGTGCGACAGGAAGAGGGCGAAGGACTCGACGTCCTCGAGGGCCTGCGACGCGCCCTGCCCGGAGGTCGAGGGCAGCGCGTGCGCCGCGTCGCCGAGCAGCACGACGCCGTCGCGCTCCCAGGTGGGTAGTTCGGGCGTCATCCACGCGGGATACACGGTCTGCACCTGCACCGAGTTGACGATCTTCTGGATCACCGGGTCCCGCCACTTGCCGTGGCGCTCGCGCAGCTGGCGCGAGACGTCCTCCCTGTCGATGTTCTTGGGGTTTTCGGGGCATTTGTCGATGGAGTAGGTCGACCACCAGGTCACGGTGTCGCCGGGCTCGGAGATGTGGTAGGGCGAGTCCCGGTGCGGAGCGGACAGGGAGGTGTTGGCGAAGAAGTACCCGAAGAAGCCGTTCCCGCCGAAGACGAAGGTCATGGCTCCTTTCTCGATGTGGTCTTTGATGTCTGGTGAGGCGGGGATGAAGCCGCCGACGCCGACTAGGCCTCTGGATGGTTTGTCAACAGGGTTAGAAATCGAAGTAAGCTCTGACACTATCAACAACAATAAGACTCACTCATATTGCGGAGGATACGGATCTTCCTCGGCTTCTGGAAACAGCGCCTTCTTCACCGTGCTCTTCAGGCCATCCGCACCTATCACCAGATCCGCCTCGACGGGTTCACTCCCGTCCGCGAATTTGACCACGTTCCTGCCCTCCGCATTGGCCACGACCTGTGAAACCCTCTTGTGGACGATGATCTCATCCGGTACTCGGTCCCTGAGACATTTCCAGAGTGCGTGCCGGCTCATCCCCAGCGAATTCATCGGCGGATCATCAGGGTCCTCGGGATCCGATCCTCCCGTCACATCTGCACGCATGAGCGTCCACCCGTACGAGTTCTTCATCTTGCCGTGAGAGTACGGGTATCCATTGCGCACGATATCGCGCAGGAGGTCCTCATCTAGACGTCTCAGGACATTGAGCCCGTTGGGAGCGACTCCCAGACCTCCCCCGACGGCTAGAGTGGCGGAGTGTGTCGCGCCATCGCGAACTGAGCCATCTTCCTCGCGCGCGGTGTTGTCTTTGCTGGAGACGTCGTACGCTTCGTAGATCGTGTACGAGTGGTCCTGTTCCTGTGCTGATGGTGGAGGTTTGGGTAAGTGCTTCTTCAGGGCGAGGTAGGCGGCGCAGCCGCTGATGCCTGCGCCGATGATGACGATCTTCATTCTCAGTAGCCCTGTAGCAATTATTTAGAAACGAATGAACAAGAAGGTTCCTGTCCAGATGGTTTGTTTAGCTTGATTCTAGCTGATATGTGCGGAGATGTCCTTCCCGGTGTGCAACAATATAGGTGCCGTGGGGGTATCAAAGACAGGAAAAGAAAACCCAGCAGATACGTACAAAGTACATATCTATGCCAATTGGAATACTGATGCCGCTATTCCTTCAAGCGGCGTAATATAATCCTGGAGCTCTAGGTACTAGCTGGCATCTGTACCTAAGAATCAGGATGTACAGTACTACTAAGAGTACTATTTGAGCTCCCAGTACCTCGGCTCGTCCGAGAGGAACGTCAAGTCCGGGCGGGAACCCTGTCTTTCATTCAGCACACGGCTTGGAAAGGCACGGAGCGAAAAAGATTGCAACAATGATTACCTCTACCAGGGAGAATAGAGGCAGTAAGGAACACGGGATCTGGGGAATTTGAGGGGCTCCAGACGGGGAGCTGGAACTTTCGAGGCCAGCAGTTCTCGAAGGATACGAGATGGCCCGTGCTCCCCGCAGTTCCATTCTCGGAACTCCTTCCGCTACCCCGGGCCTAGACGCGATCGGCAATGGGAAAGAATCAATCTCTAAGCTACCTACCGTTGAGAATTAGTTACACGATTTCAGCTTATAGATATTGCATGTATTTTGGCGGTTGGCAGACGTACCTATGACTAACAACCGTCTGATCGTATATACGGGTGATAATTCCAGGAGAGAGGGGGAAAAAATACTTGGTACCGCACATTTTTTTACACGAGGTGTGATACAAAGTTCTGTAGCTAAGTAGATATCCAGTTTAGGCAGGCCTACGGATCACCTTCCACCATCATCGCAACTGGTGTATTCGTGGCAGACAAACAGAAATTAAAGTCAACGGTTTACTTTAGTATATTTCTAGATGTTTTCCAGAACCCGGATCTGTCCAATAAGGGTAGCAGTAGTATTCCTAGCTTGGCTATCTACGTGGCCACGCTGGGGCAGTTCTAGCTCTGTCCTCCGGCAATCCCTGGGGCCTAATCCGTCTTCACTCAATACCCCTCCTCGCTGCATGGATCGACGGGATCGTCGTCGCCCCCCAGCAGTGTGTGCTTTCCCCGTGCTTCTCTAGACTGTCCACCATTCAATATACGAACGAGCAGCGCCTCCCGGACGCTATCATCACGGCCGCTTCCAATGGCAGGTGCGTTTTATTTCGGCCCCCGTTCAGGTATGGTGTGAGCATTTCCACCATGCCAGGGCGCCTAATCTGACATACAACACATCTTGCATTGTTCACTTGCCGAACAGAAAATTATAAAAAGACGCGACTCCTCATGCTTCTGTACAGAATGCACCATCAAGATGCAGTCGATTACCGGGCATTTTTTTCTTTCCACGCTTGCGATTAGCGTGTCGGTTAAAGATGGAAGTCTTGGCTGCGCTCGGTGCCTGGGCTCTAGGAACGTTCTGCGCGAGCCTTCCGGCCGGCAGCTATGGAATCGCGAGCAATATCTGCGGGAGAGGGGACATTACTACCGAGCTGGGGCCAAAGCTCTCAAGTGGCGCGCACATATATTTCCCAGGTTCCACAAGGTTTGGAGAAGGTACAAATAGATGGTCGTCCGGATCCTGTTCCAGGGGAGTGGCGAGACGCAACTGCACGCGTACGTCAACTACGCCTTCGGAGAGGAGGAGCCGAGGAATTGGTACGGGTACGAGCAGTGGAGGCTGGACAAACTGAAGGCTCTCAAGGACAAGTACGACCCTCAGAGGAAGTTCAGTTTCTACGCACCGGTGGCATAAACAGACCGGGAGGCATGTTGGCAATACACAACATCAAAGGGATGCGAGTGCCGTCTGTGTATAGGAACATAGGTATCCTCCCTATTCACCATCCTGACAAGTACCACCAGAATCTCCGGAGGGTAATGAGCCAGACAGCAGATAGAGACGATATGAAAAAAAAAACCTTATTGGAGATTCAGATACCATTTATATAAGCTTGGCGACCAGGAGAGGGGAGACTGTTAAAAGTTGAAGCCACACATCTCTGTCAAACACCACTTGCAATTCTATTCTCTGGAGCTAATTGCTCATGTGGGCTGTGCATAAGATGAATAATCTTGAAAATTAATGAGTAAGGCGGTTTAATTCATTAGCAAATGCGACTGACAAGAACTGCATCCAAGAAAAGGAACAATACCAGCCCCATTGTGTGAAATTCAACATGGAAAACCCATGTGAAATTGCAGTCTCTTCAGACAACAGCATGTCTTGCGCTTGAGATTCATGTTGCACCAACTAGAACAGGGAACATTCAAAGTCTAAAAATATGTTTTGGACATATGTACTGAACACTGACCAACCACATTATCTATGCCTTACATTTCCTCTCCATATCATGTGATGGCCCTTTCAGCTTTTTCAAACCGACGATCTGTCTGGATCAGGGAGCGAATATAACGAAGGCAATGCAAAACCTTGAAGATTCCAATCCCAGTCATCGAGATACGCCACTAAATAGCTGGTTAAATACAGTTAAATACAGATTGAACAGGCTAAGAAAAAATGTGGGTATGAATGAGGCTCCTAAAGAGAGCTGAAGTAAAAATTGCGTACCTATGCATGCAGAGACAATGCCGTCTGGCCATGTCTGCATTGGTCTGCACAAGCTGTGAGCAGAGATCAAATCCACAAGCCCTTTCTCCGTTCCATTGTTGATCATGCACTCCGAGCAGAGTGAGTGATATTCGGTAGACTAAAAGCTGCTATTGACTAAGGGGGGGGGGGGGGGGGGGGCAAATAAAGACGCGGAAGGGAAAGACACAGAAGGGGAAGACATACAGTTCGCCATGATAGTATGCAAGAGAACTCATGCATAAGGGTGCCTGATATAGTAGCATATAATTGTCGATGTGCTCCCATTGCTGAATGGGAGTCTGACCGGGAGGCCGCCTGCTTGATGATTTCTATACCCTCCAATCGTCGTCCCCTTGGGTTTATGTAACACGTGAGGGCAGACGATGATGTCTTGACTGTGCAGAATACATGAGTTCATGCCTCCTTGCGCGCAACTCTGGAAATCAAAACTCAGCAGCTGTTCCCGGAAGAGATCCCAATATTGGCCGTTTTCTTGTTGGACATTATGGCTATCCCCTCAAAAACGTTTATGTTGTCTTAATTGTGTTTGAGGACGTTCAGTTCTTTGACTGCCTATGTCAAATTCACGATGGTGCTTCTTATCCATACCACTTTCTAGAAGGACTACTAATGTATAGATGCGGGGAAGGATTACTATTTGTATAGCGTGAACCCGGATTAATATGATTCTCATACCCACGTATATCGCTCTTCATATTCAACTGAGCTTCTCTTTGAATCATTTCCTTGAGTTTTCCCGCCGTTACCAGCCCTTTGCAGGGAGAAAAACATGTTGAGATTCGGCATAGCAATTTTAACTTCTGTCTTTTTCCTCATAGCGACCTCTGTCGATGCTCACCGTGTTGTGTGGTCTTCGATTCTATTTTGGCAAAACAGCACATGTCCTGCTTGGATAAATGGCTCTACATCTTATATTTTTCCATCGTCATGATCGTTCTCAAATTTTAGATCACCGGCTACCTTGACATCATCGCTGTTATCATCCACAAGGCTATATGCCACAAGGACCTTGGTATCTCCGACATCATCCAGAAACCTTTCATTTACGACCTTGATATCTTCGCCATCGCCGTTCTCAACAAGATTTATATTTCGAAATACCTCGACGACTTCGTCATCATCATCTACGAAACTTATAGTAACAACCTCAATATCTTTACCACCACTCCGACCGTCATCGCATTTTACAGCTCCAACTTCCTTGAGATCTTTGCCCCCATCATCCAGGAGCCGTATATTTATAAGAACATTATCATCTCCAACATCATCCGCGGCGATTCCTGGAATCCCTCTAATACCAACCAATTGCCCAACCACGCAAACGGTGTTCAGCACAAAGACCACCTCAATACCACACTTGACAGCGAATTCCGTCACGTCAACTCGTGTAGGCGGAGAACCCACCATTCTTCCCATCAGATTTCTTGGGGCTAGCGTGGGCATCATTGTCATCCCTGCTGCGCCAGTCCCTGGACTTACTCCGCCTCCCTTTGGATATCCCCCACTTTCAGTCGGACCAGATATGGAGCTTACACCTGTCGTCCCGGTCTCATCAGATATCCCGTCAACAATCTCAGGAACTTCAAACACACCGAGCTCATCAACTTCCTCTAGCAGCAGACCCGCCGCTAACACAGCGAAATATTCTCTACGATCCCCTGATGATATTGCAGTTTGAAAAGCAAGGCACTGTCAATGCTGGCCTCAATGTCGGTCTCGATGGTTCCGAACCAGATGGTTACTGCCACCCGCATTGTGTCCAGTTCTATTAGGGTCAGTAGTCCCTCTGGACTCTCTGTTAGGGCAACATCCACAGCCCCGAGTACGTCTAGCACAGCTCGCGTCTCATTAAGCGTGGCCTCTTCTTGGTCAGCGACGTCCTCTGCTGTGACCTCCAGCAGGGTCATCATCTGTTGTCATCTCATCCTATCCTTTGGTCTCGAATTCTCTAATGGTGTCATCGCCTATTATCGTCTCGTCTTCTTCGTCTCGTCTTCTTCTATGGTCTCTTCTTCGCTAGGGACTTCCTCTGCTGTGGCCTCAAACTCTCCAGCGGTATCATCGCCTGCTGTTGTCTCGTCTTCTCCCGCGGCCTCTGCTTCCCCGACTCCTGTGACCTTGAGTGTGGAGACAACATCAACATCAATAATCATCTCTGCAGTTCAAAGCTCTGAATCAAAACAGTCAAAGTGCTTTTTGTCCAATATCTATTCCAGTGGTTCACATTGGCTCATCAAATCACCGGCCTGCCAGCACGATCACACCAAACCCTGATGGTACCAACATCGTAAGTTCCTTGATCAGTTTATCAGATGGCAGAAAGCCCAACTGACAACATCTGCAGCATGTAAACAGAGGCTGTGTTAGTATCAATGGAGAACGTGTTTGCCAGGGTTCATGCATATAGTAAGAAACTGATACATCCCCAAAAGGCGAGAGAGGCCGTAGATTCTGGCTGAGAATAAAGATGTGCGCCAAACTAACTCTCCATTCTCCCAAGCTACAATCGTACGCACGATTTGATGGCAACAACCACAATGAGTGGAATGTCAAACCTGGGTGTGTGCTCACGGCCAGTTGGCCAGCTAACTACGGGGGTATCTACTTTGGCGCAGATAACTGCCTATATGACAGCACAGGTGAATCTCTGAGAAATAATACAATTAAGAATTTAATTCTACAGACAGTGTGTTGACCAATTGCGCCACTAGGGACCAATATTAATGGTCAATGCTGCACCGAGCCCACAAATGCCCAGGTCCGTACAGCCTGGACGGAGTCTCCTGCTATTGGACTTTCGGCCCTACAAAATTACCAAGATACCAGTGCGTGGCAATGTTAAATCTACCGCTCCTCTTTAAGGATGGATGCGTTAGTGCCAGTGCTGGAGGGCCTCCAATAAACTGTTATAGCAGAGGACTATGGAAGGTAATGTCAGACACGACTTCTTTTATATCGACTTGACGCTTAGGTCTAGCACTGCCTTATTGTGGTAGATGACAGATGGAAAAAAAGGTTGACATGTAAATAAAGCCGTTGCAACACAGTGTCTTCAAATCTCATCGTATTTCATCGTCACTGGCATTTATTCTCTCTCCGAACGTTCAACATGGTTTCTTTCGCATATATAGGTAGCATTATTTCATTCCCCCCCTCCCCCCCCTGGCTTAGGGTAGTGCGTGCGTACGCCGCTAGTAGAGCTCCGAGGGTGACATCTCACCAAGAATCGAATATTGAGTAGGGTACTTAGGAACTGAACGGGCCCCAACTCGTTTCATACATACGCGCTATACAAGCTGGTGTCTAGAATTAGAGCTCGACCCGAGTTCGCTTGGTCGGCACTTGTCTGCGTGTGCTCCGTCTATCTCCCACCGTGAGAAAGTCTCTTAAATGCATTCTTCTCTCTTTTTCTCGTGGCTCGGCATTCCTCTTCGCTTCAGAGATCTCTCTAATTCACGGTCCAGTACCTTGTTCTCGATTAATGAAACCCGGAAAATTCCTCTGGTGCGTCTCGAGGAACCCATAGCACGGAATAGAACGTCATTTTTAAATGTCGAGGTAGGTATGGGCAGCATGAGAATCAGAATTCTGGGCCTCTTGAAACCGTCATATCACAGATCTGAATGTGTTGGAACGAGCGAAGGCAGTTGTAAGCAACATAGGTGCAGAGAACAAGGGTTCTTTCCTGTGCTGAAAAGCGACAACCTGAAGTTCCCAAGAGGCAATTCAAAGATCAGCGTACCTTCTCCTCCAGATATGGTTCGTCACAGAGAAGCTCCATCCTTTCCTGACTTACTCGGCAATTAATCGATTTAAGATCTCCGGTCCGAAGGATCGCATCTCCGACCTGAAGAAGCTGTTCACCCTCGCAACCTTGCCCAGCGAACGAACTCGACGATAGTGCCTGTGACCACGGGGCTCCGTTAACAGATGTCAAGTATCTGACCGCGTACTGGCGCGACGAGTTCGACTGGAGGAACGAAGGCGGGGCGGAAATTGAATGGACAGGTTCCCGAAGTCCCCAACGGAGATTGAGCTGTATATACGGCAGATATGGGACACACTCAATGTGCATTTTGTGCAGGGCGTAAGTAAGTGCTGCCTAGTAGTATTTATAACAAACAGGATGATACCGGGCCCGTCCACGGATAACCCTCAAATTACCTGATCGGGTTGGGTTAGATTTCGATGGACGCGTGTGTTTCCAAATGCAACACATCATTTATTTCCCGGCTGCTGGGTCGTGATTTTAGGGCCAGGAAGGTTTTTTTTCTTCTCTCTCTCTCTCTTTGTCTCTCTTCAGATGGAGGCAAAAAGAGTTTCTGCCATGGAACTCAACTCCGCTGTTCCCCAAAATCCATACTGACAACGCGAGCAGTCATGCAGGACTTTGATTGAGAACTTTGTGATCACAAACAAGACTTATAAGGCAAAGGCGTACTTATGTCAAGGCGAACCTAGAAGCCGGAACGGAGGAAGCATCCCTTGAGTTCCTTCCAACCAACATGCACTGACACCGTACTCGGAACATGACAACAAGGACATCCAGCAGACCCAGTTGTTCTGTTGCTAAACGAGGGGAACGCGTATAACAAATAAGGGGCACTCCACGAATCCCCAAACAAGGGGTAGTAGGTACGCAACTCCAGGACAGCCAAGTTGCCCTACCTACTGGCTTGGATCCACGAGAGGCTGCACGATTGGACAGACAACTGTTCTGTGGGCAGACGAAGAAGTATGCACTTGGGAGCGACGGAAGAACACCCAGCGGCCAGCGCGAGGATCTACACAGCACCATCAATTCCAGCATACTGGAAGCGCTAAGGGCGCTGCTCCTCTTTTTCGCCTGGAACGGTAAGACTAGGTGCCTATCTTGGGACGATCTTTGCTTCCCCGAGGAGATCACTGTTATTGGATTGGTATGTACCAAAGATATGGGCCCGTAACTCCGAGTCCCAACTCCCGTGGTGTTCGATGTCGATCACGACGCCGGTGATCATCTCGCGGCGCGGGTCAGATCATTATACGGAACTTCAGACAATATTTGATAAAAAAAGGCAGAGCATACAATGCAGTCAAGGGTAATGATGGCTACATCAAGGACCTCTGCAGCTTTCCAATGTGGCTTTTGGGGAAAGAATAATAATACCAAGCGTCAACGACAGTCTTCGGTTCAAAGGAAGTCTTGACCACGGAGATGGTAAACCTTAAAAGAGCCCGGAAGGATGTTTGCCAAGTGTACATCTTAATAATAATCTCCTTACACCCGCTGCATTATTATTGAGGAACTGGACTCCGTACGCAGCAGTCCATTTGATCTCGATAAGATCGTAAGGCCCTTCGAAAGAAACAATTACTTAGCCACGTCAAGGATAATAATAGAAGCTCGTTTAATGTCTACACCGCCCGCATCCGACGCGGTACACTGTGTACATACCACCTGTACTCCGTCCGCTCACACTTACTAGATCGAGGCTAGACAGCTGAGAAATATTCTCTGGCCAGACACAGATAATCATGTAGGCTGACGCAATGACGGACATGGTCTGTTTTGCGACTGGTGAATACTCCTGACCTTCGTCTAGCGGCCATGCATCCTGTGCGGATGCGGGGCCAGAGACTCCGTGGGGCATCTTACAGTATGGCGGGGAGCATCGGGCTCTGAGGTCTCGGAGCATATCGACTGTTCTGGCGACCTGCCAAATCTGAACAGAGACAGGTTTAGTTGGCTCCTCCAGGGCCAGGTTGATGCCCAAATGTGCTGAGATCAGCTGTATGATGGTAGCTCGAGTATCTGCGTAGTAGACATGAAGGAATTGCCCGGCAAGTACAGCGTACTCAGATTGAGTTCCCAAAGAAACGTGAGCTGTCCACAGCTGGAAGAATCGTTGGAATTTCAAAGCCGTGTTTTTCCACGTTTGGTTGGATCCTCTCGTCCGAGAGCTGGACGCAGTTAGGTCGCGGGGCTTGCGCACTAAGGCTCTAGCCTGTCTGTGGAGGAGGCCTAGACCAAGGAATCCAGCGTCTTCCGCGTCGTGATCACGCGCTTACTTGCTGGAGCGTACAGTATTATTCTCCTGTAACGATCGCGGAACCTCCCGGGGGCCGTGGTTGGAGGATTGATAAAATAATTGCACGCGCGATATTAATTATTAACTACGACTATTACGGACGATCGAGCACAGGGGTGGCTCGAAACCGTCCAACCGTTCTGCGATCGAACCCAAGAAACGTGGTGGTGGCGACGGTTCGACCGCTGGTAACTTTGGATCCTGACCACTCGCAAGCGGTGCTCATTGTGCGGTGAAGAGGCTCCCGATCAAGTGCGTAAGGTCTGAACAGGTGTCTGGAATCTTTGTGAGACTGCCCAGGGAGCTGACCTGGCAAGATTGACTAGTCAAATACATGGCTGGAAGGAAATAGGTATCCTGCCATGTTAATTGAGTATTCGAGGAGCTTGGTCTGTGCCATTTAATTTCGCTGGGATGACGTATTGGGGCCGTTTCTGCAGCGAGTCCAGTATCATGTACGGTACTTTGTATTTAACATCTGATAGACTAATATCTGTAAGGCAGAGCTGCTCACCCCAGGGTTTTGTGCCGTTGCTCTGCCCCTCCCCCGCTCCTCAGCTGGATGATTTCTGGGGCGAAACATGGAGGACGCGGAAAGGGGGCCGACGAGTCGGGGAGGAGGGCCACTGGCATGAGGTCGCCGTTGTCGATAACTCAATCCAGTTTAGCTCAGCTCGAAGACCCCGGAGCTGCAAGGAGACCGTCATCAGATCGCGGGCAAGCGCCTCGAATGCCCACGGGGAGACTCGAAGCTGGCGAGGACGATCGACCGCCAGCGGGGTACTCCGTATTATTCCCGCACGGAGAAGTTCCGTCCCGCTTTCGCGTGTGATCGGATCGAGGACCGCCAACGACACGCGGTTTTCTACCCAGCGCTGACGGGATTTCCCGACCCTCGCGAGCCCAGCCGCTCCTGGAGAGGTCGATATTAAATAAGAATAATTAATTACTTCAGCGCTCGAGCATCCCAAGGCTCGAAGGGCGCCACAACCGTACAGGGACGGAAGAGGGACGTTTGCTCGTTGTTCGTGCTCTCTCCATGGAGACAAAGTTTGCCAACTTTGGAGTAACTGATTTACGAGCATGACGTACTGGATTCTCTGCTAACGAGTCGGGAGATCCAAAAGGAACCCCTCTATGTGAGATACATCACACGCCAGCCCCGCGGATTTGGAATACTAACAGTTTTGACTCCAGAACGGCTCTTGGGATCACTATTTAGCGTAACGGGGACCAGAGCAAGCTTTGCCGCCTGTTGAAAAAGGCATGATATTATTATCGTGGGCAGACCCTAGGCTTAAGGCAGTCAGTATGGATCGCTTCGGCTAGCCGTCCCCAACAACGCCAAGCCCCCAATTTGGGAGGAGGGAAGAAGGGCCTCGAAGACCTTCTTTTTGCTGGGTCTTCTGGGGCCTACCAAACCGTCTCGGGAATCGTGTCGGTGGAGGTGCCATGTCTGGCACTAGCGGCGAGCTTCGGGATACGGCAGCATCAAAGGATCTTCATGGCCACGAGTTGTTAACTTGCGAGGACCGCATGTGCGACAGGCAAAGAAGGTCCTTGCTGGCGACAGGGGTCCTCTGCAGCTAGCGTCCTCCCCGACGGCGACTGCTCCGAAGGCACGACGTTCTGTCGCAGACTCGCTGGTGTGGCGGCACAGAAGCCGAAGCTTCGAGTCTTTTTGCCCACGCGGACGGTTTCGCACGGATCCTGAGCGGCCTGGGGGCCTTGGCGCTCGTTTCGCCCCTTCCACATTGCGATTGTCGTCCCATTAGTAATGCTTCCCGTTTGGAGTCCCGCGACAGCAGCCAGACCGCAGGTCTGCTGGGGCCTATTCCCTGGGCCCGGGACGCACCCGCCAATGGTCGGGCCGATGTGTCGCGTCGCCCGCTGGCTCGCCAAACCTTCTGCGCCCCCCGTGCCTAGCCGCATTGGCCTGGCGCGTAACGTGACCGGGCCGAGAGGGCCAATGCGGCAGGGCCGTGGGCGTGCATGTGGACGCCGAATGTGGAAGTCCGTCTTGCGCGGTGGAGACGCCCATCTCCGCCCTGCGCCCACCGCCTCCCCGTACAGGACGAGGCCTGCTGAGGAAAGCTGTCTCCGTGACTCCCCACAGTCGGCCAAGTGTCCGGGGGAGGCGACGATGGCGAAGCATCTGCCCAGCGACCCCCGGTGGCTGCGGTGGACCTGGGGTGTCAAGCTCGACGGCATCCGTTGCCTACTTAAACAACTGTGCTGCTCCCCGCCCCTCCCTTGGGTCCTTTTCGTCCTTTGGACGAAAATTTGGTTGTTGATACTCTCCACTCTTCCTTCCTCACCAAGCCTTGGGCGGAGGCGAACCGCCTGCCTTCGTTCCCCTTCCCCTCTCTCTGTCCCTCCTGACTTGGGGAGTATCCTATGCCACGCTCGACGCATGACAGTGCTACCGTCCGGGTCAATTCACCATGGCTACAGTTAACCCGCCAGAAACCGAGCCGCAGAATAAGCGGAAGGCGTCCACTGCCGGTCTGCCAGGAGGTACGCGTCCCGTAAAGAGACGGGCCTCAAAGGCATGCTGCTGCTGTCGTGCTCGGAAGGTCCGGTGTGATGTCGTCGAGAATGGTTCTCCTTGCACAAATTGCCGGCTTGACCAGGTAGAATGTGTGGTGACCGAAAGCAAGCGGAGAAAGTTCGTCTACATCGAAAAGAAAAAAATTTTTCAGTGACAGGCCTTGGTGGCTGAGATAGCTGACACGGCGTTCTTCTCTTGAATCAGGAAATCACGCGGCGACCTGGAGGGAGCCAACCTGAATTCTGAATCGCCAACCGAGACCCCCGAGGACACGGGTTCTGTCCTGAGGAACAGAACCGGGAGTAGCGGCCAACTTCCCGATGTTGCTCCTCCGTCTCCGTCCCAGCGCTCTGTAGACATTGATCAAGGGCAACATATGCCGCACCTGATCTGTTCGTATCTGGCTGCTAACGAGCTGACGTTGATATCCATCACTGACTAGCACCCCGTAGATCAAACCCAAGCTCATCGAATCAATCCTGAAGAACAGCGGCGAAGAAGAATGGCCCAGAATCCCGCAGTTCCGACTACAATTCCCCTTGACAACGTCACATCTTCCATTCAACAGCTGCTCGATCCTTCTTTCGCGGCCTCTCGCCCTCCTCGTGGCTTTCTGCCGGACTACATAAGGGGACTTCCTCCGCGGCTTCAAGCGGAAGATATCGATTATCTGTCGAGAAAGGGCGCACTGACGATCCCAGATGTGGGACTTCGTAACGAATTGCTCAAAAGCTACATACATTATGTACACACGTACATGCCGCTGTTGGACTTGGAGGATTTCTTGCAGACAATTGCAAGGAATGACGGGATTCATCGCATGAGTCTTCTGCTGTTCCAGGCTGTCATGTTTGCTGGGACGGCATTCATTGACCTGAAGCACCTCCGCGCTGCGGGATTTCAGACGAGGAAGGCTGCTCGTAAAGTATTTTTCCAGAGGGCAAGGGTATGTAGTACCTCGATGGTGCATGTCCGTACACCTGGTGTAAAAATGGCTGACGGACATCTTCAGCTGCTGTACGATTTCGACTATGAAGTTGATCGGATATCGCTCGTTCAAGCTCTTCTTCTTATGACATATTGGTATGAGACTCCAGATGATCAAAAGGATACGTGGCACTGGATGGGCGTCAGCCTGTCCCTTGCTCACACCATTGGGCTGCATCGCGATCCGGGGAATTCGGGCATGGACTTGAGACGACAGCGACTTTGGAAGCGTATCTGGTGGAGTGCCTACACCCGGGATAGGCTGATTGCCCTGGGAATGAGGCGCCCGATGCGTATCAAGGATGAGGATTGTGATGTTCCAATGCTATCTGTTGACGATTTCGAGTTCAAGCCCTTCCCGCCGGAAATTGTGAGCATGGTGGGCAACTGCGAGATCCTTCAAAATGTGAACTATCAGAGAGAACTGGCCATGATGTTTGTCGAAAAGGCGAAGCTTTGCCTGTGCGTGAGCCACGTTCTGTCAGCTCAGTACTCTGTGCTGAGTCACAAGTTCGGTGGCACGACCGAGACCACCATGATGCTGGTTCCAAAGAAGTCTGCGGCAGAGACGTTCGAGGTTAGGCGCTGCGACCAGGAATTGGAAGAGTGGCAGGCCAATCTTCCCGCTGAGATTCGGTATGCGCCTCCGGTTTCGTCGAAGCTGACGGAGGCTGAGGAGGTCCTACATTTGCATCGTGCACTGCTCCAGATGGTGTATCTCACTACGTCCAGCGCACTGCACCGCCCTCAGGTCCTACCAGCTACGCCATTCCCCACGGTGGAAGCTGAATTGCAGGATTTGTCGAGGCATAAGGTGCGGCATGCTGCCGTTGAGATCACCAACATCGCACAGGATCTTCACAGCCTGAACCTGACCCGGTACCTCCCTACCACCGGTGTTACGGTGCTTCTTCCCGCGGTGATTATCCACCTCCTCGACATCAAATCAACTGATCCCAATGTTCGGATGACAAGCCTTCAACGCTTTTACCAATGCATGCGGATACTGCAGCGCCTGAGAGAAATATACGCGTCTGCAGACTTCGCAACTTCATTCCTGGAGGCTGCCATCCGCAAGGCTGGTATTCAAATCACGGTACCGCCGCCCCCTCAGCCTGCTCCACAGCCGCGGCCAGCTCCGACCTTTGACTCTACCGCACGATTCAACACCCTGACTCCTCCTCCGGACCCACTGGCACAGAAGATGCCAGATCCTACCTATCCCAAGGTCACCGATACCGCTCCTACATTCCCTCCGGCTGAAGATTCAGGTATGAACTTCGCCTCCACGCCGCCCCACTCGGTTGGCAGTGAGAACGGTAGTAACCAGAATCTCAACCCGAATATCACACACGACGCCTTCGCCATTCCCAACGGGGATGAAGAGATGAGTCTGACAGAGCTAATGGACTTGGCCAACGATGCTGAAGTGACCCAGAACGACTTCGACGCTCTGATCAACTTCGACGACGCCGGTGCTGACTTGTTCGCCGCAGAAGATGGCCTGGGATTGGACACCGGCATGAATGGCCAGTCGAGCGATAATGGCAGACTCGACTTCAACTTGGACTTTTGCAATATGCCCGATAACGTCATGGGCTTTCAAAACGCTCAGGACAAAGAAATTGGCTTCTCCGGGCTCCCTGATACACAGCTCAACGGCGAGCGCAGTGGCGTCAATGTAGGTGCAGGGACCAACACCGACGTGGCCGGGCGCCCAGAAGCCGATCTGACGGCACCAAAGCAAAAGGACCATAATATTGCCACTGATCTGGATGCTGCTCTTGGGCTGGACCTGGAATCATGATTCTACCTTTTTTCTTTTCTTGTAAAAGGTGGTCTTTTGGTGTAATTCGACGGATGTATTATGACCTTTGGATTCCGGCGCGGTTCACTTTGTCATATCTGCTGGCTTTGGTTTTGCACCCGGGCGGGAAAAATTATTCGGCGGCGACGGCGCAGTTTTTTTACGGTCTTATGCTAACCTGGGCTTTGTCACATGTCATGTCCGGCGTACAATTTGCCGGACCTAGAGCTATGTTACATGGGTTATGGACAGCAATGACCTGATGTTCTGAGATGTGTAACTCTTCTTTCCTGGTTCCTCTTCCCACAGTGCTACTACCACCACCTACACCGTCTACTCTGTACCGATCGATGTGTTGGGGAATTTTCTCCGGAGTACCCGCATCCCCCCCAGGTTGGGTAATAACTTCCGCGACCATCGACGGGTCCGCGGGCCGCTCAGGTGCATCAGTGCACCTGCATGCTTTTTTTTTCTCACTAACACGGTAGCACCGCTTCTAGATCGAATCTCCCATGATCTTAGTGGCGAATCACCGCCAGAAAAGCCCTGTGACCATTCCGTAGGAAGCAGCTTTCTAGACCACCAACGAGTCACGACCACCTGTGGGCAGTGGGCACCTGACATCATTAGCTTCCGCCCTCAAACTTCCGGGATCGCCGAGATCACATACAGTGTCGCACACAGACATTCTTGACATGGCCTGTGCCCTGAACCTGTGAGGCAGGTGGGTAAATTTTCAGACAAAAAAAGGCGGACAGATCGGGATGGACCGAATTGGATCGATCACATGCCCAGCAACCCAACGTCGAAACTTGTTCGAGAAATGGATAGAACGGACTCAATGGAGCGGTCACGGTGGGACCTCTGGACCGTCCCGCCGCCGCCGCCGCCGGCATCCGAGATCGAATCGGTGATTTTGATCAAGTTGGCCGTTGCACAGTACGGTTGGGGCCGGTGACGTTGCGCGTCAGACTCAACAACTGTCGACGCGGGCCCATGCGATGCGCGATGACGTCTGGAACGTGTTGTTTGTTCCACGCGGTGTACCGTCGACGAGTACGGAGTCAACTTATATATATATATACACTCCGTACTTGAGGGATTTTATTGGTATTCATCGAAGCTTGCTACAACTGTGTAGACATCGATGTGTATTTCATTCTATTCCCTCGGAGGGGGGTCCACACTGTGCTTGCTGCGCTGACCCTTGTGTGTTTGATTCTTTTGCGGGTTTGCTGCAGCCTATGCATGCTATTATTATTTGCGTAGGGCCGTAGCGGCGGGTTGCCCGCTGCATACGTACATATACATACGGAGTTTTAGGGCTTTAGTTTGTAGGCAGGACAGGGGTGTGTGGAGGCCGAGGATGGAGTTAGTTAGGCCTCTTATGATTTGATTTATGCTGGGCTTTTCATGTATTATTATGTATGCAGCATGAAGAGTATGTATGTATGTATTCGCAGAAGGTCCTCAACTCGATTCGATTCGACTTTCTTGGCCCTTCGTTATTGATTATTGTTGTCGCTGCCTTGATTTATCGATTAATGCTCGTGTGGTGTACAGAAGGGGTTAGGTATATTTATGCAGCGTTGGGAATGGAGAGGTATGTATCAAGGTAGTAAGTAGCACGGAGTACTTTTGACTTAAAAGGTACACAGTACCTACCTAACCGGCATATGCATGCGCATCGGGAGAAGCTGGGAATACGGAGTAATCCATTATTGCATGTGGTTGATTCTTTCAACCTAGGTATTATTATTTTGATAACTATCTGCATGTGAATTGATTGAATAGTAATCATTAATAGACTTCCTGTGATTACTACTACCTCTCAAAGCTACCGCTTACTACCCTAGGTCCTGGGCATGTACACTCCACATAGGTTATGTACGCAGGGAGGCGCACACAGGAGTTGTGGGAATTCAATCGATCAATCAATCAATCAATCATGTGAATATTATTCCATTAAACGCCACCTTCGTTCGAGATCGAGATCCCACTCGGATGTTCTCCCGAGGGTTTCTCTATTTCTTTTCTTTTCTTTTATCAGGAATCTCTGGACAACTGGTTTCTCTTTGTTTGTTTGCTTCTTTCTTTCTTTCTTGCTGCGGCTCAGAAGTGGCTGGTTGGTTACTTGCATAGGTGTGTACAGACCTGTTACACGGTGGGCGCCGCCGCTCTGGATTTACTTTGCTGTACTCACTACATGAAAGATGAATGTCAATTGCCTTTAAGTTAAGGTTTGGATCTCCTATCAGATAGGGAAATACGGTGCGGGGGATAGGTATGTCATTGATCTTGGCTCCATTGAATGTTGTTCGACGAGGGGGATTCTCCGGGCAGATAGATTCTTACGATATAGCGGTCTCCCTCCTCTCTTGCTGAAATGAAATTAATTGAGTATGTATTTACTTACTGCCTGCCAACCCATCCATGATGTCTTTGAAAAACAGAAGCCCATTAATTGATATACTGTAAAAAGCACGCTTCCTCTCAACGACTTTCTCCCTTTCTAACTACCTCTACACCATCATCCGCAACAGTAATATCCATCAATCATCAAATACTTTCTTTGGATCACTCCTCCACATCCGGCACGGGCGTCACCTTCTTGACCACCCTCGCAGGAGATCCCACCGCGACCGAGAAGGGCGGGATGTCCCTCGTCACCACTGAGCCCGCGCCCACCGTGCACCCCTTGCCGATCGTCACGCCGGGCAGGATGACCGTGTTGCCGCCGATCCAGCAGTCGTCGCCGATGGTCACCGCGCGGGCGTACTCGATATTGTCGCGCCGCGACTGCACCTCGGTCTCGTGCGTGGCGGCGAAGATGCTCACCGTGGGGCCGAGCATGACGCGGTGGCCGATGGTGACGAGGCTGCAGTCGAGGATCGTGACGCTGTAGGTTTTTTCGTCAGTTGGAAAAATCTCATAGTTTTAGGTCGAATGAGGTTTTTGCTTGAAAAAAAGGTGATCATAGAACATTGGTAAATATATTGTGAGGCATGTTGTAAACACAGAAGAGAAGGGAAACAGAAACATACTTGGAATTCGCATAAAAGTTATCCCCGATGGAAATGTTGCACCCGTAGTCCACGTAGAACGGCGGCTCGATGTAGCAGTTCCTCCCGACCCGCCCCAGCAGCTCCTGCAGCATCCTGTTGCGGTCCTCCTGCAGCGACTCGGGCGTCGCGTCGTCCGGGAAGTAGTTGTTGTACTTGTTTATCAGGCGCTTCGCGCGGAAGCGGCCCTGGACCAGCTCCGGGGCGATGGGGTTGTAACTGATTTTTTATTTGACCCTCGGGAGCGGGGTTCCGGGCGTGGTTAGTATTTAGTCATGGTGGGAAAGATAAGAATATTGATGGATTGGGTATCATGTACATGGAGAAATTGAGTATTTATTCCAAGACGTGAGGAGGGATAGGGGAAGGGGAAGAGGGGGGGGGGGGGGCTGGATCATGGATTAGGTTAGAGGTTCATAGGGGTTTTGTCTTTGGGGCATTCAAGGAGGTTGGGATACTTTTTTGTGTTATATAAAATTCTTTGTGGGGGATGGTGCATGAATTCGGTTTTGGCATGATTTTTGGTGTGAGGACCTTTATTTGAAAAATGATTTACTTGAATTATTTCTGATTGCAACCTATAGGATTTCCTTCGTTGCCTTCTATTTGGGTGGAGAACATAGTTGGAATTTGATGGCGCAACCATTGTGTGGTTAGAGAAACAATAT